>TARA_R110000868_G_scaffold218487_4_pt1 | contig 10673 bp, 9 predicted proteins | sample TARA_R110000868 | Tara Oceans TARA_R110000868 (sample SAMEA4397489) | marine metagenome | biome: Polar Biome; feature: [SRF] surface water layer (ENVO:00010504); material: water (ENVO:00002006), including particulate matter (ENVO:01000060) such as... | depth 5 m | reverse complement strand
GGAATTCATCCACGACATGGTCGGCTATAACTATCGGATGCCGGCAATCAACGCTGCACTCGGCGTGGCCCAGTTGGAACAGCTTGAGAATTTTCTGCATCGCAAGCGCGCACTCGCAGATGCATACGCCGAGGCCTTCGCAAACATCCCGGGTGTCAGCTTTGTTCGCGAACGTGTTGGCACGACCGCGAACTATTGGCTCAACGCGCTGATCCTTGATCACGCAGACCTTAAAATCCGAGATGCGGTCTTAACGACCCTAAACGATGCCGGCTATGGCAGCCGTCCGGCATGGCGCCCGATGCATCTTTTAACACCATTTGCCGACGCACCGCGTGATGATTTATCAATATCGGAAGATCTGTATCACCGCGTTATCAATATTCCATCCGGGATCGGAGTTTGCCCGCCATGCTGACGTTGCCGCCCAGCAAGACCTATGTAATCGCGGAAGCAGGGGTCAACCATAACGGTGATATTGCGCGCGCCATTGATATGGTCGCTGCCGGTGCCGACGCCGGTGCCGATGCGGTGAAGTTTCAAACTTTTGATCCAGCCGCATTGGTGACAGCCGACGCCGCCAAAGTCGCCTATCAACTGGCCAATACCGGCGACGGCGAAAGTCAGCGCGCGATGCTAGAACGCTTGGTTTTAAAACGTGAAGACCACGGCATTTTAATCGACGCCTGCAAAAAGCACGGCGTGGATTTTATCTCGACGCCATTTGATCACAGCAGTCTGGCATTCTTGGCGCATGACCTTGATCTGCCAACGCTAAAGTTTTCATCCGGTGACGCCACCAATGGCCCGCTTTTGCTGGCCGCTGCGCAGACCAGCAAAACCATGATCTTATCGACCGGCATGTGTACGCTGAATGATATCGAGCGCGCGCTCGACGTCATCGCCTGGGGTATGACCGGCGGTGATACGCCTATAAGTATCGACGCCATCGCCGGACATCGCAACACGCCCGACGGTTGCGCGGCGCTTTTGCAGCGCTTGGCAATTTTACATTGTGTAACCGATTATCCAGCACCACCACCGTCGACGAACTTGAATGCGATGATCACTATGTCTTTGCATTTTGAGCTAACGACCGGGTTTTCCGATCATTCTATCGGCACCGCGATCTCTATTGGCGCGGTCGCCATGGGGGCTGCGATCATCGAAAAGCATTTCACGTTGGATCGTAATTTACCCGGCCCCGACCATGCCGCATCGTTGATGCCAGATGAGCTTAAGCACATGATAGATGGCATCCGCGACGTTGAAGTTGCGCTTGGCGACGGCACCAAACAGCCGGGCCCAGCCGAAGTCGACAATGCGGCGGCGGTCCGGAAAAGTATTTTTGCGACGGCACCGATCAAGGCCGGCGATAAGTTTACGCCAGAAAATATTGGATGCCTTCGGCCCGGCAACGGGTGTACGCCGATGGCCTATTGGGACTTACTCGGCCAAGAAGCAACCGTCAACATTGATGTCGACCAAACAATTGAATTCACTGTGCCGACCCGAGGTCATTGATGAAAATATTGTTCTTTGCTAAGGCGGGGCACTGGGCAACCGAGCAATGCCTCGAAAAACTTAAACAGACAGGCGCCGATTTTGTCTTGTTCAAAGGGGCACGTAACGATCCCTTTCCTGAGATCAATAGCATCGAAGGCATTGATTACGTCATGTCATTTTCAAGCCAATGGATTATTCCAGAGAGTGTGTTGAGTCTCGCGCGTTATGCATCTTTAAATTTTCATCCTGGGTCGCCAGAGTATCCGGGCATCGGCTGCACTAACTTTGCCCTATATGAGAGAGAAACAGCCTTCGGCGTAACCTGCCACCATATGCATAGCAAAGTGGATACAGGGCCCATCGTTAAAGTAAATCGATTCGATATTTACGAGAATGACTCCGTACAAAGCTTAACGGATCGCTGCTATTACCATATGGTAATTTTGTTTGCCGAAATCTTAGATCAAATCATATCAGGCAAGGAATTGACTGGAGCTGCAGAGCATTGGGCACGAAAGCCTTTTACCCGCCATGAATTAAATGAACTGGGCAGAATATCATTAAATATGTCGGCGGACGAAGTGCAGCGGCGTGTACATGCAATGGCGTTTCCGGGTTATCCAGGTGCCTTCATCGAATTTCAAGGTGTCCGCTTTGAGGCAATCCAGTCATAAAACTCATCCGGTATAGCAAAGCCATTCGGCACAATAATCGACCTAAAAATGCAGCCTAACAGGACAGGTTTCTGAGATGCCTACAAAGGAAATGCGTAAATGATAACTTGGCGCGACACAGTTGTTCGCCCTGATACGCCTGTGATCAAAGCCGTGCGCATTCTTGATGAAATCGCCGCGCAAGTTCTTTTGATCGCAGACAAAGACGATATATTGCTTGGAACGCTGACCGACGGTGACGTTAGGCGCGCAATTTTGGCCGGCAAGTCGCTTGAAGGCCCCATCGTCGAGATCGCCAATACATTTCCAAAGATATTAGCAGCTTCATCATCGGAAGACGAAATTTTAAAAGCCATGCAGTCGTTCTATGTACGCCATCTTCCTTTGGTGGATAAAAAGGGAAGAGTCGTCGGCATTGCCGGGCTTGATAGCCCTCTTTCAGTAGAAGAGGCACTTCCCAACCGCGCCGTTATCATGGCCGGCGGCAAAGGAACACGTTTGTATCCGCTAACACGGGACCTGCCAAAACCAATGATTGAGTTGGCGGGACGACCGATTTTAGAATTGATCGTCGAGGGTTTGGTGACCCGCGGCATCACGCATATTTATCTTTCCGTCCACTATCGGGCTGAAATCATTAAAGATCACTTCGGCGATGGCAGCCGTTTTGGTGTAACCATTGAGTATCTTGAAGAAACTAAACCTTTAGGCACCGCAGGTGCACTCAGGCTTCTTCCTGACGATATCGATACGCCTATATTGATGATGAACGGCGATGTTCTGACAAAAGCAAATTATCGCAGTCTTATTGATTTTCATAATACATCGGGCGGCGATGCGACAATAGCGGTTCGTTCATATGATATTGAAGTGCCGTACGGGGTCGTGACTGTCGATGGCGATCGACTAACGAACATTGAAGAAAAACCAACGCAGTCGTTTTTAGTAAATGCCGGCGTCTATATTTTGGAATCGAGCGTGCTGGCCAATCTACCGCCATCAAACCGTTTTGACATGACCGACCTCATCGTCCATATGCACGAAAATGACATGCGCATTGATGTCTTCCCATTACGCGAATATTGGCTCGATATTGGACATCATAATGAACTTCAACGGGCGCGCAACGACGTCGGCGTCCACTTTGCCCGCGAAAAAATATGAGTGGAAATCTAGTATACTTCGTGCATCAGCCGTTGTACGACCGCGACTTGGAGCGGCATGGGATACTGCAGCTGCATGCGGACGGATTTCATATTACCGTTATCGAACTCACAGAAATCATTCGTCCCGAGACGCCGCGACCTGGAAAACCAGCACGTTTACCGGAAGATATAGAAGTCATTGAGCCCGTAAATTGGGCAGCATTTGAGACGTTGGAAAGCAACGTCCGGAACGCCGATCTCGTGTTTTTGTTTATCCAATCATATGGATTATCTGCGACGACGTTACGCCCTCTACGAATGCTCGCACGCACGGGCACGCCCTATGCAATACAAGGAACAACATCAATGCCTGGCTCGACGCATCACGTCCATAGGCCGATGTCGCAGCCGTTGTCGACGTTTTGGAATCGACTTAGACATATGAACTTGGATAATTCTATCATTTCTCGGCTGTCGCCAAAGATGCTGAATATCCCAGCCGCCAAATACGCACTCGTCCCTTGCGCCGAAGAAGTCTCAATTTCCGGAAATTCACTGGTCGGGCCGAAGACGCAAATTGTGCCCTTGCATACGTCTGACTATGAAACGTTTCGAAAATCGGATTTATCAAAGGTTCAGCACAATTCAGCAGAAAATAGAAAAGCTGTCTTTGTCGACCAATACACGCCGTATCACATCGATTACATTCATATGAAAGCGCGCCCAATTGATCCAGGGATATACTATGCAAAGCTTCGTGCAGCCTTTGATGCGATTGAAGATAAAATCGGCATTCAAATTGAAATCGCCAAACATCCACGCGCCAAATACGAAAATGCCGATCCCCGCTTTGGCGGGCGTCCGATCCACGAAGGCCGTACTATGGAAATGATCGCCGAGAGTGATCTTGTGCTGACGCACAACTCAACCGCAATTAGTTTTGCGGTCTTAATGCGCAAACCCATTGCCTTTCTGAACTCAAAATATCTCTATCAGATTCATCCAGCCAGTCGAGCGTCCTTTGACGCCTTAAGCAAAGAATTAGGGTCACCACTCCGCATGATCGATGATCTAAGCGCGGAAGTGTTTGAAGGTCTATTCGACATAGACCAGTATCGATATTCGCGTTACGCAGAACAATATCTTCGCCATAGCAAAGCACAGGATAGACCTTATTGGGATATCGCGAGGTCATTTATAAACGAAATCTCGAAAAGCGACCCTGCGCTAAATGAAAATGATGTCCCAGGCAAATAAAAAGCTATCCAAGATTACAGTTGATTTGGCTAACTCAAGGTCGCCGGACCTGCCTGTGGCAAGCATGTACTTCGTTCATGCAAACTGAAATGCGTCATTCTAACATCGGCGTTCTTGGATTGATCACAGCACGCGGTGGCTCGAAAGGCGTGCCCGGCAAAAATATTAAATTGCTCGCCGGAAAGCCCCTGATCGTTTGGACCATTGAAGCCGCATTGGCATCCGGGCGCATCGACCGTTTAGTGCTGTCGACCGACAGTCTAGAGATTGCCGACGTCGCGGCAGCTGCCGGATGCGAAGTGCCGTTCATACGCCCGGCAGAACTGGCAACCGATACCGCCTCGTCGGACGATGTTATTCGCCACGCACTGAGCGCCTTAGACTGCACGGATGATCTGGTGGTTCTGTTGCAGCCGACCTCGCCCCTACGTGCGCCGCAAGACATCGCCGGTTGCTTGGATGCCCAGTCGGCAAGCGATGCCCCTTATGCTGTCAGCGTCTGCGTTGCCGATCCGCCGCCGGAATATATTTTTAAGATCGGCGACGATCAGCGACTGGCCCCCGTAGTGCCTGGCCCAAAGGCATCGCGCCGCCAAGACCTACCGGAGAGCTATGCCTTGAACGGAGCGATCTATGCGTTCGAACGGGCATGGTTTTTAGCCACCGGCGGACTGCAAATAGCCGACGCCGTGCCGTATGTAATGCCTACTGAACGCAGCATCGATATCGATACGGAATTGGATTTTATGTTTGCCGAGATGTGCATGGCACGACGAGAGAACACATCGACATGAGCACCGACGGGCCCGTTCTCGTCACTGGCGGCGCCGGCTACATCGGTAGCCATACGGTGTTTGCCCTTCGCGCGCGCGGCATCGAGGTCATCGTGCTCGATAACTTATCGACGGGCGCAAAACGCCTGCTCGACCCGAGCACGCATTTCGTCGAAGGCGACGCCGGAGACGCTGCGTTGGTTGCAGATATCTTACAGAAACATAAATGCAGTGCCGTGATTCACTTTGCAGGATCAATCATCAATCCTGAGAGTTTCCAGGTGCCGCTGGATTATTATCAAAACAACGTCTCGGTCAGTCGCACCTTGATCGATGTCTGCATCAAAAACGGCATCCAGAACTTTATCTTCTCATCCTCGGCCGCTGTTTATGGTGCGCCCAACGTCAGCCCGGTCGACGAAACCACACTACCCGCACCGATCAGCCCGTACGGGCGCAGCAAGCTGATGACCGAATGGATGCTCAGCGATGCCGCAGTTGCAAGTGATCTTCGCTACGCAGCGCTGCGCTATTTCAATGTCGCCGGGAGTGATGCAGACGGTCGCTCCGGTCAAATAGGCCCGGCGACACATCTGATCAAAATCGCCGCCGAGGCTGCCGTCGGTGCCCGCGACGGCATGACGATTTACGGCGACGATTACGACACGCCGGACGGCACCTGCATTCGCGACTATGTCCACGTCAGCGATCTCGCCGAAGCGCATGTGCTGGCGCTTGAACACTTGATCAATGGTGGGGCATCGGTGGCAATGAATTGCAGTTATGGCCATGGATTTTCCGTCCACGAAGTGATCGCAGCGGTCGAACGGTTCGTCAGCAACTCGGTGCACGCCAAGGTTGGCGCGCGGCGTATTGGCGACCCACCGATACTGGTCGGCGACGGCAGCCGCATCGTCCATGACTGGGGGTGGACGCCAAAGTTTGATAATTTGGATATTATGATTGAAGGCGCTTTGGCGTGGGAGCGTCGACTGCACGAAGGAGAAGCAACCGCATGAAAACCGTTGCCGTGCTACCGGCTCGCATGGGCTCGTCGCGATTTCCAGGAAAGCCGTTAGCCCCGATTTTAGGGCGCCCGATGATCGAGCATGTCTATCATCGCGTCGCCATGTCAAAATCACTCGACGGTGTATATGTCGCAACCTGCGACCAAGAAATCTTCGACGCTGTCGAGGCGTTTGGCGGCAAAGCCGTGATGACGTCGGACCGTCATGAGCGCGCATCAGACCGGATTGCCGAGGCGGCTGAGAGCATCGATGCCGACGTCTTCGTCATGGTGCAGGGTGACGAGCCGATGACGCATCCCGACATGATTGACGAAGCGACCGCGCCGTTTGCCACAGACCCGTCAATCCAATGCGTCAACCTTTTGAAGCAGATCGAAAACGAAGCCGATTACCGCAACCCCAACACCATCAAAGTCGTCGTTGGCCCCGATAACAACGCGCTGTATTTTTCCAGATCGCCTATTCCTGCCAGCTCTAAAAACGATTTTTCGAGTATCAAAGCCTATAAACAGGTGTGCATCATCCCGTTCACGCGCGACAGCTTAGCAAAGTTTGCGGCCCTCAGCCCCACCCCGCTGGAAATCGCGGAATCGGTAGATATGATGCGGTTCCTTGAGCATTGCGTTCCGGTGCACATGGCGCCGACACAATTCGACACCCAAGCGGTCGACGATACCGACGACCTAAAACGCGTCGAAGCGCTGATGCGCGACGATCCGCTGACCACGCAGTATTAACGGAGTCTCCCCGATGAAATGGAAAGTTTTGCTGTCGGCGCCCTACATGCTGCCGGAGTTCGAGCGCTTTCAGACATTCTTCAAAGAAAATGACATTGAAGCCGTCGCCGCAGACGTAAACGAGCGCCTGGAAGAAGCCGATCTTTTGCCAATCATCGCCGAATACGACGGCGTAGTTTGTGGTGATGATCGTTTCACGGTCCCGGTTTTGGATGCGGCGAAAAAACTCAAGGTGATCTCAAAGTGGGGCACCGGCATCGACAGCATCAACAAAGAAGAAGCCAATGCGCGCGGCATTCGCGTTTGCCGCACCATCGATGCGTTCACTGAACCGGTCGCGGATTCAGCACTCGGCTATATCCTTACCTTCGCGCGCCGTCTGCCGTGGATGGACCGGCAGATGAAAGATGGTATCTGGGATAAAATTCCGGGCCGCGCGCTGAATGAACAAACCATCGGCGTGGTCGGCGTCGGCGCCACCGGCAGCGGCGTTATCCGCCGCGCCAAACCGTTTGGCGGCACCGTGCTCGGCTGTGATATCCGCGATGTGCACCCTGGGCACATCAAAGCGCTTGGTGTCGAGATGGTCAGCTTTGACGAACTTTTAGAGCGGTCAGATTACGTCACCTTACACACCGACTTGAACGAAACCTCGCATCACCTGATGAGCACGGCGGCGTTTAAGGCGATGAAGAACACAGCTGTATTGATCAACCTGGCGCGTGGCCCAGTCGTCGATGAGCTGGCCCTTGTGCATGCATTACAAACCGGCGAAATCGCCGGCGCCGCCCTGGATGTGTTTGAGCATGAGCCGTTGCCCGCCGACAGTCCGCTGCGCGCAATGGATAACGTCTTGCTTGCGCCGCACAACTGCAACTCAAGCCCGAAAGCATGGGAGAACGTGCACCACAGCACGCTCAATCAATTGCTGGATGGTTTGAAAGCTGGGCGCTGATCTCGGATATGGCGAAATCCAAGAAAGCCTCACCAAGGTGTTCGATTATCATTCGGACGTTCAATGAAGAAAAACATCTCGCGCGCTTGTTTGACGCTATTGATACGCAGACCGAAAAAGATATTGAAACCATCGTCGTTGATTCCGGATCATACGATCGAACACGCAGTATTGCGGAGCCCCGCGCCGATAAACTGCAGTCAATCAACAGCTATGATTTTACGTTCGGCTATTCGCTGAACGTCGGGATAAAGGCAGCAAAAGGCGAATTCGCGGTGATGGTGTCGGCGCACACGATCCCCAAGGACGACGACTGGCTTGAGAAGCTGCTCGCACCTTTTGAAGATAAAAACGTCGCGATGACGTATGGACGTCATTTAGGCGTCGCGAGTTCAAAGTTTTCAGAAGTCGAGGACTTTGACCGGATTTTTGGTCCGGAACCACGCATCGAACACCCAAGCAGATTTGCGGCCAATAATGCCAACTCGGCTGTGCGTCGCGCGCTTTGGGAAGAATATCCGTTCGACGAGTCACTTACCGGATTAGAAGATATTGATTGGGCAAAGCATTGGATGGGGCTTGGGCGAACCGTCGTCTACAGACCCGAGGCCGCCCTTTACCATGTGCACGAGGAAACCTGGCAACAGGTAACCAACAGGTACTTTAGGGAAGCCGTCGCTTGGGCGCGCATGGGATTAAAGTCCCGCAAAGACATCCCACGATTTATTTTTGAAGAAGCCCGAAACACCTTTGTCGATATCGTGCGCGCGTATCAGGCGAATGATAATCCCGTGTGCGAACGCTTAACGCTTGGCCAACGGCTTCGTGAAATTATTTATTACCGCTCTTGCCGACTAGCGGGGACCCTGAAAGGTTTGACGATGGTGCATCCACTTGAGCAACAAAGCGAACGGGAATCGGTCATGTTCAACAGGGTTACACAAGCGGTCGTGGTCCGTGGTCCGCGCCGTGCCGCGATTGAAAAAATCACCTTGCCGCAGTTGCGGCCTGGCGAAATTCTCATCCGCGTTGCCAACGTTGCCATGTGTGCGACGGACCTTGAAGTCTGGAACGGCACCCTTGGTTACTACAAAAGCGGGATGGCTAAATATCCCATCGTGCCGGGTCATGAATTTAGCGGGCGCGTCAGTGCCATTGGTCACAACGTTAGCAATTTCAAAGAAGGCGATCCCGTCGTTGTCGAGTGCATTCAATCTTGCGGCGTCTGCAACGATTGTCGCGCCGGCAATTATATCGGATGCAACGAGCGTTCGGAGGTCGGCGTCTTAAACCGGAACGGGGCGTATGCCGAATACGTTATTTCACCGGCCAGATTTGTTCATAAGCTACCAGCCAGCATGGACCTCAAACGGGCGGCTTTGGTCGAGCCGGCGGCGGTCATTATTAAAGGCCTGCGGCGCTTAAATTCAACGATCGGCAGCAATGCGCCTGGTAAAAAGCGTGCAGCCGTCGTCGGCGCCGGACCGCTTGGTCAAATGTGCGCCCGCTTAATGATGCTCGAAGGGTACGAGGTCACCGCGTTTGATCGAAACCCGGAGCGCTTGGCATTATTAAAAAATGCCGGCATCGCCTGCGGCACCGATCATCAGCAACTGGCCGATTTTCCGGTGGTCGTCGAGGTGACGGGTGACCCAAAAGTATTGGACCGCGTGCTACACCTGACACCTGCGAACTGCCGCATTCTCCTTTTAGGCTTACCCTACGGCTTGGCGCAATTTTCGTTCGAGACAATTGCCGCTTTTGATAAGACCGTTGTCGGCTCTATTGGCAGCACAGGTGAAGATTTTGAACGCGCAATTGCCGTCTTGGACAAACTTGATCTTGAACCATACTTCGAAAACATCGTCCCGTTGAAGAATTTCGAGGCTGCATGGATAAAGTATGAAAACGCCGGCGCGTTTAAGATCATCTTCGATCTGGAGCAAGCTTGACTGTCGTTTTCAGCGTCAATGAGATTTCTTTGCCTTCTTTTATGGCCGCATGCTTGCGTGGCAAGCGGCCGTATGTGCTAGCGACTGATCCGATTACGACCGTTGGGCGACGCATTTTGCAGCGTTGCGTCGATTGGGCGATAAACACCGGTCGTGCCCAAGATGCCGCCGAGCTATGCCCTGAACATCGACACATTCGTGACAGCTTTATCGATGTCAGCCTGTATAACGTCTTCGGCCATATCGAATCCTGGCAAAATGAATATTTTCACTTCGACGCTGCGGACGATAATCTTGGGGCCTACAGCTATGCGTACAAAAACCTAACTTGTAATCATTTGCGCCAACGCCATCCAGATATGCTTTTCCTAAGCACGCTTCTAACAGGTCCTCATCGCAACAACGTGACAGTTGTCGGTGTTCGACAGTGCGTTCTTGAAGCCGCACAAGCCTATGCCAGTCGATCATTTGAACGTCCGGTCAGGACAGTCAGCAGCGGATGGTTTGCGGTCATTAATATGCTCAGTGCATTCGGCATCATATGCGTTTCCTTGGGTTGGGTGCTTGTTAAGACACGCGCCAACAAAATCAAACAGCAGCACTATTTTCTTGCCGCAGACTATATCTCTGATCGCCGCGACCACCG
>TARA_R110000868_G_scaffold823_5_pt1 | contig 10682 bp, 10 predicted proteins | sample TARA_R110000868 | Tara Oceans TARA_R110000868 (sample SAMEA4397489) | marine metagenome | biome: Polar Biome; feature: [SRF] surface water layer (ENVO:00010504); material: water (ENVO:00002006), including particulate matter (ENVO:01000060) such as... | depth 5 m | reverse complement strand
AGGAGCACCCTTCATACGTACTTCACGGATGTTGTTAATCATTGATCCATCAGATTCAGGAGATACGTCAAATACCATGAATACAGGAGTAGACTTCTTGTTTTGTCCGAATTCTAGATTAGTTTGTGGCAAATCTAGTTCTTTCAAGTGCATAAGTTCTACACGTCCAGTCTCACGAGTTACCATTGCATCGAATGCAAAGTTGTAAGTGATAGACTGTCCTTCTCCTTGTAAGTAACGGTTTCCAGAATCAGCCATGAAAGTAAGACCAGAGTTAAGTGCATCAGTTTTAAGAGCTTGTTGGAATACATCGAATCCAGCCTCATTGGTGTACATTTTAACTCGACGATCTTTAACATCCACTCGACGATAGAACAAATCTCCAAATACTGAACGAATCAAGTTAGCAGAGAATTCTCCACGGTTGTATTGTACCAAGTTACCATTGTTACGCATACGGTGGTATACACCAGCAGATGTACGTTTTAATTCTTGACGAGAACCGTTAGATTTCACTGTTCCAGGCTTAGCCCAAATCATACGCTTAACTTTCAATTCTATCATAGACTTACGCATCCAGAACTCTACAAAAGGCTCCCACTTAACATCATTACGAGTTAAAGGAAGTTGTCCGCGACGTTGTGGAGCATATACTAAGATGTCTAATGCCTTACCAGAAGCATCACGCAACATTTTGTCATCAGCCCACTCAGTGATTTTGTGCTCATATCCATATGCAGAACCAAGAGATTCGAACATAGTGATTTTCTCACCCAAACGAGGAAGACCTAACAAGTCTTGATCAAATTCTCCAATTGCAGCATCGATCAATTCTAGTTCAATACCAACTTGTAGGAATGTAGAAGATACAAATTCAATAGTTGGATTGTCACTTACTAATGTAAAACTGTACAAGAATCCAGCATTCCAAGGCTGAGGATCTTTAATCACATAAAAACGTGGTCCATACTGACGAGTTCCTACAGAAACAATAGCGTTTTTAGAAAACTCATTAGTATCCAAAACTAGTTGGAATTCTTGACCATCAATACCTGGCTTTACTAAATTAAGTGTTGCATCAGGAATGTCAATGATTTTTGGGAATTTGTAAGGTACAGCGATGTCCCACTTCCAAGAGTCACTATTATTATCAATGTAATAAGGAGTGCTCTTGTTGATCATGTCAAGGAAATCATTGCTATACAATGAAGATTGAGTATACAGACTGATGATCTTTTTATCATAGTCCGCAGGCTCAGTAGAGTGAAAAGACTCTAAGTGATTTGAGTCTGTAAGTTTTCCTACAGCGCGCTTATCCATTGAAGCTACTCGTGCATAAGTAAAACCAGTTAGACCTGGGATAGTTTGAATTGCCATTTTATTCGTTTTAAATTATTAAATTATTATAAAAACCATGAATTCGGTTTGCTACTACTTTTTGTTGAAGCTGAGCTTGATTTACGAACTTGTCTTGCAACTTCCCCAAACAGTTTGTTAGAATTCTTAGTAACACCTGTTCTTTGGATTGTAGACAGCGTAGGATCTTTTTCTAACATCTTAAGTAAGAGTCCTACCTTCACTTTTAATTCATGGTTCTCAGGTCTCTTCAAATCTAAGATAGCACGATCAAAATCAGTGAGGGTTTCTCCAGCAGGAGTTTTCCACTTGTCCACTAATAGGAAGTCTTGTAGTTCGTTTGCTAAACCAGGATTGATAGGAATACCATCAAACTCTTTTTGCTTAATCTTATCCGAGAGGATTGTTTGAACATTGTTAACGTACTGATTTTTAATATCAGCTTTTTGTTGTTGAACTTGTTCAGCCTCTCTTTCAATTTCTTGAAGCTTTCTAGCTTCTTTCTTAACTAACCCTTTGTGATGTCTTGCAGCTACAGCTTCTAAATCACCATAATTCTGCAATCTTTCAATCTCTGTGTTTATGTCTTCTGGATCAAATCCTTGATCAGATAGTGCTTGTTGCATCACTGATACTTGATTCTTCTCATTAGATAGGTCCATCTCAGAAAAACTTGCAACATTATTGTAAGCACCGAAGTATTCTTTTGGATCAGCTCCTTTTACAAAGATGGCATCAAATGCATTTTGGTAATCTTTTCCAAATTGACCTATGAAGTTTTGTAGGATTTCTGAAGCTCCTTTTTTCTTTTCAGCGTTAAAACGCTCTAAGAATTCTTCTGGAGTGTTGATTGCAACCTCTTCTTCTTCTCCATCTTTATTAAACACTCCTAAATTAAAGAGATCGTTTGCTAATGCAGAGAATTGAGTGACATCTTCTTCAACATCTTCTTTAGTTGTTTCTTCAGCTACAGGTTGTTCTTTCTTTGGCTTTTGGTTTACAACAATCTCTTCATCATCATCATCACCAATATCACTTAAGAAATCAGCGATCATTGATTCTCCTGACATTTTCTCTTCATCAGTTTTACCATCAACGCTTTTAGGAGGAGTGATGTCTTTACCTCTAGGTGGTGCATCACTAGTTTCTTCCACTGGTGCTTCCACTTCATTTACTATTGGTGTGACATCATCTGGATTACCTGAAGCAGTTTCTGGTGCAAACAAATCATTTAATAATTGTGTATCACCAGCCCCCATTTCCATAGTACCCTGAATACCAAAATTACCGACCTTATCTAAATTATCAGACATATGTAGTTGAGTTTTGTTTTATTGAGATAAAATTAAAATAATACTATTTAATATCAAAGCATATTCGGTGATTTACACCAACTTTTTTGCATAATATAGCATTAAGTTATCCTATCTCCCTAATTTAATTTGTTATTTTTTGTTTCTACCCTTAGCGTTCTCTTTTGCTACAGCTAAATCGTTTGCTTGGTTATCTCTAGCAAGTTTGATTTTTTCTCTTTCAATCTGTAGCTTTTGTTGGGATATGGTGTTTTTAGACATGATGTCAGCCATTTTGCTGTCATAGTCTTTCTGAGCTTTTGTTTGCTGTGAGGCAAGTTTCTCTATTTCTAAAGCATCTGGTGTCCCTGACATATCAAGATCAGCAGTTGCTTCACCTTCTTTGGACATTGCATTTATCATTGCAATCTCTTTCTTGTTGATGCGATCAAGCTCATTTTGATAGTTGTCATTAGCCACCTTCTCTTGAGCCATTCTAGCAGCCTCTTGCATTTGTGCTTGTGCAATTTGACCTTGTTGCTCTTGTTGCTGCTGCTGTAATTGCATCTGCTGCTGTTGTTGCCCAAGTTGTCTGTCACGTAAATCTTTGAAAGTTTTCTTCATTTCTCTCATAGACTTGGTGCTGTACAGCTCAATAACATCATACAAGCTACCTCCGTTTTGAATAATTGCTTGAGATAGTTGTCTAAGCTCATTGAACATTTGAGTGTCTTCTGGACGATTGGTTAGGAACACTTTCAAATCACGAAGTTGTAAGTCTGTTCCATTCACCTGAACAAAAGCAGACTCACCTTCGTTTGTAATATATGACAGGGTAGATTGTGGTTTAGAGCTTTCAACATATAGAGCAGCATCTACAATTGCTTGGTAGAGTTGACCCATTACATACTCGTGAGCGACGAATAGAGGCTCTGTCTGAGAGTAACTCTGTTGCATTGCTGTGTTTGTAGCTGTGGCTGTTTCTGATGCAGATATGGAGCCCATACGCTGTCTAGACATACCTATAAGTTCCCAACATTCAACTTTCATTTGTTGTGCGAGTGTATATCGAGCTTGTATTTCTTGTGTTCTAGTAAGATCTAGAGATGTAAACTGATTGAATGAGCTTGGACTCTTCAAGTTTTCTGGACTATCATCCACAAACACTACACCTCTTTCACGAGCTTCCATTTCCCAAATGTCTAATGCATCTTGTGCATCACCATCTTTAGGAATAGGGATGTGTCGTAGTGACATTAGTTGCACCTTACCAATTTCTTTCTCTAACAATTTGTATAATTGGTTCATACAAACGTTATAAATCACCTGGAAGGGTTTCATTAGGTCTACCAAAGATCGTGCCTCTGTGTTCTTCACTTCGTACGTAGTACCAATAATAGGACAGTAGTTCAGAAGCGTGAATGGTTTGATGTGATAGATGTCCGGTCCAATCTTAGTTCCTTGATACCACTGGTTAATCCATCCCCACTCAAGAGAGATTTCTGTAGGCATATCTCCTGACTTGTATGTTTCATCAACAAGTACAGACTGCTCATTCCCCATTTCATCTGTGTAAACAAGCTTACCTATCTTCTTTTTAGAAATCCAATAGCTTCGTACAACAACATACTTGTATCCAAATGAAGACACATTAGATGTAAGTCCTAAGAAGTCTCTTAGTCCATCATCGTTGTCTTTCATCTCACTTTCTATAATCATACGTGTTTGTAACACTAGAGGATCATAAGTGTCATAGATGATGGAGTCATTTCCTGGAACTGCATTAGGGTTTCCTAGATTGGATTCTCTTACATTGATGAGTCCGTAGTCCTGTAAAGAACTTCTTAAATGATCAATTTCTTCTTTTGTAATGTCTGGAAATGATTCAATGATTTGAGACAATTCCATAACTTCCACAGTACCAGCAGCATACGCTCCTTGAGCTCTTCCTGTAGGATCAGAAATATATTTTTTGTCTGGTGTTGTAAGAAACCAAGTGTTTTTTGGATTGGCCACCTCTATATTAAACCCAAGCTTTGAGTTGTCTTCATAGATGTGATAGAACTCTCGTGCAGAAATTAGTAAGTCTCTAAATGCATCTTCACTCTTTTCTTTAAGATTGAATTCTGCTTTCTGACATGTAAGTACGTGATTTCCCCACTTCTCAGCTACAGATGTATAGCTATCTAGCTGATCCTTAACTTGTTCCATTGTAATCTTCTCAATGTCTTCCATTGAAACTTCCTGACCACTCATTGCAGCTTTTGCCATCACTTGTTGCTTCACCTGATTAATCACGTAAGCTTGTAGTGTATCTGTCTTAAACTGTAACTCTTCTGCCTGACTTTCATCATCAAAAGCCTTCACTCTAAATGTATCTGGACGTTTAGATATCTCACCAACTAGTTCATTTACAGGAGTGGTGATGATTGAATAGTGCTTTACATATGCTGGGAGATCGATGTCTTTTGTAAGCATGTCTGTAAAGCTCTTCACCTCAGGTTCTTCAATTAAGAAATCTTCTTTTCTTAATATCCCTTTCATCAGGTCATAGTTCTTTACAAACGTGTCTCTATTTTTTACATAATCTGCATATGATTTATTTGCAAAGTAATCCATAGTGTTTTTCACCCAACTGTCATCTCTCTTTTGTTTCTCAGTTTTAAACTGATCAGGAAAGATGTTCAGGTAGGCATAACTGATGTTATCTTCTTTTGTATATCTGATAATTGCCATTATAAGAACATTTTGTTTTTTGATTTACCAAAGAGTCCTCTAGACTCTGTGAATAGCTTGTTTCGTCTGTTTTTATTGTGTAAGGAAGATAGTCTGGGGTCTTGCTTGTCTCCCACCCTTCCAATAACGGGATCAAGTTTCATAGCTAAAGCTATTGCTAGTTCAGCTGCAATAATACGGTCAAAGTTACCAGACTCATTATACTGAATCATCTCTTCTAGTAGCAGAGGGTCTAATATCTTTGCCATTCCTTTTGTTTGAGAAACAATCTCATCTTCTTCGTTAGTTTCAGAGTGGATTATTTCTTCTGTATACTTCTTAAGACATCCATGTAGGAAGTCTCTAATCTTTTCTGATGATCTGTGAATACCATAATCACGTCTTACAGTGGTGTTTGGTACAATCTCTTTTAACCAATCAGGTTGTCTCTCTAAATATTGAGCATCTCCCTTACTAATCATGTGGTCAATAAAAGAAATCTCATCATTTTCACACAAGGCTCTTGCATTATAATACTTGATGAGGTAGCGAGCTTGATCTTCCCAAGTTTCTTTCTTATCTGGACGTGCACAATAACTTGCTACAAACATATCTTGGTATTTCTCACCAGATATAGCATGCATACGCTTGTATATGTATACAGACCCTAATGATGAGCTATATGCTGACTTACCCTGTCTGTAGGGATCAATACCTGCAACATATAGGCCATATGGTGGACTTTCCATAGGAAACTCATAAATAACCACTGGAGCATCTTTTAAGTCTGTGTGCTTCAGTGGAAAGTTGCTGATGGGCAGCTTGTCTGTAAACTCATGCTTTACACCTTGACCATCATCATATAATATAACAGGCGTACCTGTTCTTTCTCCTTCAAGCAATCTGTGCTTTTGACGCTTTGCTGATTCTATATCAAAGATGTTTGTATCCTCATTAAGGAATATATCATCCACATCTTGTGGATAGTACATCTTTTCTTTTAGATAGGCTATTCTATCACCAGCTTTCTTTAACCTTTCTAAATTATTATTAGTTATCTTATCAGCCTTTTCCTTATTAGATACCATCATGGCCACTTCGTTGAGGGGAGAATCTTCAGGTTGTCCTAGAAACTTACCAAGAGAACTCTCTTCTTTAGCTTCCATTCTATACTCATGACCAATAAATAACCCATGAATACGTTTATCATCTTTAGCGTTGTTATATGTAAGAAAGTTAAAGTTCTCTACATCAAACATTAAGGACTTTGCATCCATAAACTTCTTCATATCTCCACCTGTTCCTGTAAGTATTGGAGAACATCCCCATCCAAATGGTGTTGTAAATCCAGGAACAGCAGCTTGGAAACCTCTTAGGAAGCTTCCCTTACCAATTTCATCAATGATGAGTCTACGAGGTTTTGTACCTGCAATAGCTTCTTCATTATTACCCTCATCTAAGTTACGTATGAGGATTTGTGAGAACGGGATACGTTCACCACCTCTTGTTTTAATTCCGAGTGTCACCTGGTTCTTCCAGTTATCTTCCACTCTTTGCCATCTCCAGGCTTGTGGGAGAAAGTTTAGTCCCTTATCTATCTTATCTGTAATAAGCTTAATATCGGGAGCATTCAGTCCAGCAATGATGTTTTGTGAATTCTCATCAAACGTAGCTCCTTGTGCAATATAACTTGCTTCTATAACAGACTTAGCAAAACGTCTAATGCCTAATATAACTAAGCCTTTCTTTTCTTTCTGAGCTCTATCTATCTCATTTGTTACAAGCCACTCATTATCTCTTAGAAGTGGGTTGGCATATTTCTGGTTGATGCGTCCATATTCATCTATAACATCCACCTCTGTATGCCATACATTTAAATGCCAATAGAGAAAGGGGTTTATGTACACCCCATTCATCATACATCCGTCCATGCATATTTCTTTGTGAAAACTATAAAACTCTTTATATTCCTCAGATTCTTTGTCTGGGAGTATAGATTGATTAATAAACCAGTCTTTATAGTCTACACTATGCAGCTTCATTACTTTCTACTTTTATAGAAATCCTCTGCCATGGTTCCTAGTTCTGCATTACCTCGTGTTTGCACTTGTTTCTTTTCTTCTTTCTCACGTAGTTTGTCCACTTGTTCTAGCAGAGCAAGATAGTTCTTCATGGTGTCCTGTACAAACTTACCCTGAGATTCAATAGATGCAACCACCATAGGAATTACACCTCCAGCTTTGGTCTCTTTATACTTCACCCTGTCCTCTAGCTGATGTAATGGATTGGCATCAACATATTCCTTCCAGGAATTTAGTTGTTGCTCTGCCCATTCAAGCTCAGCATTAATGTATGTAGTTTTTCTTGTTGTCATTATTGTAAAGGTTATAGTCTTCCCAATATATGAAAATTAATTCACTATTAGTAGTCCTCTTCGTACTCATCATTTTCTAATATCCTATTTAGGTGCATTCCGTCACTAATTATTCTATCTATCTCAGCTTCATCATAACGGAAATCTAGTTCTTTGGACAGCTGGTATTCTTTTAAGCTATTGAATAGCTCCTCATCTGACATTCCCCATAAATCATCCTTAGTAGAAGAAGAGTCCACTGCTGTGGCTATGTGTTTTCCAAGATTGCATTCTGGATAGGTTCTACCCAGCTCTAACAAAACGTTCACTATCTTCTTGTAATAATTCATATTAAATCATTTATGTCATCTTCATCAGAAAAGGGACTTGGCTTTTCTTGCACCTCTTTCACTGTCATCTTAAACTCTACATTAGGAAAGTCTACAAAATATTCTGGTCTCACTGTCACCTTAAGAACATCGTTCTCCTTACCATCTTTAGGCTCTCCATGAAGATCAATATAATCCACCCCTTCTTCAAAGAGTTCATTCAACACTTCAAGGAGAGCTGTAATAGGAATTTTATTTAATGTTACCTTTTTCGACATTACTTTTGTATTGTACTTCTTGTTCACTTGTGAGAACACCTGTCCATTTATTTAGCGGACATGAACATGAAAGACATTTAGTTTTTGCAGCCAGTGTACATCCACAATTAACACAATGCGCATCTGGTCTAGCTGGTGTGCTGTGATGCTTTGAGTGATGGGGGCAACTCTCACATATATTCATACGCTCTACGCTCACCCTTTTTATCTCATCCTTTAGATGCTGTGGAGGAATGATGTTATTTCTCCATCCCTCAAATATCTCTTTTAGTTTCATGTTTTGCTAGTTTTAATTTTAGAGAACTCAATGCTATATTCAAGTTACTAAGCTTACTCTTTATGAACGCTGCCTGCTTTTCTGACATTTCCGGATTTTTTAGCATCTCGGTATACGTAACCCTCACCTTCTCTAGCTGCTCCATTCTTGTGCGCGCCTTCTTTGTGTTGAACAAAAACTTACCAAATCCTGATATCTCAACACTATCGTTTGTCTTAAGGGCTTCATGGGCACTATCAAACTGATGTTTCACCACCTGCTCAATCACCCTTTCAGAAATCACCTTCTCACTAGAGAGCTTCTTTATCAGCTTCTCCCTGGTTGTTAGTTTCTTCGGAGTTCTTCCCATCGTGTATTAGCTTTACCACTAAACTTAAATCCTTTCTAAAATCTACAACAATCACAGGATTCACTCGTATCTTACCTGCTTCCTTAACAAATATCCCCACCTTCTTAAGCTTAGACACAATGTTATTTATCGTAGCTGTTGTTGTTTCATACTTCTTACAAAACTCAGCTCTTGTATTAGCATAAGATATAGTTCCCCTTACAGCTGTATATGCTATTAATTCTATTTCTCTTCTTGTAAGTTGTAAATCATTCAATGCAGAAAGAATAGAATAATACTTCTCAGCTATAATATACTCGTCATCTAAGCTTTTTTGTAATCGTTGTACAACTACTGTCTTAGTATTTTCCATGAATGTATATTAACATAATAATTTATTCTACATATATCCTTCCTAGAAAAAAAGTAAAAGAAGCATATATTCCCACCCACCCGGCCAAAGATATAACATTTTTTTGTAAGCCACCAAATTTTAAATTCATTTTTTTTCTAAACATGCCCCCCCCATCATGTGTGTAGTGGAAGAGACCCCTTCCAACAAAGACCCCACGCAAAAAAAGCAGGATGGGGATAGTCCCCCCTGTTAAATAAGTCTAATATTAAAAACAGAACAAAATGGCTGTAGAATTTAAATTGTACGAGCGCACAGAGCGCACAGAATTAGGAACAGTTGCTGAACTAACGGGTGTTGGTGGCAAGATTGGTTTAATCCCAGCAAACTTCAATAATCACGACAAGCGTGTGGTGATTATAATGAAGCGAGCAGACGAAACAAGTGGCCAAGTGATTTGCTCCTCTAACGTAAGTAGTGGTTTGCGTGCTAAGGAAATTACCTTGAGCCAAGTGCAAGGTTTTCCTGTGGTTGAGCAAATCACAAACGATGGGGAAATCATCAACATTGTAACAATGCCAAGTGGTGGTGCTCTTATTGAGTTCAGCGTGAATGGTAAGGTTGCTGAGTACAAGGCACCAGCCTTTGACCCAAGTGAATTGGTTGCTTTCTAAGCAATCAGTTCCCTTCGGGGAATATATATAGGGTGGGCAAAGAAACAGGGATGGGACTTGTAAACATACAATACATATATATAGGAGAAACATACAATATTGCGAATATCACAATTTGTCCTCGAGAGAAACAAACTTTTATTGCGAACAATGTAATGAACTGTAAGTTTTATTGAGAATTCTTCAAAGAAATGTATGTGCATGGGGTGTGAAACATAGTGGGAGTGGACACACTCACCACTTCCTACCACCTTTTCCAACAACGTAAAAACACAAATCTATTTGCAATATATATAGCATTAACAATGAAAAGAACACCAGAGCAATGCAACACTGCCATACTTATACTTATAATACTTTGTATACTATGTTATATAGCAGGTTATAGTGTTTGTGCATTATAGTTAGGAGGGGCTCATTACGGCCACATATAAATAAACAAGGTATGTACTTCTTAGGGAAATATACATGATATGATAATAAAGGGCTGGACTAACAATCGTGGTTTCTAGATAACCTCAACGCTGCAGGAGAGCAGAAGAAAGGCCTTTTACTACAACATGTAGTAATTACTCACATATAAATAACAACGGTAAATAAATACATTATGAAATCAAAAAGAGAGAGACAGTATGAATCTAGTATAAAGGTAATCATTTGGGCGATAGTATTATTTATTGCGTTCCTTGTGTGTTTATCTATATACAACTTAGTAATACATCTTTATT
>TARA_R110000868_G_scaffold102686_1_pt1 | contig 10688 bp, 12 predicted proteins | sample TARA_R110000868 | Tara Oceans TARA_R110000868 (sample SAMEA4397489) | marine metagenome | biome: Polar Biome; feature: [SRF] surface water layer (ENVO:00010504); material: water (ENVO:00002006), including particulate matter (ENVO:01000060) such as... | depth 5 m | reverse complement strand
GATCCTGACCATGCCGGAAAGCATGTCGATCGAGCGCCGCAAACTCCTGGCCCATCTCGGCGCCGAGCTCGTGCTCACCGACCCGGCCAAGGGCATGAATGGCGCTATCGCCAAGGCCCAGGAACTTATTGATGCAACACCCGGCGCGGTGATGCCCAGCCAGTTCACCAATCCGGCCAATCCGGAGATTCACCGCAAGACCACGGCGCTGGAAATCTGGAATGATACGGCGGGCGAAGTCGATGTCTTCATCGCCGGCGTCGGCACCGGCGGCACGCTGACCGGCGTTGCCTCGGTGCTGAAAGCGAAAAAGCCTGGCGTCCACATCATCGCGGTCGAACCGACCGACAGCCCGGTGATCTCCGGCGGCAAGCCCGGCCCGCACAAGATCCAGGGCATTGGCGCCGGCTTCATCCCCGAAAATCTCGATGTCAGCCTGATCGACGAAACTGTCCAGGTCACCAATGACCAGGCCTTCGCCATGGCGCGCGAACTGGCGCGCAGCGAGGGCGTGCCGGCCGGCATTTCCTCGGGCGCTGCCGTGGCCGCAGCCCTGGAAGTCGCCAAACGCGCCGACATGGCGGGAAAAACGATTGTGGTGATCCTGGCGAGTTCAGCCGAGCGCTATCTGTCGACGGCGCTGTTCGAGGAATAAAGCCCCGGCGCGCATGCGTCCGCCTGTTTGAAATCCTGTCTGCTCCGAAAAACGCTTCGCTGCCGCGGACGACTTTCGGAGATCAGGGGGCCAAACAGCGGCCGGTATAGGCGTATCCGGCAATCGTGCCATCGGGTTCAATGGCGATGCGGGTCGTGCAGATCCAGGGACGGGCAACGACGTCGCTCCTTGGGATCAGGCTGTTCGCGGGCCGGGACACTGAGATCGTGCTTGTAGGAGCAGGTCTTGAGACCAGAGGGCCATCGCGAAACGTCCAGACTTCGCCGCCGCCTGCGCGCAGATCGCGGGCTTCCGGTGCGCCGAGGACTTCAATCGCCCGGTCATAGCGCTGCCCCATCAATTCCTCCATCCGGGTCTCATACCCCGGATTGTGGGCGAAAATGGCAAGAACCGCGAGGCTGGCCGTCAAGGTCGAACTGAACATCATTCCCTCCACAAGGTAGCTTTCGGCCCTTATACACGTCGTGATCGCACATTGCCAGAAATACCAATAAACAGCCTGCCCGTTTCGCGCGGGAGGGAGGGTGTCAGTGCAAGACTATTGCTGGGTTTGGAGCAGGCTTTGCGGCACCGGGTCGCAGAAACTCTTCACGTCGAAAATCCGCTCATCGCAGATGATATCGCCCGGCGTGAGCGGCCGCGACAATTCCAGACCCTCCAGCGTGCGGGCCCGTGACAGCGCGACATAGGCCTGACCGTGGGCAAACAGGCGCCGCGCGAGGTCGAGATAGACCTTGTCGAGGGTGAGGCCCTGGGCCTTGTGGATGGTCATCGCCCAGGCCAGCCGCAGCGGATATTGCGTGAAGGCCCCGGCGGTCGTCTTGGTCAGGGCGCGCGACGCCTCATCGAAGGCATAGGCATTGCGTTCCCATTTGGCCGGCTCGATCGCCCAGACATTATCATCGATGCGCACACGCACGGCTTTCTCATCGAAACCCTCAACTTCGGCCAGTGTGCCATTGACCCAGCGTCCCTGCGGATCATTGCGCGTCATCATCACGCGGGCGCCGATCTTCAGGATCAGCGGCTCCTCGGCGGGAAACAGGCGTTGATCGAACTGGCCCTCGACCTTGGCATTGAAAGCGTGCGGCGTGGTCGGCAGGCCTTCAAGGCGGGCATTATTGATGCGGAAGGCGGTCTCATTGGTCGCTGTCAGCACGACATGGCTCAGACTGGCTTCCAGCCCGGAACGGCCGGTGACGCGCTCATTAAGCCGCTCGGCCTCATCGGCCCGGACATCGCCCTCACGCACCACATTGAGCAGGTGGATGAAATCCTCATCGGTCTGGCGGAAAACCTCTTCCAGCTCGACCAGCGAGAAGCCGGCTTCACGGAAGGCCGGCGGATTGAAGAAGAACGGCCCGCCATGGGTGTTTTCGAGATATTCCGCCTCTGCGCCCTGCACGACGGGCGGCAATTGCGCCAGATCGCCGACAACCACCATCTGCACGCCGCCGAAGGGCTCATTGCATTCGCGATTGAGACGCAGCGACTGATCGATCGCCCACATCATGTCGGAGCGCACCATCGAGATCTCGTCGATCACCAGCGTCTCCAGCGCCTTGACGACGCGGCTATGGCGAACCTTGCGGATATCGCGGCCGGTAATCACGCGTGGCGGCAGATGGAAGAAGCTGTGGATCGTCTGCCCCCCGGCCTGCATGGCGGCAACGCCGGTCGGCGCCAGCACGGCGGCCTTGTTGCCCGCCTGGCGCAGCAATTCACGCATCAGCGTTGTCTTGCCGGTGCCGGCACGGCCGGTGAGGAAGATGTTGGGCTTGTCGCGCCGCAGCCAGCCGAGCAGGTTGAGCTGGACTTCGGAAAGCTTGGGTTCGGCGCGGGTGGTGAGTGTGTTCTCGGACATGGCAGCAAACTGCGTCTGTTTGCCGTTCAAGCCAACCGGATTGCACTTGATCGGCGGCGTCTTCTCGGCCACCTGTGCAGGGATGAGCAGCTCAATCGATATCGAACGCTTCGCACGCCACATCGTCCTGCGCGAGATTGGCGGCCCGGGCCAGCAGGCGCTGGGCCGTGCCCGCGTGACCATTATCGGTGCCGGGGGGCTGGGCGCCCCCGCTGCGCTCTATCTGGCTGCAGCCGGCATCGGGCATATCACCCTGATCGACCCTGACACGGTCAGCCTCGATAATCTTCAACGCCAGATCCTGTTTCGCACCGATGATGTCGACCGCTCCAAGGTCGAGACCGGGGCGGCGACGCTGCGTGCTCTCAATCCGGGCACGCAAGTGAACCCGGTCCAGGCCGCGCTGGACGAGAACAATGCAGCGAGCCTGCTGGCCGGCGCCGATCTGGTGCTCGATGGCTGCGACAATTTCGAGACCCGTTTCGCCGTCAATGCCGCCAGCAGAGCCCTTGGCCTGCCGCTGATTTCCGGGGCGGTGGGGCGCTGGGACGGTCAGGTCTCGCTGTTCAACGCCAACGCGGACTCACCCTGTTATCGCTGCTGGGTGCCGGAGATACCGCCCGACGCCGAAACCTGCGCCCGCGTCGGCGTCGTCGGGGCGTTGACCGGTGTGATCGGCTCGATCATGGCGCTCGAAGCGATCAAACATGTCTGCGGCGCTGGCGAGACGCTCGACGGCCGCATCCTGCTGTTCGACGGGCTGACGATGGAGAGCCGGACGGTGCGGTTGAAGCGCGATCCCGATTGTCCGGGATGCGGCACGCCCTGACGGTCAGCGACGCTCGGTCAGCTGCAGGCCGATGCCCACTGCGATTCCCGGTGCGAGGCCAAACAGGAGGCCGAGCAGGAGATTTCCTGTGCTCAGGCCGATGATCAGCCAGAGCAGCAGGCCGGCGCCGATTCCGGCGACGAGGCCTAGCGATTTGCGGATACGGGCCGTGGTGGGATTGGGAGCATTTTCATCCGGGGGTGTCATGCCCGGCAGACTGAGCCATGCGACCTGTCGGCAAGCTGGGGGCGGGTTTAAATCTTGGTCAGATTTCCCGCCCCCGCTCAGATCGCAATCAGGTTATTCGAAGGAGACCGCATTGCCAGCGGCATCATTATACAGCGTCTGGACCATGCGGTCGGTGGAAATGAACCCCCAATTCCACTCTTCGGCATAATCGGCCAGCGGCGCTGCGGCGCGGACGGCTTCAAGGTCTGCGCCGCCCTCGACCAGAGTGCGAACCCGGAAGGCCGCTTCGCGCAGCATGTCGAGCGCGGCCTGCAAATCGGCCCGCGAGGAGAGCGGTCCGTGGCCCGGAATGATGCGGGTTTCCTCGCCCGCGATTTCGAGCGCGCGCTCCATCGCCGCGAGATAACCGTCGACAGAGCCGCCGGCGGCCAGATCGATGAAGGGAAACAGGCCGGAAAACAGCACGTCGCCTGTGTGCAGCACATCGGCTTCGCGGAAATACACCATGGCATCGCCATCGGTATGGGCGCGCGGGATGTGGACGGCTTCGACGGTCTGCCCATTCATGTGGAAGGTCAGATCATTGCCGAAGGTGAGGATTGGCAGGGCGCCGGGTAATTGCGTCCAGGCCTCATCCGAAGCCTCCAGCCGTACGCGCACATTGGTCTGTGCCGCGATCGTGCTGCCGCCAGCGGCGAAGTGGGTATTGCCGCCAGTATGGTCGCCATGCCAATGCGTATTGACGATGAAGCGCGGCGATTGGGCGCCGGCGATCTCGACTATGGCCCCTTCAATCACCGGGCCGGTATTGGACAACTGGTCATCGACCATCACCACGCCATCAGGCCCATTGAGCAGGGCCAGATTGCCGGCAATACCGGTCGAAAGCATGAAAATACCGTCCCCGAGATCGATGCTGTCCACCGTCACCGGTGCCGGCTCGTCCTGGGTATAGGCGATGGCCGCCATTGCAGGCAGTGAGTTGGCAGCCAGCAAGGCTGCTGCTGTCGTGATAGCCAAACGAAAACGCATGGGATCCCCTCTTCAGAATTCGGCGGCCAGTCAGTCCGGCCCATTGTCAGAGGATATAGGAGGTTTTCCGCCGGTTGCACCCCTGGCGCCCGGATCACCGTCGTCACCGCCCGGTTCCCCGGAGCGTGACCGGCGCTGGGCGGCGCGCGTTTCGAGCGCCGCGCCAATGCAGACGCCGAGCGCCAGGCCAAGCCCGATATTGTTCATCGCGACACCGGAAGCGGTGCCAATGGCGATTCCAAGCGCAAGCGCGGTGCCGGGCCTTAGTGAGCGTTTCATCATCATTGTCTCCTCGATTGCGCGAATCTTTACGCCCTATTCACCGTGTCGGGCACAGGGATAGTGTGAAGGAGAATCCCATGCGCCGCCTCGCTTCCCTGATCGCTCTCATCTGCCTTGCCGCACCGCTCCAGGCGCAGGAAGCCGGACAAGCGACACCGTCCGGACAGGAAGTGCCGCGCTTCGTCAGCCTGAAATTTGACGTCGCCAATGGCCGCTCCGGCCCAAGCCGGTCCCACCCCGTTGCCTGGCGCTATGTCCGCGCCAGCCTGCCGATGGAAGTGATCGCCGAAACCCCGGACTGGCGCCGCGTTCGTGACCCTGACGGCGAAGTGACCTGGATGCACCGCTCCATCCTGTCCGGACGCCGCACCGTGATCACTTTGAACGATACCCCCCTGCGGGCACGCGCAGATGAAGAAGCACCGGCCGAAGCGATCGCTGAATCCGGCGTCATTCTTGCCCTGGAGCGCTGCCGGACCGGCTGGTGCCGGGTCGAAGGCCAGGGATATCGCGGCTGGGCAAGGGCCGAGGCGCTATGGGGGGTTTACGCGAATGAACGCGGCGACGAGCCTGCGGGCGAAAATGACGGCAGCCCCGCCTTGAGCGGCACCCCCGCGCGTGATACCGCTCTGCGTTGATCCACCCGGTTTTCACGCAAGATCGGGTCCCCATTCCCAGCCCGGCGACCGGCAGTTTTTGCTGCCCGCTCCCGAGGCGCAGCCGATCGGTTACATGACTGAACGCCAAAGCTCTTTTAGCTACGAAGATCTGATCGCCGCCGGAGATGGTGGCATTTGGGGCCCCGACCGCTCGCGCCTGCCCGCCCCGCCCATGTTGATGATGGATCGCATCCTTCATATCGATGATGATACCGGCGAACACGGCAAGGGCCATATCATTGCCGAACTCGACATCAATCCGGACCTCTGGTTCTTCGCCTGTCACTTCAAGGGCGACCCGGTCATGCCAGGCTGCCTCGGCCTTGACGCGATGTGGCAATTGGTTGGATTTTTCCTGTGCTGGAAAGGCAATCCCGGCAAGGGCCGTGCGCTCGGCGTTGGCGAAGTGAAATTCACCGGTGAAATCACACCGGAAACCAAGAAAGTCCGTTATGTGATTGAGCTGAAGCGCGTGATCCAGCGCCGGCTGATCATGGCGATTGCCGATGGCCATGTCGAAGCCGATGGCAAGATCATATATACGGCCAAGGACCTGCGGGTTGGCCTGTTCCAGCCCGACCCAGCTCAATAAGACTGATCCAGGAGTTTTCGATGCGCCGTGTTGTCATCACCGGTCTCGGCATAATTTCTCCCATCGGGAATAATGCCGCGGACGTCACCCAATCCCTGCGCGAAGGCAAAAGTGGCATCCGCCACATGGAGAGCTTCGCACAGTATAATTTCCGCTGCCAGGTTGGCGGCAAGCCAACGGTCGATCCGGCCGAGCATGTCGACAAGCGCATCTACCGCTTCATGTCGGAAGGCGCCGGCTGGAATTATATGGCCATGGCCCAGGCTATCGCCGATGCCGGCCTTGATGACTCGGACGTGTCCAATGTCCGTAGTGGCATCATCATGGGCTCCGGCGGCCCCTCGGCCGGCACGATTGTCGCCGCTGCCGACATCACCCGTGAGAAGGGCCCCAAACGCATCGGGCCGTTCGCGGTTCCCAAGGCGATGAGCTCGACGGCATCGGCCACACTGGCGACGCCGTTCAAGATTCTCGGCGTCAATTACTCCATCACTTCGGCCTGCACGACTTCGCTGCATTGTATCGGTGCGGCGACCGAGCAGATCCAATGGGGCAAGCAGGACGTCATGTTCGCCGGCGGTTGCGAGGAGATCCACTGGGCCCTCTCCAATCTGTTCGACGCGATGGGCGCAATGTCGACCAAATACAATGACACGCCGGAACTCGCCTCACGCGCCTTCGACAAGGATCGCGACGGCTTCGTCGGTGCCGGCGGCGCCGGTGTGGTGGTGCTCGAGGAATATGAGCGCGCCAAGAAGCGCGGCGCCACGATCTACGCCGAAGTGACTGGCTATGGCGCCACCTCCGACGGGTTCGACATGGTCGCCCCGTCCGGCGAGGGCGCAGTGCGCTCGATGAAGCTGGCGATGGAGACCGTCACCAAGCCAATCGATTATCTCAACCCGCACGCCACGGCGACACCGGTTGGGGACATCAAGGAAATGGGCGCGGTCAAGGAAGTCTTCGGTGATAATGCGCCGATGATCTCCGGCACGAAATCCATGACCGGCCACTCCCTCGGCGCTGCCGGCGTCCACGAAGCCATCTACACATTGCTGATGATGAAGAATGGTTTCGTCGCCCCCTCGATCAATATTTTCGAGATGGACCCGGAGATCGCAGCGCTCAAACTGCCGATCGTGACTGAAACGCGTGATGCCAATCTGCAGACCGCCATGTCGAACAGTTTCGGCTTTGGTGGCACGAATGGCACCGTGGTGTTCCAGAAAGTCTGATCCCAATTCCCTGCGCTAGCAGGCGAGGAGATACATGATGAGTGATAACCAATTCCCGGTCGGGACCCTGATGAAGGGCAAACGCGGCCTGATCATGGGCGTCGCCAACAAGAATTCGATCGCCTGGGGCATTGCCCAGCAATTGGCCGCCCAGGGCGCCGAGATTGCCTTCTCCTACCAGGGGCAGGAACTGGAACGCCGCGTGCGTCCGCTGGTCGAAAGCCTCGGCGGCGAACCCTTCATGGTCGCGGCCGATGTCACCGACGAAGCCTCGATGGATGCCTGTTTCAAGGCGCTCGAGGACAAGTGGGGCACGATCGACTTCCTCGTCCACGCCATCGCCTTTGCCGGCAAGGACGAGCTGGTCGGCTCCTTCACCGAGAACACCACCCGTGAGGGCTGGCGCCGGGCGATGGAAATCTCCGCCTTCTCCTTCGTCGATGCCGGTAAACGCGCCTCGCACATCATGCCCAATGGCGGCGCTATGATCACGCTGACCTATCTCGGTTCGGAACGCGTTGTGCCATCCTACAACGTCATGGGCGTCGCCAAGGCGGCCCTGGAAGCTTCGATGCGCTATATGGCGCGCGATCTCGGCCCCGTCGGCATTCGCGTCAATGCGCTCTCGGCTGGCCCGATGCGCACCCTTGCCATGGCCGGCATTTCCGGCGGCAAGGCCCTGATGCGCACTGGCCGCGAATGGTCGATGATGAAGGAAGACACCAAAATGGAAGGCGTCGCCGGCGCGGCGCTATATCTGCTCAGCGATTTGGGCCTGTCCTGCACCGCCGAGACCCTCCATGTCGATGCCGGCTTCCACGCCGTGGGCGTGCCGAGCATGGAAGGCGATGACTGACCGTCAACGCTGAGTGATTTAAGGGATAAAGCCCCCCGCCGGATCGCTCCGACGGGGGTTTTTCTTGCCTATTCGGCCACCGCAGAAACGGCCCGGCCCGAGCGACTTCCCCGCTGCCACTTCAGCCCCATCACCGGCCGCAGCAGCGGCACCCGCTTCACCAGCTCATAGCCGAGCCCGCATCCGATTACCGTCATCGCGACCAGGATGGCGAACTCGGTCCAGACGCCGAAGCCCATACTGCCGATCCAGAAACCGGCGACCACGATGATGGTCTGGTGCAGGATGTAATAGGGGAAGACTGCCTCGGTGAGATAGCGCCGCGCGGCATTGTCGTGATTGAGGAAGCGGCGGGCGAGACCCAGCAGGGTCAGGATGATCGTCCAGGCGAAGACGATACGGTCGATGCGCGCGATCCAGAGCAGCGCTGGGTGCGGCTCCACGGCGCTCCAGTCGGTATAGCAGGCATAGAGGAAGGCAAAGGACACCAGTGTGACGCCGCCCACCCAGGGCAGGGCCCGGTCAACCGCACGCCAGAGCGCCTCATTCCGGGCGAAGAAATAGCCGTAGAGCAGGATGGTGAAGCTATTGGCATGATTGGCCCAGTCCCAGATCAGATTATGCGTCGTCTCAAACTGGTTGGACAGGGTGAAGCGGATCAGCATGAAGGGCAGGACCGGCAGGACCATCATCAGGATCGGGCCAAGCACGGGCCGCCCGAACAATCCGCCGACGGCCTTGAATGCCTTGCTGTCGGCCATGGCCCGCAGAATCGGGATGACCGGCGCCAGCAGCATGCAATAGACGAAGAGGTAGGCGACATACCAGAGATGGTTCCAGGTCGGCGTCTGAATCGACCACGGCCCATCCCAGACAAAGGCATAGCCCTGGTAGAAGGTCCAGAAATCCGGTCCAATTTCGCCACTGCGCTGCAACTGCACCCAGGTCTGCGGCGCGACAATCACATACATGCCGAACAGGATGACCGGGAAGAGCCGCCAGAACCGGTCGCCGGCAAAGCGGACGGCGCCCAGCTTGTCAGACAGGAAGCGGATCGCGACACCGGAGATGAAGAACAGCATGGGCAGGCGCCACGGGCTCGACAGCCACATCAAGGGCTCCATCGCGCCATTGATGTGCGAGCTCTTGGCGTGCCAGTCCTCCGTGTTGAAGAACATGCCGATATGATAAAAAATCAGCAGGCCGAAGACGATGATCCTGAGCCAATCGAGGTCAAAGCGGCGGGTGCTGGCGGACAGGGGCGTGGATGTAGCAGTCATCTGGGCGGTCTCCGGGATCGAAAATCATTACCGGCTTCATCCCCTGACGAGGCGTCGATGACCAGTGCGCCGGTATGGAAAGCGGCCCGCTGTGACGGGCGGCTGCAGCGCGGGGACAAGCGGCGGCGAGCGGGGATGAAGAAGGCTTCCCTTTCAGCGCCGCGCCAGTGCATGATCGCGCCATGACCAGCCCCGGCCCATCAAACAATCGCGCCCTCGACATCGAACGCAAGGCGGAACGCGCCGGCATCCGCAATGCCGCCCTGGTCTGTGTCGCGAGCGTCTTGCTGATCTATGTCATCAATGCCATGTCGCTCAGCAATGAGATCGAATGGGACCGCGGCACGGAGCCGGCCTCACTGCCCTGGATCCAGGAAGGCACGGCGATCCTGGCCATCCTGGTCGGCCTGCCCCTGATCCTCTGGCTGGGTCAACGCTTTCCACTCGAGCCGGGACGCTGGCGCCGCAATCTCGCAATCCATTGCGTCGGCGTCATCGTCTATGCCCTGATCCAGGTCAATTTCATGATGACCCTGCGCTTTGCGATCTGGGAGGGGATTTATGGCCATGCCTATAGCTATGACGGCTCGGCGCTGGACATGTTCATCTATGAATTCCGCAAACAGGCCGCGACCTATCTCGCCTTCCAGCTCGTGCTCTCGACCTCGCTCGGTGTCGAACAGCTGAAGCTTGAGGCCGCGGCGGCCCACAGCGATGCGCGCACCAGTCACCGCATCACCCTGCGCTGCGGTGGCCGCGTCATGCGCCTGCCAGCCAGCGAATTCACCAGCGCCCATGCAGCAGGCAATTATGTCGAAGTGCGGTTTGGATCGGGCCTGCATCTCGCCCGCACCACGCTGACCGATCTGGAGAAGCTGCTGATCGAAGCCGGGATCGAGGCCGTCCGGGTGCACCGCTCCTGGCTGATCAACCACGCCTGCCTGACGCAGATCGTCCCGACCGGCGAGGGCGACGTCACCCTCACCCTCGCCGACGGCCAGAGCGTGCCTGGCAGCCGCCGCTATCGCGACCGTCTCAAGGCGGCATAGAAAAACCCGCCGGATTGCTCCGGCGGGCTCTTCATTCAGGTCTGAAACGTCATGAATGCGAGTGGCTTACGCCTGCTCGGCATCCTTGGCGAACTCGAGGCCGGTTTCCTGGTCGACGACTTTCATCGACAGGCGGACCTTGCCG
>TARA_R110000868_G_scaffold3086_5_pt1 | contig 10689 bp, 11 predicted proteins | sample TARA_R110000868 | Tara Oceans TARA_R110000868 (sample SAMEA4397489) | marine metagenome | biome: Polar Biome; feature: [SRF] surface water layer (ENVO:00010504); material: water (ENVO:00002006), including particulate matter (ENVO:01000060) such as... | depth 5 m | reverse complement strand
GGGGGGATGCCGGGAGCGGAGGGAGAGCTGCCGCTCAACGCGGGCGCGGGCGGAGAAGCTGACGGTGCAACCACGGCGACCGGCGGAGATCCTATCGCGCCGACGCCGGAGGACATCGAAGCGGAAGCGCAGGCGGACGGGGGCGGGATAGACGCTGCGGTGCTGGAGATGCTGGGGATGGGTGGGGGCGCTCCGGTAGACGGGGTTGCCACATAAAGGTTGCGGGAAATGGCAAGCCCGGATACCCTGCTTGCACACGGGAGTTCACATGAAAGCAAAGTCGGAGCCGTTCGGGTTTAGCGATGAAGATGAGAGCGCGTTTGGGGAGGATCTGAAAAAAGAGCAGGGCTACATGCCGAAGGACGACGATAGCGAGGAGACGCAAGGAAAGCGCGGGGATCTTCTCGCTATCCTGATGCGTATGAAAGATGGCGAGATTGATGAGGAGGAAGCCGCAGACGAAATCATGGAGTGTTGCGGGTACTCGTCATAATGGCACGACGGACGACCAGAGACGTGCGTTGTGCAAAGTGCAACGTCGTCGAGGAAAGGCTGCTTCGGCATGATGAGAATGACGATCCACCTTCCGTTGTGCCGTGTACCAAGTGCGGGCAGACGGCGCGTGTGCTGCCGGTGCTGAAGCTCAACATGGTCGGATCTACTTGGTCAAAGGAAGAAGATCGCAGCCGTACTGTGTTCGGCGAGGACGGGATGCGCGCCGGCCAGCGTATTACCGGCGGGCAAGACTTTGAGCGGGCGCTGGAAGCGAAGGGAATGGCTCCCGCGACAGACCGGGAAATCCGTCGCATGACGGAACGAAACTCCGATTGGAAGGCGGACGTGGACGCTCGGCGTGGAGATACGAACGAGTTGAAAAAGCTCAACGAGGAACGGATACTTGCGCCGCACAGGAACGCTGAAAATGCTGCAAGCATCGCAGCGTCTACTGCTGCCCGAACGCAGTCGCAACAGGCGTGGCCGGACGAGGTACAGAAAACGCTCCGCAGCGATGCTGCTTCGGCGGTGTACAACCCAGAGCAGCGATGGGCGGGAGTGTTTGCTCAAGGGCCGGGAGAAGTAGGTATACCAGAATAGAGGGGGTAATATGGGAGAGATCAATCACGGGCGCCAAGAGTTCAAGTTCGACGACATTCCCGATCCGACGCCGGAGGAAATGGCGTCGGCTCCTCCTCATTCTGGCCGGGAAGTTGGTGGAGAAGCGCACGGAAACGCGGGACGCGGGGATCAGCTTGCGGCGATGTTTGATGAGGAAGAAGCGGCGGAGGCGACAGCGGAAGCAGGAGGGCCACAGCGGGGGCGGGAGGAGGCGCAGGAGGGGGCGGGAGAGCTTGCGTCTGTCGATGCGGAGCCTGGAGCGCATACTGTAGATGCCTGGGATTCGGCTACATGGGAAGCGAACGTCGATGACTTTGACGCGCCGGAGCGGTTGGCGCAAGTGCCGGAAACGATCCGCCCGATGGTAGAGCGGCTGGCAAAGTTTAGCGTAGAGCGAGCAGCGCGGCAGGAGCAAACTTACGCCGACCAGCTCGACGCTGGCTTAGCGGTAGAGCGAACGCGAGTAGAAGGGGTTGTAGACGCGCTCACCAATCTTCGTGACAAACGGCTACTGCCGATGCTGAACCGGCTGGAGAACGCCGGGGTGGTGGAGGCGGAGCAGATCCTCAACGACTTCACCCGCCTTGTAAACGAAGCTGGACAGCAGAGCGAGCGGGAGATTGCGCTGCAACGGGAGATTGCGGTAATGCGGTGGCGGAGCTTTACCGCCAGCACACCAGAGGCAGACGCGCTACTGGCGGCGGCTAAGCGCGAGCAGGCGGGGAAAGCGCCAGGAAGGGCCACTGATGCGGTAAAGTATCTCGGCGAGAAGATGCAAGCCCTTTCGCCGGATGAAGCGTGGGCGCTTACGACGCGACGGTTTCCGCATCTGGCGAAAGCGCCTGTTTCGGCTCCACCTTCGGCTTCACCTTCGGCTCCCTATGCCTCTGCTGTGGCCCTAAATCCGCAGTCTCAGCCTATTCCCGTAGCAGCCCCGAAGATCACGGCGCCCCCGACGAGGATGGCTCCGAAGGCGGCAGCTCTACCTACTGCGGGGACAAAGGCAGCAGGGCGGAGGCCGGTCGTGGACGATGAATCGCTGCTGAATCAAGGTTGGGCGGAGTTCAAGCAGGAGCGCGGCGGCTGGTAGTCCTGGCATTGGTGGCGCGGCAGCGGTTGACTCCTCCGCAACAAGCAGGAGAGCCCGCCAATGGCCTTGCTCGATTATGTCAATAGAGCTGTTCCCAGTGTGATCAAGGAGTCCGTGCGGTCATATACCACGGCTAACCCCTTGTGGAACAGCATGATCGAGAAGCGCCGGATGCAGCTCGCGGGCGGCCCGAACATTCGGATCGTCTACGTCAAGCAGCGGCACAGCAACGCTTCTGATGTCTCAAACGCGACCAACTGGACGGTGACGCCGACTTGGCAGCCGATTCTGGATCAGGGCTCTCTGGATTGGGGGCAGTATGCTCTCCCGATGGTGCTGGTGCATGAGAACCGGGATCGCTGCAACGACCCCGCCGATTTCAAGCGGCTGGTAGCCGATATTGTGAACACGCAGATCGACCTTCTTTGGAGCGAACTGTGGTGCCACGTCCTGTTTGGCTCCGTCTACGGGGGAGCGGCAGGAGTAAACCAGTTCACGCGGATTGGCACTCTGAACGGCGCAGTTACTACCCTGCTCAGCTCTGGCGTGACTGCTGGCGCGCTTCAGGCAGCGACTCCGGCAGCGCAGGCAGCGGGCGCCACTACCTACCTCAACCGTCCTCGCACGTTTGACACCGCTGGTCAGGTAAACTTCTGGTACAACCAGTACCAGCAGCATCTCGGCATCGGGGTCGATTTCCTCGACAAGCTCAAGACCGTAAAGCGGTACGCCGCTGCTCGTCGTCAGGTCGGGACGCAGAGCAAAGGGCCGAGCATTGTGGTGATTCCGCTTTCCAACATGGAAGCGACCTTGCGGGCGACGGCAGTTGCGCCAGGAACCGGTCACCCGCAGGTGATGATCAGCCTCTCTGAAGCGAAGCGCGGGGAAATCATCCCCAACCTTCAGATGGTGGACGGGATGCGAATCGAAGGTGACTGGCTGTGGGATAGCTACGGTTCTGGTGCGCTGGCTCCCAGCAACCAGCCTGCCTACGTTCTTGACCCTACTGCTATGACCCTGTGGGTTAGCAAGTTCAACGACTTCAAGCCCTCGCCTTTTGTGGACATGTCGAAGTTCGGACAGTATTTCGACATCTCGTTCATGCGGATCGGATTGCAGTTCGCGGTCAACTACCTGCCAGGCTTGGGCCTGCTCACGAAGTAACAGTTTTGGATTGGACGGAGGTTAGTTATGAATCGTTCTGAAGTGGGCCTCTCCCTGTTCGTGCTGTTCTCTGTGGGTGATCTGGCTTCCGGTATCTCCGGGGACATCACGCCTTCAACGCCTAAGCACATGCGGCGCACGATGATTGTCCCGGCGACGGGTTTCTATGTCGATACACGGTTCGTGTTCAACAGCAGCGGCGTGACGATTCCGGCCAATCAGGTGGTTCGCTACCTCGACGGCTCGGATCAGACCGTGTTGAAATGTGCGACGGCGGAGCTTTCCGCCGAAAAGATTGCGGGCATCGCGCCTCAAGACATCCCTACTGCCAAGTTTGGCTTTGTGGTGTGCGGCGGTAAGTTCGCTGTCTTGAACGACTCCGGCGCTCCTATCGCTGCCGGAGATCGCATCCGTACTACGGTTACTGGCGGTATTGCCACCAATGACGAAACCACCGCTGCGCGTGTAGCGGGGCGGTTCGGGATTGCGCTCGCTGCTATTCCAGACGCGACGACCGGACTGTGTGAGCTGACCTTGCCGTAACAGGCAAACATTGAGGAGCAAGAGATGAACCTGGCTGAGCTACGGGAGCTGTGCCGGGTGCAGCTCGGACTCCCCGACACCGGGGCGAAGGGTCGCGCCCGCATCAACGACATGCTGAATCAGGCGCTCCGGTACGTCGGGCCTGATCTGCCGGAGGCGCTGATGCGCCGGCAGTACAAAATGAAACTGGAGAAAGCGTGGACGAGGGGGACGCTTTCTACCGTCGCCAATGATCCCTACTTGCTGGAGATCATCGGGTCGGGGTGGAGCCTTTTTTCCCCGGCACCGGACGCTGTACAAGTGCGGGCGCGAACGCTGGAAGTGACGCTCGGAGGCGACAGCTACTACACTGTGAAGATTCAGGATTTCTTTTCGGTTGCCGAACTTGTCGGCCCGATCCGGTTTTTTTTCGTGTTGCCCGCTCCCTATCCGAACACAGGCGAGACAGGGCTGGTGTACCGCGTCTACACAGACGCTTACCCAATCCCGCTTCAGGCGACGGACATACAGACGGTGCAGCTCTCGGTCACCAGCCAGATTACGCCGTTTGCGCGGCCAGAGTCGCATAGCGGATTGCTGATGTTGCGCCGCACGCGCGGGTGGCGAGCGAGCGGGCGCGTGCAAGCGTTCGCCGATGGGGACGCCGAACAGCTCCTCAACCCCCGGCAAGCGCCAAAAGCGGAGGTCGTAGAGGAGCCTGACCCTACGGAACGGTGGGGCTACGACAGCGGGGGGACGGAACGCGGCGTTGCTTATGTCGGACACCAGTATGGGCCAGCAGGCAGCTTTGAGTATTGCTATTGTCTCGGCTGGGGGCGCCGACCCTTCCCGCAAGACGTACACGCAGGCACGATTGGCCTCGCTTCTTCTGCGTTGGGCGCGCCTGGAGAGATGCGGATCGGGCTGCCGTTCTTTCTGAGCGGCCCGTCGAAAGGGACGGGAGTGATTGCAACGACGTGGGGCGGCGCGGCGGTAAGGCTTATTTCGGCAAACATGCACTACGTCTACGGCTACAACGCCAGATCAGACGCGCTATCGAGGGGCCACAGTGGGCTGGAGAAGTGGTGGTTCCGGCGCAGGACAGTGGCGCTTTCGGCGGGAGGGGCGTTCCCGCAGATCGAAGCAGACGGGGTGTGGTATCTCTGGCGCGTGACAGATGCCAAGGAGATCACAACCTGGGATCGCGGGGACAGTGATCCGGTGGATCGGGCTTTTGAGCTGCCGCGAAACTACGGACATCGAGAGATCCGGTTTGACATCACCGACCCGACCATCGAGGACGTGCTGATCGAATACCAGATGAAGCCAGGTCGGATGGAGGTAGACGAGGATGTTTGTCCGATCCCTGAAACGCACGCGGACATCTTGTTAGAAGGGGTGAGGGCGCAGATGGCGATGCGGGATGGGGACAAGCAGGGGGTGGCGCTCGCCAGCCAGCGGCAGCGGGAACGGCTGCAAGATCTCATCAACCGCTACCAGCGGGACAGCTTTATGGCCGCTGCTTTCGGGCGCGTCACGGTCGGAAGCGGGCGCGAGGGGATCTGGCCTTGGCCCAACCCGCCGGTGGTGGGGTTGTAACAACGGGCGAGGAATAGCGGCGTAGCGGGCATGTTGACGGATCGGTAACAACGGAGGGCAACATGCGGGGCTATCGCAGCGCAGCGCAAATAATCTCTGAGGTGCCGATCTCTGACGGCACGACGGCGCAGCGGATTCATGGGTTCCGTTCGCGCGACGGCAACCTTCTGGAATCCCGGTTCCGGCTGATGCCGATGATCCCGAATGGCTGGCGTGGAGTAGGGCCGCCTGAAGCCTTCATCGCCATGCCTGTGGCCCTGGCACCGATGGGTACAGATGGGGCGCCGGAGATGCTGATCGTCAGCGACAGCGGGCTGTTTCTGCTCGCGGCATGGGATCGGGCGGCAGGCGGTATCAATACGGGGCTGGAGGAGCTGTTCACTTGGGACGGGACGACGCCAACTTCAGTAGTGGTTCCGGGTGCGCTGCCGGCGCCGCCGGTGGTGGTGGTGGTCGGGTCGCGGGCTTATGTCAGCTTTGGGACAGCCCACCGGGCGATAGTGGTAGACCTCGACGAGCGGCGCGTGCGGGCGTTTGGCTTTGAGCGCGCGCCTGCTGCGCCGCAGACGCGCGGGCCGACAAAGACGGCAACCACCGCTTATGGTGGCGGCTTCTCGGTAAGGGGGCTGATCGGCACCACGGACGGTTCTTGGGTGGACGCGACGGGCGCGACGGTCGGCGGCATCGACGACGGCACATGGCGCTACGGTGTAGTGTTTGAGAACCGGGACGGTGCCTACAGCGCCACCAGCTCACTTTCAGCCCCGTGCATGGTGGCGCGAGTGACGGCAGACCCATCGGCCAATGTGCAGATGGAGGATCTGCCCCGGCGGTTCGCGCTGAGGGGGATTGCGAACGGGCCTGCTGAAACGGTAGCGCGTGTGCTGATTCGCACTCCGAACGAACGGCGCATCCCACCGGGGATTTCTGGGCGCCCGCAGTTTCTCACACGGCTTGCCAACCGACGCGCGACCGAGTGGATCGACGACCAGCCCGACAGCGAGCTTGGCGCCGAATGGATAGATCGGATGTCGGCGCCTCGGTGGAGCGTCGGCACATTCCATTCGGGATCGATGTGGGTATCGAACGGCGCGCGAGTTTACTGGTCAGAGCAGACCAGCCTGCTTGGCCCCACCCCGGAGAGCTTTATAAACGGCGCGTTTCTGGAGGTACACCCGCAAAGTGGCCCGATAACCGCCATGTACGAAGCGCGCGTCGGGCAGGGCGGGGCGTCGGCGCGGCCAACGCTGCTTGTCTTGAAAGAAACGGTGGCTTGTTTTATTGCCGGAGAGTACCCCAACTTTCAGTCGGGGATCTTGCACGCTTCGGCAGGCTGCGCTGGAGCGCAACTGTTACAGGCGAGCAACGACGGCGGCGTGGTATGGTACGGAAACGGCACATTCTGGCAGCTCCGGGGAGACGGGACGGTGGAGGACATTGGCGGGCCGATCCGCAAACTGCTGGCGCAGGTAAACCTCAATCGAGCTCGCTGGGGACGGAGTTGGGTGGACATGGAGGCGCGCGAAGTAGTGTTCTGCTTGCCAGTGGACGACGACCGATGGCCGACCATGCAGTTCATTCTCGACGTGGCAGATGGTGGCTGGCGGACACGGCAGGATGTGGAGGTACACGCTGCGTGCGTGCTTGCGGGGGAACGGCTGGTGCTGCTTTCTGGCAAGTACGACAACGAGCCTAATGTGTTCGTCTACGGGCGGAGCATCCCGTACTACGACTACACCCAGCCGACCGTGGAATACATCACCGGTTGGCAGAGTCCGGTGGAAGGCATTGGGATGCACTTGCCGCACGGGACGCGCAAGGTGTTCATTGTGAGCGAGGAGCGCGGCTACGCGGCGGCGGCGGATCTGACGCTCACCGCCTATCAGGATTGGAACCTCGACGACGGCACGACAGACGCGCAGGCGTTTGGGGGCGCCCACCCGGACGGGGATACAGCGGTAATGCCGCTGCACTTTTGGTCGGGCCTTGCTGGGCTGCCGACCGATCAAGAGGCGGTGTGGGGAGAGAGCTATTGGCGAGCGGCTCGCGGGGTCGATCAAGTGACTGCAACGGACACAGCATCGGCTTCTGTGTCCTGCATGGGGATCAGCGACGAGAGCGGGAACTTGGCGTTGCTTCTAATAGACGTGACCGTTCAGGTACAGGCAAGCGAGCCAGGTGGTCGAACGGCAGATGGTGTTATAGGCAACATATGAACCGTCTGAACCTGCTTTACCCGTTTGGGGTGTTTCCCGGCGAAGTTCTCGACCCAGCGAAGATAGCCGGGGAGTTCCGCGAGAGTGCCCGTGTCGGGGGGGACACGGGGGCGCAAAACTGGACGCGCGATGCGTTCACGCTTGACCTGTTCTCGTCCGATTGTGTGCAGATGCACAGCAAAGAGACGGATTCGTTCATCAACATTCTTGTTGCAGGCGCGACACGCCCCGTGCTGCCTGACGACGCGGGCGCGGACAACGATCAGTGGAAGATCCCGTACAATCAAGGCTACATCCCGGTCGGTTCGGGAATCTCGGCAGGGCCAATGACTGTCACATGGGTATCCGATGTGCTTGAAATGGTGTGGATTATCGGCACATGCCAGTATGACAGGTCGGTGGGCATTTCTTCAGGGATGCAGCCGCGAGCGCAGATCGGATTGGAACTTGACGGAGTAGTGGTCGATGGCACCGCGAGTCAGGGAGATCCCCCGTGGGGACAGATTCGTGGAGCCGGGATGGCGCAACAAGACGCCGCGTGGAGCGGGTGTTATCCGCTGCTGTTGCAGCCGGGTAGCCACACTTTGTCGCTGGTAGCGGGACAGGCGCTTGCCACTCTTGTCTCTCTGCTGGACGGGACTGATTACCCGGACAGTCTCGGCAGCCAAGTTGTAGACCGGGTTTGCATTGGCTCTCGCGCGGTATACGCAATCCGGGTGGCGATGGGAGGTGCGCTGTGACAGTGACTGCGCCAAAGAGCGGCACCCTGGCGACAGTGGTGAGTGTAAAAGACATGCACGATCAGGTTCGGGCGCTGATGAACAGTCTCGGCGTTTCAAACTTGCGCCCCGGCTCAGTAGGGCCACAGCACATCGGCGGGCTGGTGTTGGCGAAGGACTCGGCGGAGCAGCCGAGCAGCAGCGCGTGGACGGTGACAACGCACGCAACGGTGCCACCAGAGCCGATAGCGGAGATCATTGGCACATGGGACAGCAACGCAACCCTGCGCTTGAATAACGCCGGTGCGGGCTACACGATCCCCAAGCCGTTTATTCTAATCGAGTGCCTGACCTATCGAGTAGACCAACTGGACGGGCCGGGGTTTTTAGACGACGGGCTGTTCATCAACCTCTACAAAGAAAGCGACGGCGGGACGACGGAAGTTTCGCCTGTAGTGACGCGCTACCACCGGATAGATACGGGGCTTTACAACGCGGGCGGGCCGTCTATTGTTCCTGCTGATGCCATCGGTCACAGTCCGACGATCTGGCGAGTAACGGAGTACACCGGGGTGGGCAGCTACCAACTGGATCTGCTGGAGATGCGGGCGATCTGTGTGCCAAGGCTGGCAGGGGTAGGGCCAGACGTGATTGTGCGGAACGGGCGGATATGGTTCATAGCGTTGCGGATCCCAGGCTGACATGCGCGCCAGAGGAGGAGGAGATCCATGCCGACCATACCTGAGCTGATCGGACTGAGCGACGGCACTTTTGCCGATCCGCGAGACGTGTACAAAGGGCCGATTACCGGCGGGCTGTACCGCCCTGACGACCTGGACACGTTTGAGGTGGTGAACGGCGGGCTGGACGCCAGCAACTACGGCGGAGGAGATGGCAGCTTGTCAGGGCAGCTTCTCCAGGCGGGAACGTGGGCGCGGGTGGTGGCGCTGCCGTGGACGCGCTTTGCTTACTACTACGCGAAGCAGGCGACCGGGACAAGCCAGAGCGTGCAAGCGCGGCTCGCCCTGGAGTTCTTCCTGCCTTGGGATGCTTCGGTGGTGATCATCGGCTGGCAAGGACTGTTCAATCAAGACGCGACTACGTTCAACACTGGCGGTCTGCGCGATGAGGAACAGTGGGAGCTTAGCACTTTTTTTGACGACAACGAGATGGGCGGGCTCTCGGCAGGGCTGCCGGTGACGCGAGCGACTATCGACGTGGCAACCGCAAGCCCGCCTGTAAACAATGCAAACTACTCAGACGAGGAAAGGTGGCGCCACGTCGCGCGAGCGGCGATGGAACAAGATGTGTCGCAAGGGGCGCACACCGTTCAAGTGATGTTGCGGGCCACCATTTCCAGCCCAGATGTGTATTCGGAGAAAGTTGCCGAAGCCAGTGGTTGTATTTACATTATTGCGATCAGGTAGCTCGTTTGGGATTGACGACTGCACTTTGATGGACGGAGGACAACATGCCAATGGGCTTGGCGCTTGGTGCGCTTGCAACGCTGGGAAGCCTGGGCCTCGACGTGGCCGACCGGATCGTGGGCGCTGTCCCTGGCCCGATGGAGGCGCGCCTCCGCAAGCAGATGAAGGCCGACCAGGAGCGGCTCGCCGGGGGCGGCGGGGGGATGTCGGCGGCGAAGCGGGGGGAGATGGAAGCGCAGCTCGCAGGCCAGGTGCGCGGGACGCAAGGCGAGCTGATGGCGCAGGCGGCGCGCGGGTCGGCCACAGGGCAGATGGCGGCGCCGCAGGGCGCACAGGTGATGCTCGGCGCGTCAAAGCAGGCACAGGAGCAGATCCGGCAGGGCCGGTCGGACATCCGGGCGCAGGATCTCGCGCTGGCGGAGTCGCAACGCGACCGGCTGAACCAGCAGATGACCGGCATCCTGGATCTGGGAAGGCAGCGCAAGAGCAGCTTCATGTCGCCTATCGCGCCTTCCGCGCAAACGAGCCAACTGGCAGATCAGATTTTACCGAATCGCGGACAGCAAGCAGCGGCGACGGATATAGCGGGCATGAAAACCATCTCAAAGTAATGAACATAAGAGGGATAGATGGCCGATCTTACACCGGAACAGTTGCAGATCCTCGCACAAAGGGGTGCCGTTGGCTACGAGGCGGCTGGCGTTCCTTTGCAGGCGATCATGGATTATCACACGCCCGTTTACAGCTCGCCGAGCGAAGCGGATCTGGCGACAGCGTTGGAGATGCAGAAGCTCCGGGCGGAACTCGCTAATCAGCGAGCGGAGCGGGTGAACCAA
>TARA_R110000868_G_scaffold9836_1_pt1 | contig 10694 bp, 13 predicted proteins | sample TARA_R110000868 | Tara Oceans TARA_R110000868 (sample SAMEA4397489) | marine metagenome | biome: Polar Biome; feature: [SRF] surface water layer (ENVO:00010504); material: water (ENVO:00002006), including particulate matter (ENVO:01000060) such as... | depth 5 m | reverse complement strand
GCGGCCAGTGGTGATCGCAACGCCAGCAGCCGTCCAGCCATTCTCCTGGAAATACAACTCGCCAGAACTGTCGCCCGTCATCGGATATTGGTAGATCCCGGCACCCTGTGCCGCTGTGCGTTCCATCTCGCCAATGGACCACCAGTTTTCCGCATAATTGTAGCAGACATATCTGTTTGGATTGTCTTCGCCTTCTGCGGGATACCAGAACCAGACTTCAGGGAAAACGCTGTTGTCTGAACCATGCGTGTAGAGGATGCCTGTATCTGCGTCGATGTTGTCAAAAACAAAAGACCCAACGTCGCAAGGCAGAGGCTTCACAACGCCGCCGTCATAGAGCCAAAAGCCTTCTTTCCCCATCCAGATGCAGCGACCGGCAAATGTGGCGAATGACCTTGGAGCAATCAGACCGCAGCCAAAACCAATGCGCTCAATAGCGTAGATGTAGGGCAGACCGATGTAGCGCATCAGCCATGCCTCATCTTCGGTCCAGATCAGAGTGCCTTCGCGAACAGCCGCGCACATGATGATTCCGCTGGAGGTGTCCAGATCAAGGTAGCCGGACGTGTTTGTTGTGTCGGCATAATCCCAGTTTGTGTAATCCTCGGAGGCAGACCATGCCACCCGGCGATTGTTGCCGCCAGATCCAATCAAGACTGCATGGCGTTCTGCGGTAACGATGACGCCACGGTTGTTAAGAGGCGGGAGATCTGCACCAGCAGACTGCGCCACACCACCTGTCCCAGAGGCATTTGTCCCTGAGTTGGCATAGGTAAACGATGAATCAGTTGGAACAGTTGCGATCGTAAATGTCCCATTCATCGAACTGACGCTGGTTCCAGTAATTGTAACAGATTGACCAACAATAAATCCATGATGATGGTCTGTTGTGATTGTTATGACGTTGGAAGCCCTGACCGCAGTTGCGATATCATTATAGCCAACAGGGTGAGCCTGATCTTCGCCCTCGCCATAATGCAACAACCTGCCATCGCTTGATGCAACCGCCAGAACGTCGCCGCCCCAGTTATCAAAGGTCCACGAGAAAGACCCATAGAAATAGGCAGACTGCGGCCTTGGATAGGTGACGTCAGTGTCATCACCATAGAGCAGCGTCCCATAGTTCCAGGCGCCATAGCCACCAACATCCCCCGCAGCTTCTCCAACAAAGTTGTTTGGCGTGATGTTGGTATAAACTGCGCCTTCAAGTGCATAGAGAGTGTCACCGCATCCAACCATCGTCAGATGCGTCCCTGCATTGGTCGTCCAAGTGAACAAAGCGCGGGGCGTGCTTGCCAGAGGCGTTGCAGTGATGCGCTGCCACCCTCCAACAGGAAGCAGCTTGTTGGAGCGCCAACGCACCAGATTGGCATCCCAATAGCGCCCCTTCACCTGCAAAGGCGTGGCTGTCTTTACGACACCGGGAGGAATGGTGATAGGTGCGAGTGGCATTAGGGTTGATCCTTAGTAGACGCAGAAAATACCACATTTTCCAGCGACTGGATAATGGCTGTCGATGTTTCTCTGTCGATCATCAAAACACCCTCGCAGCACACATTCCACTGCTCCCCATCGCGCTCGTCCCAGACCGGGACAGTGATGCGCAAGTGCTTGAACAAGCGTTCCTTGCCATCTTCGAACACGCGCCAAACATGTTCGTCTGTCCCTCTGCCCGGCTGTCCCCGCGACTGGTTGAACCGAATGCAGAACTTGCTCAAATTACCTCAACGTCTGTCGGCACAGGGCAAGCCGTTGGCGCGACTTGCTGGACACTGACATTGAAGTGGATGAACCGCATGGGCTTGCTTGCCGCATGGCGCGTGAACGAGTGAGCCAACCATGAATTGGCGAACATGACAGTTCCAGCCTCCGGCACGAAGTTGATGGCATTGGAGGCAACAGTCGCCAGAGACATGTCCTTCTCCGGCAAGTTCAACTGAACCTTGCCAGCCTTGGGGTCATGGAACAAGACACGCGAGCTGTCCTTGGGAACGTCGATGAAGTAGAAGCCAACGATCTGTGAGCCATATCCATGCACATGCTGCTCCATCGCAGAGTGCTTGTGATGCTCTTGGCACCAGAACTCGGTGAAGTAGGTGGACAGGTTCTGCATGGCATAGCCTTGGCTGTCCAAGATTTCCCATGCGGACTGGGCGATGAAGTTGGCAAGGCCAAGCATCCGGGGATCGCTGTTGAGATTGCCAGTCATAAGGACCGGATAAATCTCATTGATCTTCCTGATCTCTTTCTTCTTTATCGCAAGCTCTTCGCTGACAACCGTCTTGGCAGTGTCTAAAAACTGCGGAGCTTTGACGTTGTATATGGCAACAGGGAAGTGAAACATCGCTTCGATGTTTGGCCCTGCTGGTGTTTCTTGAACTGGCGATTGGCTCTCATCAATTTGGCTGACACTGCACATCACATATCCCCCTATGATGCTGATTTTTTACAGAATTGGGGACGGGACTTCAACCCAAGATAGGGTGGCTTCGTCCCACTTATAACGCTTTCCATCATTAGGATATGGAACAGGGGCTTTCCACTGGCATATAGTGGTGTTCAACAACCAAGATGGATACGGTTGTGGCGGGATGAATGCGTCCAGCACTGGATCGTAGTTGTAACCGACACCCGCATAGTTCTTGCGGAAATTGGCATTGTAGCTGGTCTGCTTCCAGATCGTGTTTGCGCCAAACAGCGACTGACAGAATGCCACTCCAACAGGCTCGCTCTCTGGGAACGGCAAATTATCAATCGTCTCATTGTTGACGACGATCACTTCGGTGACGAGATAGCTCTCGTTAAGCTGCGCGAAGCTTGCCATTAGAAGGTTACACTCCCGCTGCCGGTGAACTTATAGATTTTGTAACCGTTCGTTGTGCAATTTGTAAATACGGGCGAGCCGGTTGTAGATGCTGCGTCGGCATATGTGTTGGCGTATCGAATGATGACGATGCCCGACCCGCCAGCGGCACCCCCAACAAAATTTGCGCCGCCGCTGCCACCAATACCTGTATTTGCTGCACCTGCGACAGCGGTGGCAGAATAACCACCGCCACGGCCACCAGTTGCATATGTAACAGAGGCTCCACTAATAGAACTAGCCGCACCAGTGCCACCGGGCTGTCCGTTAGGATTTATGCTGGGACCGCCACCAACGCCCGCTGCACCGCCACCGCCGCCGCCAGTCTCTTGCCCTGTACATGGGATAAGTCCTTGACCGCCAGCATATCCTTGGACAGGGGACGTTGATGGCGTGTTTCCAGCACCACCGGGGGCGCAGTTAATGGCACCGCCACCGCCAGAGCCGCCACTTAACCCAGCCGTAACAGCACCGCAACTACTACCGCCGCCGCCGCCGCCAGCAGACGAAATAGTGCCAAAAACACTGGCTGTGCCACTAGTTCCTCTTACAGCAGAACTGGGGCCACCAGCGCCGCCGCTGCCGACAGTCACTGTGATGGGCGATCCCTTTGTAACGGAATAACCCGCAGCCGTCCGATAGCCGCCAGCGCCGCCGCCGCCGCCTCTGAAATAGCCAGCGCCACCAGCGCCGCCGACAACAAGATATTCAACAGTGGGGGTCGTTAGAAGAGCCCCACCAGCAAGGAAGAAGTTCTTCGCTGCGAACATTATGGAGTGTATCCCTGCGAATAGCTGCCATACCAATTTGTCCCATCAGAGACAAAGGTGAGGATGTCCATCTTGCCAGCAGTGGCGGTGATTGTCGGAGCGCCAGCCGTACCCCACTTCACGCTGGTGAAGGTTGCCGTGCCGTTGCCGGTGGCCGCAGCCTGCTTCAGGAGAAGGACGAAAGACTTGCCAGCGGTGGCAGTTGGCATGGTAAACGTGCAGGCCGTTGAGGCGGTCAGAGTCGCAGTCTGGACGGTCCCGCTTGTCAGACTGATCGTGTTTGTAGTTGTAACCGTTCCAATCGCAACCACGCTTTCGATGTAGCTGGTGATTGTTGGATTGGTGACAGTAGGAGCCGAGTTCAGAACAGCGCCGCCAGACCCGGTGACGTTTTGGCCCCATGAAGTTGCAACGCCAGTTCCAAGAGCCGCTAGGCCGGTGCCACCATTGGCAACTGGCAACGTCCCTGTCACGCCTGTGGTCAGAGGCAACCCGGTTGCATTAGTCAGAACACCAGACGCAGGCGTTCCAAGTGCAGGCGTTGTCAGCGTTGGGCTTGTTAGCGTCTTGTTGGTGAGCGTCTGCGTCCCTGTCAACGTCACATAGCTGGAAAACCCAGCACCAGAGACCGTCCCGGCAACACTCAGCGTCCCAGCAACACTCAGCGTCTTTCCAGCCCCAACATTCAACCCAACAGACGTTCCGGTGCCAGCCGCCGTAAACAAGGCATCCAGCGTATCAAGATCCGTATTGAGCTTGGTTCCCCAGGTGTCGCGAGATGCGCCAACCTCTGGCTTGGTCATGTTTAGATTGGCTGTAAATGAATCGGCCATTGGTTAGCTCCTACGCAGCCTTCTGCCATGTGGTTGTCGGTGGCGGTATATCATCCCAACTGGTGGCAGGTGGCGCTATATTGTTCCAAGTGCTGACGGGTGGCGTAACAGATCCCCAAACGCTAACAGGCGGTGCGATGTCATCCCACTCAATGACCGGCGCAGGGATAGGGTGCCAACCAACATCTTTTCCTTCTGCCGATACTACACAAGTTCCTGCCGCTGATCCAGCACTAGCCGCAGTCGCCCGCAGAACGCCTTCCGCCGTGCTGGTTCCTGTTGCCAAGCCAAACATGTAGGCATCAGCAACTAGAACGCCGGATGCCGTGCTGGTTCCTGTTGCCGATCCAACGCCTGTTACAAAGTTAATCCCGTCGCCAATAGCCGCCGCCGTTGATGTACCAGCCGCAGATCCAACAACCTCCAGGATTGTGTTGCTATTAGCTTCTGCCGTTGACGTCCCATCAGCCGATCCAACCGCTTGGAAGACAATAGCTCCAATGGCTTGAACAACTGATGTTCCAATGGCTGACCCAATAATTCCTACCGTTGAGGCGCCATCAGCCTGTGCTGTCGATGTTCCAGAAGCTGAACCTCTAGCCTCCGCAGTTAATGCGCCAACAGCCTGTGCTGTTGATGCTCCAGAAGCTGAACCTCTAGCCGCCGCAGTTAATGCGCCAACAGCCTGTGCTGTTGATGTTCCAGTTGCTGACCCAACTGCTTTAAAGACCTGAACGCCAACTGCCTGAACTATTGATGTCCCTGTTGCAGACCCAATAGATGCTGCTGTTGATTCTCCAACTGCCTGGACTGTTGACGTTCCAGTTGCTGACCCAACTGCTTCAAAGACCTGAACGCCAACTGCCTGAACTATTGATGTCCCTGTTGCAGACCCAACTGCCCCAATGACCTGAACGCCAATAGCCTGAACTGTTGATATTCCGGTTGCAGATCCAACTGCTTCTGCCGTGGACGCTCCAGTTGCCGTGGCCGTTGACGTTCCAGTTGCAGACCCAATAGATGCTGCTGTGGATTCTCCAATTGCCTGGACTGTTGACGTTCCAGCCGCAGACCCAACTGCTTCAAAGACCTGAACGCCAATTGCTTGGACCGTTGACGTTCCAACCGCAGACCCAACTGCTTCAAAAACCTGAACGCCAACTGCCTGGGCTGTTGACGTTCCAGCCGCAGACCCAACAACAGACACAATGGCTTCAATTATAGCTGTGGCTGTTGATGTCCCTGTAGCCGTTCCAATTGCCAGACCAGCATCAATCAGCGCCGATCCAGATATAGGAAAGGCGGCAATTGGTTGTGCTGCAATGCCGAAATTAGCCATTTAGATCACCTGATCTGTTCAGCCTGATTGTACCATTTCCCCAGACTTGACGCTAACATCGGCCACCCTGCGGCTCCAGCCTTTGCCGTATGTCTCAAATGTTGGCAGGCGTTTCAGGAAGTCCATCCGCATATCGCAGAGCGCATCCGCCGTTTCCTTGGGATCGCAAGCATTGATGGCCTCCAAAGACTTTGGACCGATCACGCCATCCGCCGTCACCCCGGCAATCTGTTGGAGATACTTGGATGCCAGGCCAACGCCTGAGTTAACCGCCAGATCAAATGCTGCATAATCCACCCCAGAAGGCAGGTCATCGCCCTTGATCTTGTCCCAGTACATCGCCTTGTAGAATGGCTTGACGATGCTTGGCGTCAGCTTCCGCATGAATGTCTCATCAACATCACTGCCAACGTAGGCTTCCCATGCGCGCTGGGTGACTCCCAAGTTTGTGCGCCCACCAGGATCACGCGGATCGTTAACGTAGCCACCTTCGTGCTTCCGCACCATCTCAAAGCAGTCGTCCCAGTTCTCTCTCATTTGTCACCTTTAGAAGTCATGGCATCAGTCTTGGCTTTTGATCCTGCACTGGACCCGTAATAGAAGTTGACCACGCCAGTCCATGCGGTTCCCAAAGCGCCTAGCATCATCAGGAGCGCCTCTGTTCCTGTCTGCGGCATCCCATTCACTAGCATCCAGACAAGGATGCCAAAGAACCCAACCGTAATCACAACCGCCAGAAGCTTTGGCACCCAATCACGGGTCTCTTTCTGCATCTGCCTGGCGCTGTCACGATCTCCGGCAGAGATCCGCTCAAGATCAATGTCCAGCTCCTTCATATGCACCTTGAAATCGGCATCAATCTTCTTTAGTGCAGCAAGCTGGTCAGGAGAGGCATTTGCCATTGCAGCCGATATGTCCTCTTGGGAACCATTTTCATGTCCAAGCATGACGGCAGATAGAGTTTTGACGGCAATGCCAGCTAGTGGACCACCCAGAGCCGTGGCGATGGTGGGGGCGATTTGACCAAGTAGCGGGCCGAATTGCTTCAGTAAGTCCATTTTCAGGCTCCTATCGGTTAACAAGTCCAATAGTGACGAGGATCAGGCAGGCGATAACCAAGATTACAACAAGGAAGACCGCTCCCCAAAGTGCAATGGAATTCATAAGCTCTTCTGAAGCTTTTTGCGCCTCAAGAGCAGCCGCCTTCTGATCTTTCTTTATCTGCGTTGTCGCGGATAGAACTTGATCCCATGCTGCTAGGCCAAACTCTCCAATGAAATGGTTTTTCAACTGCTCCATCATTGAGTCAGCTTCTGCTTTAGCGGCATAGGCTTCCATTGCAATCTGTTGCGCGGATTTACCCGCCATCAGACTACCTTTGGGATCTGCGGCAACACGGGTAATTGCAGCAACGCTGTCAAACAGCGAACCCATATCCTTTGCCATGCCCTGAAGCTCTTTGCCCACGGCAATTCCAGCTTTGATGGCTTCAAAACTAACTTTGGCTGCGGCAAGGAGCGTGAGTGGGTCCATTATTTGTCGGCTTTTCCATCCAGCTTGTCATAGATGCGCTTGAACATGTCCTCGATGTGGTCCATGCGCTTGTCCATGTCAAACTTGCTGACGTATGATTTAGGCAAATCTGTCTCAATCGCGTGAAGGTCTTTTCGCAGCTCTTTCACCGCGCCCCATATCTCACGGGCAAACCATCCGCCAGCCGCAATAGCAGACACACTTGCAATGTTCATAACAGCTTGCGGGTCCATTTTCAGCCCTCAACAATTCGTTTCCAGCCAACCGTGGCCTCATCCCATGCGTACTGTAGCCCATCATCTGGATACGCCACCGGCGGCTCCCACTGCCATGTGGTCTGGTTTAATACCCATGACGCAAATGGCTGTGGCGCGTAGAAGACATCATTGGCGGCATCATATGAGTAGCCAATTCCGGCGTAGTTGCCACGCAAGGCTGTGCCGCCATCAGGCTCCCCGTCAGCGCCATAGTGAACCCCGCCACGGGTGTTGTAGCTGGTCTGAAGCCACGAGCCGGGCGACGAGTCCACGAAGGTGTTGAAGAAGTCGGGTTCAGCGACAATGACTTGGACGACCTTGCCATCGCAGACCTTGGCAAAATGGCTCATGCCGTATAGCTCCCCGAAGTAGTGAATTTGATGATTGTGTCTGAACCGCTGGTGGTCACAGTGGGCGAGCCAGTTGTTGTCCCGCTGTAACTTGCAGTTGGAACGCTGAGAATGACAACGCCAGAGCCGCCAGCGCCACCATTACCACCACCGCCAGCGCCACCACCGCCGCCGCCGCCAGTGTTTGCGGTTCCGGCTGTTCCAACGCCCCCAGATGTTGCATTTCCTGCGCCGCCACCGCCAGCGCCACCTGCGCCCGCAGTGACGCCACTTGGCGAATACCCCGCACCACCACCACCGCCAGAATATGTCACAGATGAACCAGTAATAGACGACGCTGAACCTGCGCCGCCAGCGCCGCCCGCACCTGAGACGCCATTACCTCCTACGGCGCCTGCGCCGCCGCCGCCAGCAGGACCACCACTGGTTACAGTAGTATTGCCACCCTTGTTTCCTTGCCCAGCAGTCCCTGCTGCGCCAGTAATTCCTGAAGTTGAACTGCCCGCGCCGCCGCCAGAACCACCCGTTCCAATATTTCCGCCGTTGCTGCCGGAACCGCCACCACCGCCGCCAAGTGCGGTAGTTCCTACAGCCGAAAAAGATGAGTTTGATCCTGACGTACCGGGGCTACTAGCACTGCTAGTTTGCCCCGCACCACCAGCACCAACTGTTATTGTGTAATTTGTTCCAGGCGTGAGGGTTGATGTTCCAGTTAATAGCCCGCCAGCGCCGCCGCCACCAGCCCAATCTTTACCACCACCACCGCCGCCAGCCGCAATCAAGTATGATGCGGTATAAGTTTGAGATGGAGTCGATGTGTTGAACCCCGAATAGGCAAGCCATCCCTGTGTTGAGTCAACATATATAAACGCTACAGTTTCTCTAGAAGTTCCAACTAAAGCATTTGATGTAGATCCGTTTATCTTGCCGCTGTTGGGGTTTACGGTAATTTTATTTGTTGCCCATGTTCCCGCATAATCGGTAATCTGAACGATGTTGCCAGCAGCCGGGCTTGCCGGAAGCGTGACGGTGATCGCACCTGATGTGGTGTTAACAGGATAAGCATTGCCTGACACTGCCGTAAAACTGGCAGTTTGCACTGACTGCAAGGCTAACATTCCACCATTAGCAAATGGCAACACGCCCGTAACGCCGGTGGTCAACGGAAGACCTGTGGCATTAGTAAGAGTTGCTGAAACAACCGTCCCAAGAGCAGTTATATTGCCAGAAGCGTTTAGCTGCGGAGACCTAGCCGCAGCCATTGTAATGAAAACGTCCTTGGTTCCGGCTGAGAAGGTGACAGCAGAACCCGCGTTTGAGGATGAATAGATGGTTGTCCGCGCAAACGTGTTTGCCGACGAGTAAGTTCCAAGCCCCACTTCCCACTCATCCAGCGTCTGATGCTGGATCGAATAATAGAAGGTATCGCTGACAGACAGAACCGCAGAAAATGTTCGATAGCCGGTTGGCGCTGTTCCCGATACAGAGAACGCGCCAGAGCCTGCCGTGGTCGATGTATCTCGAACACGATCTGCGGTTATAAATGCCATTGGCTTTAGTCCTCAGTGATCGTTGAGGCAGTCGTCAGGCGAGGCGTCACGCCAGAACTGACGGAAATGCTGGGGCTGACCGTGCCGCTGTAATACAAGACGCCTGCGCCACTAGATGCCGTGCCAACTCCGAAATAGGTGATCGTGTTGGTGCCAGCCGTGCAGTTGGCAAAGTCAATGTTAGCAACCGGAGAGACGCTGTTATTCGTCACTGTCCATCCCGCCGATGTACGAAGAACCGCCACGCGAGCATAGCCCGTGTAAGTGGCTTCACTGGTAGACTGATCGCCAGCTTCGCCAGGATCAGCCGTATGCAGCGACACATAGAGATTAGTTAGCGGCGCTGATGCTGCGTTATCAGCTAAATTAGCAATTGCTGTCGCGTTGAAGATCAACTTCAACAGAGAGTTTTCGAAGGCATTAGATTTTGACATGATAGCTCCTTAACCGTAGACGCCGCGTGGCCGAGAGATAAGCGGTGAACCGCTGTGCAGTGCTTTCTGTGATTCATCCTGCAAGGATTGAACGCGAGCCAGATAAATCTGACTGAAGACACCCATCCTTTGATCATCCATCAGGAATGGCGCTGCATGGGTTAGGGCGCCATAGAGATAAACGTCAGGAGCCTTGGTCAGGAGCCAATTAGTCGTATTGGCGTCAGACAGCGCAGGAATCTTCCCATAGTAAACCATGTCGATGGTTATATCGTCCACGGCAGGCGGGACCAATTCAATGACGCCAGTGGTCATTGAGTAGAACCTGGTGCTGGTGTAGGTCTGCGCCTTGATGATCGTATCAGCCTCATCCGGCGTGACGTAGCGCAATGGGCTTTGCCCGCCCACAATCATCATGTTGATGGCTTCCAGCCAGTCAGAAGGAAGCGCCACAAACTGCCCATCGCTGGTAGCCGTTGCGTTGACAATCATCTCCCGGCTGCGCAGCCTGGTGTTCAGATCAGCCTCGGCAAACTGGATGAAAGTCTGGATCTGAGCCGTCAGATCAGCACGGTTCAGATAGTCAGCAATGGCTGACTGCAACGTGGCGTAGTTTGTGATTGTGCCCATCAGCTCGTCATCCAGTGCGTTCTGTACGGAGCGGCCTCATCTGTCGCCAGCCATTTCCGCAGCGCCGCCTTGTCCCCAAGGATACCACGTTGCTTCAGATCCATATAGAGGACCATCGGAATTGATGCGACCTTG
>TARA_R110000868_G_scaffold111264_1_pt1 | contig 10698 bp, 6 predicted proteins | sample TARA_R110000868 | Tara Oceans TARA_R110000868 (sample SAMEA4397489) | marine metagenome | biome: Polar Biome; feature: [SRF] surface water layer (ENVO:00010504); material: water (ENVO:00002006), including particulate matter (ENVO:01000060) such as... | depth 5 m | reverse complement strand
CTGCTGTTTCTAACGCAAACACATCTACTTCAAGCTCTTTCATTTGTAATTCAAAAGCTTGTTCTGTTTTTTTAAGTTCAAGCATCTGCTCTGGTGTAGCTTCAGCCATAGCTTTTTCTATAGCCTTTGGTGTGTTAGGAACACCCAACACTTCAGATATCATTTTAGCTGCCATGCCACCCATAGGTCCACCTAAAGCAGTACCTAATGTAGGAGCAACAGCTCCAATTACACTTGTTAATATTCCACCTAGTTTCATACTTCTTCGTCCTTATATATTACTGCCATTAAGTCTTCAAACATATCTCTAAAATCATCTAAGGTCATAAAGGGCATGTCTTGTCTTACTTGATGTAAACAGTATTGCCTGTAACATGCTTCTAATTGATCTTCTAGATATAATATCATTATACTATCTTTAGTTAATTTGTCAAATTTTTTATAGCTTGAACAAAATCTTCAACTCTAACAGGAGTTTGTTCTTTCCATTTAGATTGTCCGTCTTTACCAGACCCTGTTGATACTTGACGAATTGCTTCATCGTAGTCTTTATTAGACAGGGCTTTATAAGCTGACGGAAATTTATTCATCCATCGTGTGCCTAGTTGAAAATTAACCGAACCTAATGCACTTATAAATCCTGTATCCTCTATGCCTAAATCTTGAATTTGTTGTGCTGCAGCATCCCATGCTTTTTGTGCATCTTCTTTTAACCATTGATTTCTTATTTCTTCATCAATAACTTGATCTATATAATATAAACTACATTCGTCTTTAGTTAAAAGATGTCCTACACCACATGTAAGTTTGCCAAGACTGTCAAGATAAACGTATTCTACGTTACCTTCTCTAAGTTCAAGGTGTTCTAAAAAGTGTTTATACATTAAATTTTACCACCTTCAGATAATCCCAATGCTTTCATTCCTGCTTTAAAACCACGACCTATTTGTTTAGAAGGAGTTTCTTTATATTTAACTGCTTCTCTTGCAAGTTCTGTTTCTTTTTGCATTAAGTTATGTTCGTTTCTGGCAGCAACATTAGCAGGATGATCTACTATTGCACCATCAAATTCCTTATTATATCCTTTAATAATTCCAGTCTCCATTTCAACTTCGTATTTTTTCTTAAGTTCTTCGTCAGAAAAATATCCCCCGTGCCTATCGTAACTTGGTAAGTTATAAATTTTTCCTTTGTATTCAACTCCAATAACATTTGCAGTTACAACATTTCCGTTTATATCTTGAAATGCTTCTTTATTTGTAATAGTATCTCTGTGATACTGTTGATTAAAAGTTAAAGGTGTACTATTATTTTTTAAATTTACTTCATCACCATCTGCAAAACCTAACCTAGCCATCTGGTCTTGTTGGTTTTCTCGTTGTAGAGAAGCCTCTGTCAGTACACTACCTACAGCATAAGGTTGACCAGTAAGAGGATTGATTGCATTCTCAGGCTCGTCCTTGACGTTAGGTACGTCTTTAGAAACTCCCATACCTTTTGCATAAGGTGATCTTTTTCTTTTTCTTTTAGATTTTTTTAACTCAGGTTCATCTGCAAATAAATTTAATGTATTATCATCAATACTTTTATCTATTTTTCTAGCACCTGCTTTTAATTTTTTCTTTACATCATTAGATAACCATGCAGAGTAAGGCAAGTTACTTGCTGCTATTCCTGTAAAACCTTTACGATAAGCAATTGCATCTATAAAGTCTTGACCTATAGGACCTACAACTCCTTTAAAAAGTGCAGTAGGTAAACCTGAACCACGTTCTTTTTCAGTTTCAAAACGCATAGCATAATCAAAGGCTGCGAATCCTCCCCAACGTCTATAAGCTTCACTTATTTTTTGAGCATCTGTTTGTGAATCCCACCTTTCTTGATTACCTGATACACCTACAGTACGTATGTAGTTTCCTAAAAGAGCTACTGATGTCATTAACATAGACGTAGCCAGTACTTTAGGAATAACTTTTGTTCTATAATTTATACTTTCGTTTACAAATCTTTTCATAATTGTATTATTAAAAGCTGTAGGATAACCTGCAAACTGAACTAAATAATTTACTGATGGGTTTGAAAACCAAAGAGGTCTATTAGCTGCTGATGTACTTGGGTTTAAAATAATTTCTTTTGTAAATCTGTTAGCTGCATTTTGAATATTTTCTTTGTAAAAGTCTTGAATGTTAGATTTATTCCTATCAAATTTTTTATTTTTTAAAGAGTCTTTATACCATGTTAAAGTTTGTTTAACATTTAATCCTAAATCTTCTAGTTGTTCTTCATAATAGCGTTGAATTTTTCTGCTTATAATTTTTTTACCTGATGCATTATCAGATAGTTTTCTAGCATTAGTTTGAATTAATCTTTTTCCTGTATTAAAAGACGCTAACTGTACAGCCTGTGTCCATTGAGTTAAGAGTGTACTTTTAAAGAAAAAGTTTTGAAATCCTTTAGCTGTTGTTCCTTGAAATGCTTCTCCATACATTCCGTCTATTCTTTCCATTACAGAAGCTTCTAAACCTAATCCAGTTTCGTAAAGTTCTTGCCACTCATCATCATTTAAAAATTTTATATTACTATTACTTTTAACTTCTTGACCTAAAGTTCTTCGCATAGTTTTAATTGTGTTGTCTATGGTCCTTACAGTTTGTAAACTTAAAGCTTTTGAAAGCTCCTTTGCTGCATACGGAATATCTTGAGCGTCTAGTCTAGACATCATTATAATAGGTTCTGTAATACTAGATAGTGTAGCTAAAGGTAAATGAGCCATTTGTTGTGACAATTTTCCCCACTCACTTGCATGTCTTAATTTTTTATTTTGAATAACTTGAGAGTCTATGCCTGTTACTTTTTTGTGCATGTTTTCAAGTTGGTCCATAACAGTTTTAAGTTCTGCAGTAGGCATGTTTGCTGCTTCTAATTCTTCTCTAATAGGTTTTAAAAAATTGTTATAAAAATCTTGAGGACTTCTTCCAAATAATTGACTACGTGTAATAGCTCTTGAAGCATTTACAACATAATCTTGTAAAACTTTTTCAACATTTCCCTCTAAAAATGGAAGAAGTTCTTTATCGGGAATTACATCAAAAGGTCTATGTTTCATAAAACCATAAGAATCTCCTGATTTTCCTGCTCCTCGTATTTCAAACGGAGTCCATCTGTACTCTAGCATATTATCTACTATAGCTTCAGCTTTATATCTTTCACCCTTGGCTATATCTGCAGGTTCTAAATCTAACCATTTTTTAGCTACGTCATATCCAAACGCATCTACATCTATCATTTGAGCATCTGACAAAACAACATCAATTTCTTTTCCTGTTGCACTAACACCTTTTACTTTTGGGTAGTCTCTTAAAGGTTTGGCTAAACCATACTTTATAATTAAATTTTCTAATGCACCTCTATTTTTTTCAATTAAATCCCATTTAAATCTTCTAGGTAAATAATTTACAACTTCTTGAAATTCTGTAAATAAACCTTCTCTTTTACCTTCTTCAAATATATCTTTTAAAAGAGGTTTAATTTCTCTTGCAGCCTGTCTAACTTCAGGAGTAACAGCCTCACCATTTACTTTTTTAATTTTAGGGTTAATAAGCAGTTCTTGTAATTGAGTATTTTCTCTAGTATTTAAAGCAGCTAAAAATCCTTTTCGTTTTATTTCTCCGAGTGACCTTTCTAATCTATTTAAATAACTTCCTGTTCTTCGTGAATCAATCTCGTCAAAAGAAGCAGCTTTTTCTCCTCTTCGTTTTTTGCCACCTAATGTAAAATCATAATCATATCTAATTAAAGATAAATACTCTTGAAGTTTAACAGAAGATTTAGAAAGATTTAAAAATGCAGTTGTACTTTTTCCAATTGTAGCTGAAAGAAATCGTTCTAATCCTTTTTGTTTAGGAATTTCAACATCTCTAGATAGGTCTTCAATAATATCTTCTGTTTTTGTTTCTACTTTTTTCTTTTTTCTTGATGTTTTTAAAGAATCTTGATAGATAGCTTCTTCATTAAAATAATCAAATTCTTTTTGTAAGAATTTTCTTCCTGAAAATCCTCCTAGGAAAGCTCCTAGACTTCCACCAAATGTTGCACCTATAGCAGCAGAACCACCTATTGAATTCCAGTCAATATTTTCTTTAATTGGATTTACATTAATATCTGTAGATTGAGCCAAGTAATCAAAAGCACCTGTCCATAGAGCTCCTTCTGTAGCTCCAAAAATTGCAGGTTTTTTCATACCTTCAATCATTGCTGTTTTTTTAGCAGTCGATGAAAGAGTTGCTTCTCCAATGTTAGCTAGTGTATATTTTTTAAGAGCTTTTTCTGCTGCTAGTTTTGCTGTTCCTCTTATTACTGTGCTTGTGCCCCCAGTAGGTATTGCAAAAAGAAGAGCTAAAGCATTAGCCGGATCAGTTATTACATCCCAACCTATGTTTTTAAAAGCTCCAAACCATTCTTCTGCTCCTTTAAGTTCAGTATTATCATAAGCATCTTTTAACCACAAATAATTGTCTTTAGTTTTTTGATCCCATTTTCCTGATTCAACAGCTCTAAAGGCTGCACTACCTAAATTCCAATCAGCATCTCTCATCCACTCAAAAAATTGATCATCTTCTCCTATAGCTAAAGCTAACTCATGCCACCTGCGTTGAAATTCAGGACGAGCTTCTTGTTCTGTTTGACTATATTTTTTAAATTGAGAGGTAGAAATTGAAGTAGGGACAGAGGTGGAAACAGGGGTTTCAAAAAGATAATCAGAAGACGAAGGTTCTTTTTCTTTTTTTTCTGTAGGAGCAGCAGTTATATCTTCAAATAACCAATCTGAATTATAAATTCCATCTGTTACTTCTTCTGTTATTTCTTCTGTTACTTCTTCTTCTTCTTTAATTGGTTCAGTAGTTATACCTTCAAATAACCAATCTGAATTATATTCTTTTTTTTCTTTTTCTTCAAGATTAGGAAATTCGTTTTCAATTATCATAATTTATTTACTAGCTAATAAAGAAGAATTAGTAGATAGATATTTAGCTACCATTTCTTGTGTAGCGTTTGATGGTAAGCCTACATTTTTTAAAGTACTAAGATGAAACGATCCTTTTTTACCAGTATCTACAAATTTTTGTAAAGTTTCTTTATTAATTTTATTTTGTCGGTCAACAAACAAAGTTTTAAATTCAGATAAAGCTCCTTTTCCTCCTCGTGCTGCGTATTCTTCTAGTTCTGTTTCGGTCATTGATGCTAAATCTACAGCCTCATTTACATCAGATTCAGTTACAACAGGCTCAACCTCAACCTTAGTTTCAACCTTAGTTTCAACCTCAGTTTCAACCTCAGTTTCAGTTTCAGTTGGATAAAGTTCTTTTATTATATTTTCTAATACAAAGCTGTCTCCAAATTTTCCTTTATAGTTTTCGTACATTTGTAGGACAGTTGACTCGGGGATATTACCTAAAGATAATAATTTATTTTTTAATTTTACAGGTGTACCTTTTAAATCTTCAGGTGGATTTATTAAAAACTTAAAAGTTTCTAAAGCATTAACTTGTGGATCATTAGATTCCAAGGCACTAATTCTATCTTTGTTTTCTCCGCTTTCTCCATTTTTAACAAGAAAATCTATTTGATTACTTCTATAAGATGCAAATGCGTCGTCAAGTTTAGGTGTAATTTTTAACTCAGCTTTATCTAAATAATTTAGTTCATCTGAAAATTCAAATATTACAAAACCATTTGGAGTTTGTTGTATTCTTCCTTGTTGAGCTAATACATTAACAGCCATTAATTCATAATTCTCATTAGTCATAGCACTACGATTAAATTCTTGCATATCTTTAGTTCCTGCAGCATTTAATTTTTGTAAGTCTCTTGCTTTTAATAGTCTAGAAGTACTTGCTATCATGTTTGCAAATTTTTCAGCAGGAACAACAAACCTAGGGTCATTTTCATTAAAAGGTTGTACAACTCTTTGACCATCTTGCATTGCAGTTTGCATTACTATTAGTTTTCCATTCCGACCCCACATGTCTTCAATTGAGTCTCCTCCTAATCCCCATACTTTAGTATTTTGTTTAGCAAAAGGATTAGTAGATGTAAAAGGAGCAGTTAGGTCAAAAGGTTTTTCAGGATTATATGTTAACATATCTACTTCAAAATCTTCAGTATAGAATCCTTCTTGTGTTAAAATTTCCTCTGCTATATCAGCTTTAAAAGTAATGTACTTTTCTGTTTCTTTTACATCTCCTCTATATCTACCTGATAAAACAGAACTCGTAGGCATTCCTTGTGAAGGTTGTCTTAACTCTTCAACATAACCATTAATCTTCTTTTGAATTTTTTGAGCTTTACCAGTAGCTTCTCGTAGACGCATATTTGTATCGTCTCCATATTTACTAATTTTACTTAGTAAATAACCACCTACTCTTGCTCTTGTAGGGTCTTGATTAATTTCGTCAACGCTTGCTTTGTATTTATTATACACACCCTTTTCAAAAAAGTCTATAGGGTTGGTTATATTTTGATCTTTAAATAAAGGATTATTAATTTTATTTAAATGATTTTTTTCTAACATATCTGCTATGTCTTGTTTTCTTTTTTGTATAGCTTCTTTATCGGCTTTAGTTAAATATTGATACCCCTTTGCACCTGCCATTTCTATATAATCATCACTACTTTTAAAAACAACATTAGCATTACGAGGATTAGCAGAGTTATTTAAAAACCAACTATTACCTGCTCCTCTTGCAAGTTCTCCATTTTCTAATTTTGCAAACTGTAACCTTCCGTCTTCAGTCAAAACAGGTTTGTTATTTTTGTCTAGTAAAAGTTTACCACCTCCACCATTATCCCTGTAGTTTTTTTCTGCTGTTAAAACAGGAGCAATCTCATCGTTATAAATATACTCTGATCGTTTACTATCTAAATTTAATTCACTTTGTAAATCAAAAAGGTCTGTAGCTTTTAGTTGTTCTTGTTCCTCTTTACCAACTTTAAATAATTCTAATATAGCAGATATTGCTAAACCTTCTTTAGCTCTTTTTTTTCTTCGGTCACTTCCGCTTAATAAACTGGCTGATGCTGCTTGAGCAAGCTTTCCACCTTTTGCAAATATACTGTCTATCATTATGTTGTCCTCTCTAAAATACTAGGCATAGATTTTGTTATTGTTGATTTTACTTCATTAGGAAGTACTGTAGAATTAGGTTTTTTATTAACTACCATTTGTTTTATACCCTGCATAGTTGTTATATCTTTAGAAGTTAAGTTATCTTCATCGTCATCAGGTTCGTTATTACCTTTTTTATCTATAATATAATCAATTCCTGCTTCTTCTGCAAAATGCATTAATGTATACATGACTGGTTCCATTAATAACATCATTGTATCTGGTGACCATTTACCTTCTGTGAATCCTGAATAAAGAATTATAGAACTTAAATCTATTATACTTGTTCCTTGGTGAATTGCATCTAGCAAATGTCCGGCAGGTTCTTTTTCTATTAATTTTTTTACAATAGAATTTAAAGCAATTTGAGGATTACTAAATTCAGGTGGTTGTTCCCAAGGATAGGGAGCTTCTTTTTCATTAGTTAAAGACTGACCTGCAATAGGAGAACCTTTACTTTTTAAATCTACTAGCTCTTCCAATTTATCTTGACTAAACTGTTTATTAACAGGTATTCGAGGTTCGTCTTTTAATTCATTTAAATCAACTCCCTTTTCTTGTGCCTCTGCTAAAGTACGTTCTATTGCGTCTGTTAAACTAGGTGTAACAAAAGAAGTTAGTTGTAATTCATTATCCATTTTTAATTTCCTATGCTATATTTGATCTGTAACTTTGAATGTTTCTAGGGGCTGTGTTTAATAACATTGTAGTGCTTCCTGTGCCAAAGTCAAAGTTTCTGTACGCATCCATTATATTAATTTGAGAACCATAAGCTGCTTGAGAGGCAGCTAACGCATTTCCTACTCCACTATTTTCTTGAGGAGCATAACCTGCTTGTCTACCATAAGGGTCTTCTTCCGTAAGTTTAGTTTGAGCAACCCCTGTAGCAACATTTACAGCTACATTTCCTGCTGCTTTACCCAATATTGTAGAACTACCCGGTGTTGTTACTCCTGCTGTGGTTGTAGCCGGATTCCAAAAGAACCCCTTTGCTGTATTAAAAACATTACTTCCAAACGCTGCTATTTTTTGTCCTGTTGTTAAGACTGTTCCCGGTACTGCTGATGCTGCTGCACTTACTCCTGCCATACCTACGTAACCTACCCCTATTAACATAGCTACTTTAAGCCAAGCGTTTTTACCGAATATTTTACGTACACGCTTATCCAATTGTCTTCCTTTTTTTCTTAACCAACCCATTTTGTCTCCTAATTTTATGTTAATAATCCAATTAATGCTGTTATAGTCGGTTGTAAATTTCCATATCGTTCTGGATCACTTCCTATAGCAGTAGATACTAATTGAGATATTCTAGTGTATTCATTTTCTTGTGCTCTAAAATCATAATCAGCCGAATCTCTCAGTTCTTGCCAAACAAATGCTGTTGCTTGTGCACTTACACCAAGAGCATTTTGAACATTTTGCATATTAACTGCGTTTTGAGCAGCAGTATTTGCTACGTTTGTCTGCCTTCTCCATGCAAGATTTGATTGTTTAACTGCTGCAGAGTTTGCTAGATTAAATTGATTTCTATTAAACTCTTGACTAGAGTTAAATTCTTCTAATGAAGCCTTAAGGTTTGCATTAAATTTATTAACATCTACAGTTCTATCTGCATTCTTTGCAGCTACTAAATTTGTTTGTGTAGCATTAAATTCTTTTAATAAATTTTCTTGTGTAACATTAGTTTTACTAATTTCTGTTTCTAAAGAAGCCATAAATTTATTAGTTTGATTTATACTTTGGGCATTAATTTGAAGAGAAGCATTAGTTGAAGCTTGATTACTTAACAATCTTTCTTGTGATTGCTGTGCTGCTATTATAATTCCTTGTTGTTTATTATTTAAATTACTAAGGTCTACTTCTAAAAAAGCTTGAGCATGTTGAATAACTCTTTTTTGATCTATGTCTGCTTGAGTTAAATTTTCTTGTGATAATAACACAGCACTTTTAATAAAACTTTCTTGACCAAAACTTGCTTCTGTTAAAGATACAGTCTGTAAAAATTTACTATTTAAAATTTCTCTTTGTTCATCAGCAGCAAACTGAGCCATGTTTAATTGAAAAACATTTTGAGCATTATTTAAAGCTGTAGTGTTTGCTAGTTCTGCATTTTTAATAGCTACACTAGCTTCAATAGATTTTTCTTGAGCTAAAGAAGTTTGAATAGCAGTAGCATTAGCATTAGCTATAGGTATAGCAGCAGTAATAATACCATTTATTAAATCATTTCTTCCAACAGTAGAAGCACTTAATCCTCTTTCAGCTAACATGCTTTCAACAGCAGAAACTGCAGGGCTTGCCCATACAGGAATATTTCCGCTTTCTACACCTTCTAATAAACTAGCCATCTGTGTACTAACTAATGCCTGTTTAGGAAGTCCTCCAATTAAACCTCTTTCTTCTTCAGTAAACTCTACTAGTCTAGCTTCTAAATCTTCAGGGTCATTTCCGATAGCATCAATTTGTTCTTTAGTTAATCCTGCAGTTCTGAGTTGTTCTTTAGCTCTAGTAATTTTTGCTAAACTCATTCCTGAGATTTTTATAACAGGAGCTAAAGCTCCCTCACTTAGTTTTCCAGTAACTTTTTCAATTAAAGCTCCTACAGGAATTTTAACAGTTGCAGAATCTATTACTCCTGATTTTGCTACGTTTACAACTTTAGCTAAAGCATTAGATTCATTAGTAAGAATTTTTTCTGCTCCTTCAATTATAGGAGAAGTATCTTCAATCAAGTCTCCAGTAAAAGTCTCAGTTACTTTAGCTTTATCAGAAGTTGCGTCAGATATTCCTACTTTAGATAGTTCAGCTATATCTACAGTTGAAGTACTTCCAACACTAGAATCAGCAGCTTTAATATCAACTTCTCCCTTTTCGTCTACACCTGCTTTTAGTATTTTGTCTTTTTCAAATACATCAGTTGTTAAATCAGGAACAATTAAATTACCATCTTCATCAGTTCCTCCTACTTTTAAAGCGTCTGGAACTTTTAAATTATCAGGCAAAGTACCTTCTTGAGCTAATCTTAAAGAGTTACGAGCATTAGCTTTTTGCTCATCTGTCATTCCAATTTTATTTCCGTCACCACCTACAACTACTCCTGTAGCACTTGCTGTCCATTTGCCAGTTTCTTGATTCCAATCAAATCCATTATTTTTAGAAGTTGCTAAGTATTCTGTAGTAGGCTGCCAACTACCCGAAAGAGTATCCCAGTAATAAATACCATTCTTATCTATTTCAGAGTTAACATTTTGTTCTCCATATTCTTTCTTAGGAGCAGTATCTGCAGTTGTAGTATCTGCAGTTGTATCTGTAGTTGTAGTTGTATCTGCAGTTGTGTCTGCAGTTGTGTCTGCAGTTGTGTCTGCAGTTGTGTCTGTAGAAGGAAGTTTTTGTACATTTACAGGAGGATTATTATTTGTAACTTCTGGTTCATTTCTTTTATTTTCTGCTTCTATGTCTTCTAAAATAAAGTCATCATCTCCTTCACCACCTTCTTGATAACCTACACGACCACCTGCTGTATAATCTTG
>TARA_R110000868_G_scaffold371378_5_pt1 | contig 10702 bp, 5 predicted proteins | sample TARA_R110000868 | Tara Oceans TARA_R110000868 (sample SAMEA4397489) | marine metagenome | biome: Polar Biome; feature: [SRF] surface water layer (ENVO:00010504); material: water (ENVO:00002006), including particulate matter (ENVO:01000060) such as... | depth 5 m | reverse complement strand
TGGGCAGAACAAGGTCGTTTACACATTAAGTACACTAACTGTACTTCAGCAGCAGCAATTACCTCTAACACAGCTACTTTCACAGTTGCTGATACAGGTGTTACTTACATTGCTATTAGAATTGGACAAACTGTAATGATTCAAAACAACACTTCAGGTGTTTTCAACAAAGCAATCGTTACTGCTGTTCCTTCAGCAACTACTTTCACAGTAGCTTACTATGAGGCAACAGGACAAGCATTTGCTGTGTCTACTGCTTGTACCGTATTCATTTATGGTTCAGAGTTCAAAAAAGGTACTAACGGAATGGTTGGTTCTTTAGAAGGAGAAGATGACATTTACTCTAACAACCCTATTATCATCAAGGATAAGTATGCGGTTAACGGTTCTGATATGGCTCAAATTGGTTGGGTAGAAGTAACAACTGAGAATGGTGCTACAGGATACTTATGGTATTTAAAGTCAGAGCACGAAACTCGTCTTCGTTTTGAAGATTACTTAGAGACTGCTATGATTGAAGCAGTTCCTGCTGCTACAGGTTCAGGTGCTAAAGTTGCCGGAATGATGGGGTCAGAAGGTATCTTCTACGTAGTAAACAATCGTGGTAACGTATGGGGTGGTGGTACACCAACTACATTAGCTGATTGGGATACTATCGTTTCTCGTTTAGATAAGCAAGGAGCTATCGAAGAAAACGCAGTGTTTGTTAATCGTGGATTCTCTTTCGACATCGACAATATGTTAGCAACACTTAACGGTTACAACGGTAGTGGTGCTTCTCAATCTGCATCTTTCGGTCTATTTGACAACGACATCAGTATGGCGTTGAACTTAGGTTTCACAGGATTCCGTCGTGGTTATGACTTCTATAAGTCTGATTGGAAATACTTGAACGACCCAACAATGCGTGGAGGTTTATCTGCTGCTGCTGCAACTGCAACAGGAACGGTAACAGGTATCTTAGTACCGGCAGGTTCTACATCGGTTTACGACCAAATTATGGGTAAAAACGCTAAGCGTCCATTCTTACACGTTCGTTACCGTGCTTCAGAAGCTGAAGACCGTCGCTACAAGACTTGGATTACAGGTTCAGCAGGTGGTGCTGCGACAAGTGACTTAGATGCTATGGAGGTTAACTTCCTATCTGAGCGTTGCGTATGTACGTTAGGAGCAAATAATTTCGTGTTATTCCGTTTAGGATAATATTTGTTAGTTGTTAGTTTAAAGGGTGAGTGTACTCAAGTACACTCCCCTTTTTTAAAAATTTAAAACTTAAATCATATCATATCAAATGAAACAAAAGACAGTTATTACAGACAAAATTTATAAGCTAAAAAGTGGAACTCCGCTATCATATACTTTAGCTTCAAGAAATCATCCTCGCTTCCCATTATTATGGTTTGATGAGGCAAAAAATGTTAATCGTGTATTACGCTATAGCGTAAACCAAAAGTCCCCCTTTGAGGACGAGCAAGATGGAAACGCAGTATTAGAACCAATCATTTTTGAAGATGGTCTATTACGAGTAGCAAGAACAAATCCTGTGCTTCAAGAGTTTTTATATTACCATCCATTAAGAAATATAATTTTTGAAGAAATTGACAAAGAGAAAGATGCTGCTGAAGAGATGGAGTATCTTAACTATGAGGTAGATGCTTTAATGGAAGCTCGTCAGTTGACAATCGAACAACTTGAAACACTTACTCGTGTGATGTTTGGTAAAGACCCGTCAACGGTATCTACGGCTGAGTTAAAGAGAGACATTTTAGTATTTGCTAAACTTAATCCTATTGAGTTTTTAAATTTCGTTAATGACCCGATGCTTAAATTCCAAGATAAGGTTCGTCAGTTCTTTGAGAACAGATTGTTGCAGTTTAGAAATAACGATAAGGAGGTATGGTTTAATACACCTACCAATAAGAAGAAGATGATGTCTATTGCTTTTGGGGAAGACCCGTATGAAGCAGTATCACTATATCTGAAGTCTGACGAAGGCATCGAAGCAATGAAGATGTTAGAGCTTTCAATGGCGTAAATCAATAGTATCAATATAATTTATTCAGGAAGGAGGGTGCTTTTGCACCCTCTTTTTTTTCCTATATTTGTAAAAACAATAAAGATGATAAACGCTGTAAGAAACACGGTATTAGCCGTCTTAAACAAGAATAACTACGGATACATCTCTCCTCAGGATTTCAACTTATATGCTAAACAGGCTCAGATGGAGATGTATGAGGAGTACTTTAGCAGTTACAACAAAGTAATCAATGCTGAGAACGCTCGTTTGTCAGGCACTGACTATGCTGATATCAGAAAGACGATTGCTGAAGTGATGGAAGGTTTCTTAGTTAAGAACAACTTATGGGTAAATGTAAATAATAGCTTTTATACTCCATCATTAACAACAACAGGAGATAGTGCGTATATGGTTAATACAATCATTACGTATCCTGTTATACTTGCTTCAGGAGTAAACTCTTCAGTTAATCAGACTATTATAGATACTTCTGTTGATTTTAATCAGATAGGAGTAAAGGTTGGCGATGTAGTTGTTAACTTATCCCAAACACCAACGCCATCTAATAATTGGACATCAACAGTAGCAGCTATTGTTAATGCAAATGAATTATTAGTAACAGCTCCTTTGTTTCTTAATCCAAGTGAAAATTATGTGATATTCTCAGCAGCAAGTGGTGTAGAAGCAGAGAAGGTTCTTGAGAGCAAAATATTTATGTTGAACAGGTCTAACCTGACAACACCATCAAATAATTTTCCTTCTTATGTTTTAAACAATCAAGTGTTAGGTTCTAATGATGCTGTAATTACAATGTATCCACAGACCATCAATACGTATGGGCAGGTGGTATGTACTTACTTCAGATATCCAAAAGACCCGAAGTGGACATACGTTACATTGTTCAATGGTGAACCATCATTTGACCAATCGCAGCCCGATTATCAAGATTTTGAGTTACCATTAGAAGATGAGTTTAAGTTAGTGATGAAGATACTTCAGTACTGTGGTGTATCAATCCGTGAGCTTGAAGTTACTCAGTATGGTATCAGTCAAGAGCAACACGAACAACCGACATTCAGTCAACAACAATAAAAATTATAATCAATGGCATACATATCACAATACGAATATTATGACAATAATGGTAATCAACCTCAAGATGCAAATTGGGGTTCTTACCAATATGTAAGTCTGTTTGATATCGTCAACAACTTTACGTTGATGTACGCAGGAAACCATTCATTGGTAAATAATGAAGAGCGTTATAAGATTTTGTTCCACGCCAAACGAGCGATACAGGAATTAAACTATGATGCGTTCAAAGAGATAAAAGTATTAGAGTTAACGGTAGCAGCGTCATTGCGTTTTGTTTTGCCAAGTGACTTTGTTAATTGGGTTCGTATATCTCTTTATGAGAATGGATACCTAAGACCATTGACTGAAAACATTCAAACGCTATCAGCAAAAGCATACCTTCAGGATAATTCAGGTAATATTTTATTTGACCAAAACGGTAATATACTACAACCTCAGAACTCAGAGATTGACTACGATAGACTTAATAAATTAAAGAAGAGCATCTACCTTAATCCCGGTAGCCAATTTAGTGGCAGCTATGGATGGTATATGGATGGCAAGTGGTACTTCGACTACAACGTAGGACAGCGATTTGGTTTAAATACGGAGACTGCAAACTTCAATCCTACATTCAATATTGACAAGAAAGCAGGAGTGATAAATTTCAGCTCTGATATGGCGGATAAGAGCTGTATCCTTGAGTATGTATCTGATGGTATGGAGAATGGTGACGACTCATTAGTTTCTGTAAACAAGCTATTTGAAAAATACATCTACGCTTACATCCAATATGAGATACTAAACTCTAAATTTGGAGTGCAGGAATACATTGTTGCAAGAGCAAGAAAGGAGAAGAGTGCTTTATTAAGAAACGCTAAAATCAGAATCAGTAACATACATCCCGGCAGATTGCTAATGAATCTTCGTGGTATGGACAAGATGATAAAATAATATGGGTAAGATATCAAGGAATTTTACAGCAGGTAAAATGAACAAGACTCTTGATGAACGTGTAGTTCCTCAAGGAGAGTATATTGACGCACTCAATATCCGTATGGGTTCTACGGAGCAGTCAGAGATTGGTGTTGTTGAGAATACCAAAGGCAACACTGCATTGACGGCATTGCAGTTTGATGGAGTTCCTTTGAGCAACCAAGCACGAACGATAGGCTCTATTGCCGATGGGGAACAAGAGACTATCTATTGGTTTGTTCACGACCCAAATTTTCCTATATCTGCTGAAGCTCCATTAGGAAAGATTGATATGATTGTTTCTTTTAGTGAAACGACAAACATATTAAATTATCATATCATCAGTGTTAACTATGACAATGTAAACACTACATTGAACTTCAATCCTCAGTATCTAATAACGGGAGTTGACATAATAGAGAATTTATTATTCTTTACTGATGATTATAATCAGCCACGATTTATAAATACATTAAAAGGTTATTCACTACCGATAGGAGGTATTGATGATTCATTATTATGGGAGTCAATCCTTGTTATTAAAAGACCACCTGTTGAATCTCCTGAAGTAGAATTAACGATTATTAATGGTCAAGAGAATTATCTTGAAGATAGATTTATTTGCTTTGCTTATAGGTATGAGTATGAAGATAATCAGTATTCTGCAATATCTCAATTCTCAGCTCCTGCTTTCTTTCCTAAATCTTTTGATGTTACTAATGATGCCTTCTTAAATGAAGGTATGATTAATCAATTTAATGCTGCGATTGTAACAGTGAATACAGGAGGTCCACTTGTAAAGTCAATAGACCTGTTATTCAAGGATATGAATAGCAATGTTATTAAGGTTATCGAAAAAGTTAATAAGCAGGACTTTGCATTATCTGATGATGATGATTATCCTTATACCTTTTCAAACAGCAAAATATTTACTATCCTTCCTGAGTCGGAGTTGTTAAGGCTTTATGACAACGTACCATTAAAAGCAAAGGCTCAAACTATTATGGGCAATCGTTTGATGTATGGTAACTATGTTGAAGGATACGACTTGATTGATAGAAACGACAATCTAACAATGCTTGAATATTACTTGGATGGAGTATCAGAAGAGATAGGAATAGCAAGTTATGATTCTGAAGCATCAGCAACACCGGGAAGTTATAGCATTAATGGACCTATAAATATTAGCGACTCTATCCTTGAGGTTGATTTAACAGGAGCTATTTTAAAACAAGGTGGATTATTAAATATTGACTTTACATTTAATCACGCTGCTTTTTCGGGAGGAACAAATCCAATAGATAAAACATCAAATATTGTATTGTCATTATTTTTTGAATTGCCACAAGATTATGCTTCGGTGTATGATATGGTAACAAGTATTGATTTCCAAAATAGAGTTGGAACTGTATCAAATATACTTCCTGTTTATGACCCATTAAATCCTGCTATTACTCCTTGTAGTGGAACTACATTTACCGATTCTTTTAATTGTTCTATACCACAACAATTAGATACTTATGAAAAAAGAGCAAGTGGTATAAGTATAAATGGGCAGCCAATAAGCATTATAGCAACATCGGGAAGTTCTATTTTTACGATTCAATTATTGGCAATGCAGTTTGTTGATGATTTGACAACTCCAACGATAAGTTTTTATGAATACTATAAGTTTGTAAATAGCGAGGTTACTTATCAAGAGCGTGGTAATAGAAAGAGCTTACATAGTAATCGTGATTATGAGATTGGTATCGTGTATATGGATGAGTTTAATCGTTCTACTACGGCATTAGTAAGCCCTCGTAATACGATACACTTTCCTTGTGGAACATCTGACTTACAAAATTCTATTCAGGTTATTATACCATATACGCAGGTAGCTCCTGCTTGGGCGACAAGATATAAGTTTGTTATCAAGCCTGACAAAGCAGGATATGAAACTATCTATAGTGATATTTACTTTCAAGATTTAGCAACTAATTTTGTTTATCTTTTATTAGAAGGAGAGAACGCACGAAAGGTAGAAGTCGGAGATAGGTATATTGTAAAGGCTGATGCTACAGGACCTAAAGACACTTGTTCTTATGCAACGGTATTAGAGAAGGAAGCAAAAGAAGCAGATTTTTTAAATTTTATAGCACCTGCCGGAGTGTATATGAAGATGAACGCTAATGATTTCTCTGTTAGCAATGACGCAAATTCAAAAATACTTCCGGGATATAAAGATGCAGACTCCATTTTTTTATCTCCTTTTCAAGGAAACATATATTTACCTGCTCAGGTAAAATATCCAATGAACATAACAGGTACAGACCCGTTAAATCCTACTTGGACTTATGTTGATTATACTGTTCCTGAGGGAACTCTTATTAAGATATACTTAAAAGCAGAAAGACCGGGTGCAAATTGTAGTTGTGAGGGAAGACGTTGGGAGTTTAGTCAAGAATTTACATCTCCTGCAAACTACGACAATATGTATGATTGGTTTATTGGAGAGAACATATTTCAAATAATAGCATCACAAGCATCTAAGTCGGCTACTTGTGGTGCAGATGCTCCTGTTATTACATATAGTACAAATATCGTTTCTGCTCCATATCCAACTCCATCTGTATTAGATGATTTAGAAAATTATTTATTTTTTACAAGAAATTCTACAACAAATCAACTTACATTAGTAGTCAATGGTGGTCGCACTTGTAGAGGGATTGGTGGAGGAAGAACAGCAAATATGGCTGTTAACATTAAAGTGTACAGGTCAACAAGCACACTAATATTTGAAACCTTGCCTATAGATGCGTTACCTGATGTGTTTTATGAAAATGAACTTTCTCTTCCTATTGGTCCGAATCCGGATTTTCCTTCATTGCAGCCGGGTGCTCACGGAGGAAATATTCAAGACCAAGACTTTACGGGTTCAGGAACTCCTGCTATTGTTGATACAGGATTCTTTAATTGCTATACTTTTGGGAATGGTGCTGAGTCTTATAAAATCCGTGATTCAATAATTGGAAGAACACTTGAGTTTGGTAACAGAGTAACATCAGTGGCTGCTCAAGACTACCAAGAGGTAGATAGATTTGCTGATATCACCTATAGTGGTATATACAACAATGAGTCTAACGTAAACAAACTTAATGAGTTTAACTTAGGGCTTATCAACTTCAAGCATTGCGAGACATCATTCGGTCCTATCTACATCTTAGATGGACGACAGACAGATGTACTTACGTTGCAAGAAGATAAGATATCTTATGTGTTAGCAGGGAAGAACTTGCTATCCGACTCAGCAGCAGGAGGGGCGGTAACCTCAGTTCCTGAAGTATTGGGAACGCAGATGGCACGTTCAGAGAAGTATGGTATATCGTTCAATCCTGAGAGCTATGTGCAGTGGGGATACGACAGATACTTTACTGATGCCAAGCGTGGTGCTGTCATTCAGATGAAAGGAGACTCTTACTCTAACGACCAATTAAAGGTTGTGTCTGAAATGGGGATGCGTTCTTGGTTTAGAGATTTATTTAAGAACTCATTCCAAACACAGAAGCTCGGAGCATTTGACCCGTATATGAATGAGTATGTATTATCATCAAATAATATCGAAATACCTCAGCCGATTGATTGTTTAGATTGTGGTATTCTCAGAACATTCTCATTTGCAGAACCTGAAACAATAGACTTTTGTGTTGATTTAGGTCTTCCTGTTGGAGATGTAAACATAGTTTATACTGTTCAAGGAGTTGCTTTAGAGACATTTAAAATTGATGCTCTATACAATGGTGGTTCATACACAACAGGATTTACTACATCGTCAGGTACTCTTACAATTTTAAAAGATGTAAATAATGTTAGGACGGTTAGTTTATCAGTTATAGCAAATGGTCCTTTAGTATTAGACATTGTTGTTGATTGCGTTAGAACAAAAGAATTAACAATTATAGAGGTGGTTGTAACTAATGATTATGAGTCAGGAAAAACACTTCATACTCAATATAGATATAACTATGGTACTTATAATTCACCATTACAATCTGCATTTGTAACATTTGGAACTCAACTATCAAATTTTGTTATATCAAGATACAATACAAATGTAGGAGTTGTTGGAACGGGAGCTTTCCCTCAAGAGAATAGCACAATGCGTTTGATAAGTAATCAGTTTGCTTCTGATACGTTTGTGTTTAAGCCAACGATGAATAGCTTCAAGTATCTTATGTCAACAGATTTTTATGCAAATAATACAGTTGATATTACTACACTCTTATCATTAGCAAGTACAGCAACGCCAAGCACTACATCGCCAAATTATAATGACGCTACCTTTACTGTACCTCCAATTTTAGATTACCTATACTTAATATGGGATTTAAGAGATTCAGTAGAGTCAACATTGTGTTTTGGGACAAGTGGATTAGATGTATGCTGTAATTGTGATAGCTGTAATAATCCGTGTAACTCTTATACTATAACTAATGCAGAAAGTCGTTTTGGAGCAGAGGTTGAGTATTATGAGTGTGGAGAAACAACTCCTACAACAATTACGGTTCTTTCAAACAGAACAGTTACTATATGTAACAATAGAGATTATATCCCAACTATTATATCAGGTTACGCAGACATTACCTTAAACAACGAATGTGGTTGTTAAACAAAATTAAATTATGGCAACATCAGGAACATATTATTTAAACGCACCATCATTAGCATCAGCAACATCGGTATATACTGATGCCGCTCTAACAACAGTAGCTCCTGATGGGATTTACTCAGATGGTGTACAATTTAGAAATTTAGTATTGGGGGTATTTGAGGCTTTTGTTGCTACTTGCTCAGGATGCCCAACTCCTTGTAGTTTAACACCTATTAATATAAACGATGGAGGAGCTAAAACTTATTATGTCCAACAAGATGTAGGAAGTACAATCTTAGATACAGGAGCAATAATAGTAGAAATTACTTTTAATGGTGATGAATATCCATTAGGCATTTTCTTTATGTATGATGGAAATATTTATAGAACATTTAGTTCTCAAAATGTAGGTAGAGTATCAATAATATCAACATCAACTCCTGAATTTATCTACATAGGAAGGTCGCTTTTTGATTGTGGTATTGTAGGTTCTCCTTATAATGCAGTAGCTTATACTTATAATCCTGTAACAAATTCTTTTACTACTACAGGCTCTTCTACTATAATAACTCCTGATGTATCACAATATAGTCTTTCTTTTCCTTCACCGGGAAAATATGTAATGGTCATACCTAAAACATCTCCTGCTGCTAATATTATAGAGTATATAGCAGCTATTTTATGTCCATCAATAACTAATGTTGATATATCTATAAAATGTCCTGCTGCTTTACCTTCATTTACATCTACGGAAGATTACGATGCAATTATAGATGCGTGTGGTGCAGGAACTTTTCAAATATACTATTCTGCTGATGTTAATGGAACAACTTCATCAGGAGGTTTTTTTGGATTATTTGATTGGGTGTTCTATGATTTATTTGGACAAAACATATTACCTAATGGATGGTATAGGTCTCCAAGCTGTCCACTTCCATATAATATATTTGAAGTACAAGATGGTGTTATTATATCATTTGATACGTGTGCCTCATATCCTGAATGGGCGATTGACTATGAAGTGGAGAACGCAATCTTAGGTCCTTGTAATGCAACTATTGTAAATTTAATCCTTGAAATATCTCAACCTCCAACCTCATCGTATGTAAATAATAATGCTCCTTCGACAGGAAGTGTATTAGTTCCTGAAGGGATTACGCACATTCAGTTAAGGGCAGAATACGATAATAGATTTGTTTCTTGTGGCAGTCAATTTAAAATGGTCATAGAAAGAAATGGTATTATCATCGCATCTAAAACATACACTCCTGTATTAGGTTATGAGTATTTGGATGTGGATATTAACTTAGATAATGACGTAGCTATTTACGCATATATTACCTTAGCATAATGGAATACACACTTACATATAGTGAGATGGTAGAAGGATGGGTTTCCTTTTACTCTTACATCCCCGATTGGATGATTGGGATGAACAACTACTTCTATACCTTCAAGAAAGGCAATCTCTATCGACATAATACCAACTCATTGAGGAATAACTTCTATGGCGTTCAGTATAACTCTTTAATGCAAAGCGTGTTTAATGACGCTCCTCTTGAGAACAAGTTGTTCAAGACGGTAGCCATTCAAGGAGATGATAGTTGGGAGACAACTCTTATAACCGATATCCAAGACTCAGGCTCTGTTCAAGCATCTTGGTATGAGAAGAAGGAGCAGGTGTACTTTGCCTTTGTTCGCAATTTGGGAACTTCTCCTGCTAATCCATCGGAGTACGCACTACGTTCATTAGGTGGTATAGGAAGAAGTAGTTCTGTTGCAGGAGGGCAGTTTGGTAGTAACGCATTTATTTACTTCCCTTATAATATATCATTAGGTTCTATTATGAGTATTGGGGATTATATTTACTATGCTACACCTCCAAACTACAACACTCCAATATTAGCAGGACAGATAATAGATATCGACCAAGATTTAACTAATCCTTCATTTGCAAATTTCATCCGAATTGATACTACTATACCGGGAGCAACAGTAATAGTTGG
>TARA_R110000868_G_scaffold164550_2_pt1 | contig 10710 bp, 25 predicted proteins | sample TARA_R110000868 | Tara Oceans TARA_R110000868 (sample SAMEA4397489) | marine metagenome | biome: Polar Biome; feature: [SRF] surface water layer (ENVO:00010504); material: water (ENVO:00002006), including particulate matter (ENVO:01000060) such as... | depth 5 m | reverse complement strand
ATTATTTACTGAATTATTTACTGAATTATTTACTGAATTATTTACACATACTGCATCTAAATTTACCTCCTCTGTCTACTAACTAAAATACTATTATACTATACAATCCCTAAAATGTAAAGACTTTTAATATAATATTTTTAAATTTTGTGTTATTAATATTAATGAAAGATCCATACTTTCGGATTTTTCTTGAAACATCTGGCCATACAATGGTTTCTGTTATTTCTTTATCCGCTTTACTCATGAACTTTGTTAATTTATTTAAAATTACAACAGTTTCTATTGAGATTTCATCCGATATAAATGCTGTTATTACAATAGGATGTCCATTAGAACAATCAAATAAATCATCAAATGAATCTACTTGAGATTGTAGTTTGGTAAGATCTTGTTCAAAGGTATATGCTAATGCTTGATTTCTTCTTTGCCAATCTTTGAATACAGATTCATCATCTATCATATCACCAATCCATTTATTATCAACAGCAAATTGTGATGCATAATAAACAATTAATTCATCTGTATCATCAAATTGTAAACCTATCTTAGCAAAGAAATATTTATCCTTTCGTTTCCAAAAGGTTTCTGCTTTAGTAGAGGTTTTAAAATGATATTTTATACAGTCATATGACTCAGAACCAAAATGTAATTTTATTGATTGATATAATCTAAATGATGTAAATGGTTCTATCATAGAGGAAGAGCATAAGAATTGGATCTAAGTAATCTATTAGAAACTGCTTCTGCTTCAATCTTCCTTAATAAAGATGGTGTAATCAACTTTGAAATCATAGAGATTTCATATTCCAACTCATTACAAATATCAACACATGCATCAATATAATCATAACCATTTAGAATTTTATCTTCAACCATAAAGGAAAATTCCTTTGGTGTTAGTGGGACTTTTTCTAATTCAGTTTCTTCATAGGTTTCTACTTTATTTGTACTCATATTAAACATCATCATTATGCAATTGCCCTTAAAATTATAGTATCTGAATTGATCCTTCCATTAGGAATAGTGATCTTTGTGGTTAAATTCTTCCATGCCAAATCAATCTGTTTAATTGTTTTCTTTTGTGTTATAGTTAAAAACTCCTCTGGTTTCCTTAACTTGGTCTTTCTTGATTCATCACTAATATTCTGTAATGTTGTTCCCTTAACTTCAAATCCCTTTGATGATGTTGAAATATATTCTGATATTTCCCTTGTCTTTGAATTAAATACAAATAATCTCATTGCACCAATAATAGAACTTGCTTGAATTGATGATAGTTTATATTCTAAACTCTCCTTTTGATATTTTAATTTTTCAAGTTGTTTATCAACAGATTTTGGTTTTACTACTCTAGTTTTACGAACTGCTTTAGATGCTGATAATACTTTATCTAAATCACCTAACATTGCTTGAATATTTTCGATACGTTTTCTAACAATTCTTCTTATAATATGTGAATATGCTTCGGTTGCTTGTTCACATGTTTTATTCATTGCATCAGAATACTCAGATAACCATGTCAACAATCTATCTTTTACTGGTGGTACTGAAGCACCAGTTAATCCATGTCCCTTGAATACAGCATAAAGATCTAATTTTGATACATCCTTTTGATTGTCTATCCAAGAGTCTTCAATCAAATCTAAATCCACCATTACAGTTTCATTAATTTTATTTAATAATCGTTCTTTAGGACTTATTACAATAATAGGTTTTGCATCAATAGGAGTTTCTTTGATAAGGGATTTACCATGTGCTATAGAATCTATTAAAAAGTTTGATATTGCTTTATCTCCATCATAAAATATTTCAACATCCATTATACCATTTTTAACTGTTCTTGGTGTGAATGTATTACCCAAAGCATATTTCCAATGTATACATGATGCAATATGAGTTTTCATTGTGAATACATATTCAGGACATGCTGAAATATATTTCTGATCTTCCTTAGAACATGTTTGATTGATATAATCTTTTATAATAGTTGATATCACTTTCTTATCAATATCGGTATGAATATAACTTTTAAATCTTTCAAACGTATCAGTAGGAGCACCAGCTAAACCAGTTTTGATTCTAGTAATAACCTTTTTTTTCTTTTTAACAATAGCCATAATATATTTTATCTCTCAAGTTTTTTTAAAGTATGAGTTATTATAACTCAAATAATCTCAAATGTCAACACTTATTTTAATCAGGTATTGCTTCAGGATTATCCCAATAAAAATCCTCTAATTGTCTGCGTGTAAAATTATCAATATCATAATCATCATTTTCGTCTAACGGTAATTCCTTGTAATTACATTCAAGAGGGAAATTTAAGTTTTTTCTGTTATCTTCTTTTTTCATAATAGATTATTTCCCGATGATTACTGCGATTGCTAGAATATTTAAACTTAATGATAAGATTAAGAAATATATCAATCTTAATCTTTTAATTTGACATATTTCATGACTCGATGCATAGTGTTCAAAGTTAGTCATGTTACCATCCCATTTTATAAGACATCCAATACCGTAGTAAAGTCTTAGCATCAGACTCTTCCATATAAAATTCTTGTTGGATATGAGGTACTGCTTTCAGCATATTAGTAGAACCTCCTTCCCGTAGTTCCTCTAAGAATTGAATATGTACATCTTTGATAAATTCTGGTTTATTCATAATATATTTCTCTTATTTCTCAAAAGTAAGACTAATTATAACCTATATTGACATCCTTGTCAACACTTATTTTCATTTATTTTAAAACTTTAAATTCTGTGACAGAATCAATCCTAAAGGATCTCCAATCTTGAGCATTGGTATCGAATGCTGCAATAGTAGTTTCAGATGGTTTTCTAGGTTGAGTTCCATCTAACGGATATGATTTAGGTTTTTTATCAAAAGGGATTGTATCCTCTTTAAGTGTACAAGTCATTACTCTTGCATCACCATCAAGTTTTATAAAAGACACTTCACAAATATTATTTTTTAAAAGATTTCTATATCCATTCATATTATTCTAGCCACTCATTTGTTTTTTCAAGTTCTTTCATCAGTTCAAGAAGATCATCAGTTGTTTTTTCAATATCTTTTTGGATTTCATCAGTTTTATCAAACATGTCTTTGATAATCATTTGCATTTCTTCATCAGTCATATTAGTTCCATTCATTGTCAAATTTAGTTGTAGAATCATAAGATTCTTTATAATGTGTTTTAGCAAAGACTTCAGAATCAGACCAAACATTATAATTATCATCAAGACTTTTATAATGTTCAATTTGTCTAGTTTCTTCTTTCATAAAATCTTTATATGCTTTAGAATTCCTCTGTAATCTATTTTTTGATTGTAGGTTGTTTTTGAATTGGGTTTTCAAAACGGCATTTTTAATTAATTCCAGTCTAGTATCATTCATCATTTTCATTATATAACTCTCTAGGGATTTCAAGGTTTGGTTTACATCTTAAACTACCATTTAATGTTAATTCTAAAATACTATACTTAGATTTAATAACATCGCTTTGTGTGTATCGCTGTATCTTACAATTTACAGCAAGTTCGGCATCTTCTCTTAACAAATACTTCTCCTATCTCGTTATTGATTATTAATTATAACATAAAAAGTTTGTTTATACAAGTACTATTTTGATAAGAACCAATTATCATCTTCATCAATATCTTCATCAATATCAAGTTGAGGTTCTTCGGATGATCCATCATTGATGGAATGAAAAAATCCAAATAAAAGTTGATTGTCATCTTCTTCCATTTGGATTATGTGTGATTGGATTTTGCTCATATATATATGATTCCTGAACCGTTTGATTAATATATATTATACTATCATTTTATCATAATGTCAAGTAAATAATTTCAAAGCATGTTCCCAATGTTTTGTACGATCTTCTAAACCATTTGTACCACCATTGATACGTTTGGTCATTGTAAGAATATCTTTTGAATCACAAGATTCATTTAAGTTGTTTGTTGTCCAGAACCAACAAGCAGATTCAAGTGCTCCAGATTTAGTTCTAACAAAATAAGTGGCTTCTTTTGGTGTTAAATTAACAGACTCACCAAACTTAGTATAATTAGATTTACCTGTTAATTGAAGGATGCCCCCACCTCTATATCTCCAACCATCACCAGATTCAGTATCACCATTATCCATTCTATTAGCATAAACGACATTAGCAATTTTTTCTGGTTGTCTATGATATTCTGTTGCATCACGACCAGCACGTTTAAAATACTTACCGAATACACTATCCAAAGCCTTTGATGAATAATTCAAGTTTTCTGATAATGCTTTATATTTATTAGATTCATGACCAGTTTGTGCAAGGAATCCTGCAACTCTTTCTGGTGTATTGATTTCATATTTTGGCAATACTTCAAGCATTGCTTCATACCATTCCATAGCAGTTGCATTGTCCATATCAAGAAGTTCTTCAAGATATTCGGATTTAAAGTCGAATGTAAAACTCATACAATGTCTTCCTCTATTTTAGGTTCTTCAGGTTTAGGATATTCTTCAGTAGTTTTTTTACCACTACCGAAGATTTTATCCCAATTATCTTCAAATTGTTTCCTATCATTTATTTCCCTTGGTGAACTTCCTTTTCCACCATGCCAACTATTACTCATATTATCCTTTATAAATTTTTAATAAATGTGTTTCAAATTGCTCTACCTTATCTAAACGATTGGGCCAAAGTATATATTCCTTTTCAGGATTTAGTTTAAGATTATTTAGTAATGGTATAATAGCATTATATAACGCATCAATTTTAATTTGTAGATCATTTGCGGTTGATGTTGTTTTCAGGACTTCATTTGTTGCCTGTTGAACTATTTCAAGTTCTTCTTCATCTACTAGGGTAAACCCGAAATCGAATATATCATCTATCATTTAATAATTACCTATTCTTCTTGTTGGAGTTCTTCTAAACATTTTTCATTGATTATATTTAATCGTTCAATAACCTCATCACTATCCATCCAAATATCTTTGTTATTTAGGATAGATTCGATTTCAGACTCGGTTAAGAAGTCTTCATATATCTCTCTTAATAGTTTTTCTGACCATTTCTTTTCATGGATAATATTATCATACATTTCTCCACCTTTACCGATAGTTCCACCAGAATAATTATGAAACATGAACATAGAATGTTCTGATACTTCATAGGTAGTACCTTGTAGAAATATCATAGTAGCAGCAGACATACAAGCACCTTCAACTGAACATGTTACAAATGCTTCAGTTTCTTGAATTGCTCTAATCATTTGAATTGCTGTGAATATATCACCACCAAATGAATTGATATGAATGGTTATAAGATCCTTACTAGTAGAATTTCTGATTGTATCAAACCATTCAATATACTCAGATGCTTCTTTAATTTCACCTGTCAAATAAAAGTCATGGATTACTCCACCATATTGTCTATGTACAAAACAATCACTTTTTGGAGTTGTAGCACCTAACAACATTTCAAGATTACCCATATACTATATTCCTTTTATCGTTTCATTTTTGCACACAATGCATAATACTTACTTGAAGAATGATCACAAAATGAATCTATTTCAAACTTTTTAAATCCACTTAACATACCTAAGACATATTGTTTAATCATATACATACGAGAAAACCCATGTTTATGAATTCCATTATGATCAAAATAATTCAAATGACCTACATGACGGAATCCAACGATTTCTAGTGGATGTCTTGTAACCACATCATTATTATTTTTAAATCTGAAAAATTGTGGTTTGAATGCTTTGCTGAAATTAATATCACCAACTCTTGGGGATCCATAAGTATATCCAGTTGTATTTTCATCACCCAGTCTAGCAGCAGCTAAGGTTGCAAGGGCTGCTCCAAGTGAATGTCCAGAAAAGAATAGATTTCTATCTTTTTTGTGTTGATTATAATGTTCTAAAATATCATCCCAAACAACATCTAATGCACCTTTAAATCCTCTATGAACTTTACCAGAACAATCTGAATCCACTTTACGGAATTTAAGATCAGCCGCAATATCGGCAAGTTTAGTTGGTTCTGTACCTCTAAAGATATACATTAAATCTGTATCATCCCATAAAGCAAAACATTGTGTACCTTTAGTATCGAATAATTTAACATTGAAATCTTTGAAATAGATTTGAGCAAAATCTGAAACATCCAGATAAGCATCCATCGACAGTTTAGCAAAGAATTCCGAATTTCTTACTGAAAATCCTATATCTCTCATATCATTGTACCCCTTTTAAATTGGAGCCACCAAGAGGAATCGAACCTCTAACCTTCTGATTACAAATCAGATGCTCTGCCAATTGAGCTATGGTGGCATATAAATTGGCTCCCAAGGAAGGACTCGAACCTCCGACAAAGTGATTAACAGTCACCTACTCTACCAACTGAGTTACTTGGGAATAATTGCTATCTTCGACTACGCATCCACAATCCTAACGACTTCAAGCATTGCCTTTTTCTCATCTATCCTCAATCACAGCCATTATATAATCTTCATCAATAATCACTCTTTGTTCATTATTAACGGTAACTGCTTTACTTTTTGCCCAATCAATTAATACTTCGTCACCCACCTTAACAAGGGTTACATCAGATGCAATAGCAAGAACTCTACCTGTTTCATTATTGGTCATACCAGAAGTACCCTCAATAATGATTCCGCCAGTTGATACAGTTTCTCTTGCAATGCTTGCTATTAATACATTTTTTTTCAATGGTGTTAATTTCATAATTTATCTCAATTAAATTTGTTATTTACAATAATCTTTAAAACTTAATAATCCTTCAACTGCTAATACTTTATCACCAGTTTTGAATCCCTTTTTTCTCATTACAGTTTTTGCAACAAGATTTACTTCTTTATTCTTTTTATCATATTCAAGATGAACTGGGATATTGATATCAGTACTCATTGATTTTACTAACTCTTCAACTTCCTTACCACCACCAACTTTAGATATTTTTTTACCGAACTTCTTATATAGGTCTTTATATATGCTTACCAATTCCTCTGGTGTAATTTGTTTTTTATTTCTTGCATCATTCAATCTATCAAAGAAATGTTTAGTAAATACAACATCAATACCTAGTTCACCAAATATTTTATCAAGTGATTTCTCAATAACATTTAATTCACTCTTTGTGATTTTATCATCCATCTTAATACCCTTATTATTATTAACTTATTGTGTATATTATTTAGTGTTGTACAATTCAATAGTTTCTAATAATTTAGTTGACCAATTATCTCTATGTTCAATAAACACTTGTGCTGGTGCGTTATCTACTGCAATAATTGTTACTAGTTGTGTAATAGGTATCCCAGTTCTTTCCTCAAACATAATAGCATAAGCCGTTTCTTGAATATAATAATTAGATATCCATTCTGCTTTCTTAGGTTTAGTTGAAGTCTTATAATCTATAATAGACATAACACCATCAAATTCACCTACACAATCTACACGACCTGCAAGTTTTAGATAATCAGAATATAGAGCAAGTTCTTGACCATATATTTTACCCATTCTAGTATCTAGGATTTCCTTTACATTCATAAAGGATTGTAAAACATTAGGCATAAACCCTTTTCTATAATCAGGATTGTTCTTTACATATTGTTCGATTATAGAATGTACCGCAGTACCACGAGTAGAAGCACGATAAGATATTTTATCTGCTTCTACATCACCTACTTTTTTTCTCCAAGCATTAATACCATCACGACTTAATATAGAAAGTACAGTAGTAACAGATGGATATAGAGTACCATCAGGAGTTTTATATTTTCTACCACCCCCTGTATAAACTACATCCAGATCATCATAGCCAAAATCTATATCAATATATTCAAATTGTTTCATAATTTAATAGTATGTTATTTAGATTATTATACTTTTCTTTATTTCTATCGGATGGATCTTTAATTTTCTTTTGAGTATTCCTTTTGATTTCATCTTTATGTTTATTTTTAGAATCGAATTTTGCTAATTTTTTTGACATAATATTTATTTAATTCCTAAGTGTTCTTTTGTCATGATGTATTCACGGACAAGATCTGATCTTACAATATCTTCCCATGTAAATTCTATTGTTTCAAAGTATTTCATGCGATCAATAATCTCCATGAATTTCAATATACCATTTCTATCTTTATCTTTAGCGAAGTCTGATTGATAATAATCGCCACACATGATTAATTTACAATTATCACCAATTCTTGTAATGACAGAATCTAACTCATGAAAATTTAGATTTTGCATTTCATCAACAAGGATAATAGCATCTGATATTGTAGTACCTCTTATATAAGATGTTGTTAAGAAATCTATTGCTCCTTGATTTACTAAGGCATCCCAAGCATCAGATTCATTAAATAATTCGCTTATAATACCTCTATAAGGTGCTGTATAAACCTCTTTTTTTTCATCTTCTGTTCCTGGCAAGAAACCAATATCTCTTGTTGGAACAACTGATCTAAAGATAACCAGTTTATTATATTGAGTTTCTTTATCTAGTACATCTTCAAGAGCAAGACCCATTGCTATAAAAGTTTTACCAGTTCCTGCCGATCCATTTAAAGATAAATGCATACCCTCTGTATACGCTTTAAATGCTCGTTCTTGATTCTTGGTGATAGGTTCTAAAACTCGTAAACCTTCCAATCTAATCTTTGTTGATTTATTCATTAATTAATTCTTTGTGTGAATGCTGTTTTCTTTACCTGAACCTGATTTAATCTTTTTAAGAACATCAGTCCACCCGTCATCTGTTTTTGATAAAACATCACCTGACATAGATATAAGTGCAGGTGGTGCTCCCATATATCCTGTTAAATGATCATTTTCCTTCAGATATTCAACCCTTGAAGAATACTTCATAAACTGTTCTGTAATTTCTCCAGTATCATTATCCTTAAACATATATGTTGGCATTACATCCTCTTGTTGTTATTAGGTTAGACAATCTCACCATTGAATATACATTATACTATACAACAATGAGATTGTCAATACTTGTTTTACATTTCTAAAAAGAAGTCCTCCATTTCTTCTATTCTAGCATTAAGATATTCTCTCTTCTTTTGAAGATCAAACACTTTCTTACTATTACCACGTTTCTCTAATCTTCTCATAAAATATCCTAATTCTCTAGAATCTTTACGCAATCTTTCTACTTGAGTTCCATACATATTCAGTTTCCTGTATATAATTTATACTATTGTTAAAATGATTTGTGAAAATTTACTCCTTAGTTGCATGGGTTGTCATAATATAATTACTTCCGAATCAATCCTTGAAAAACTTCAGAAACTAAAGTTTTTGTAATACCTTTATATACACTAGTCAATTTCTTATCTTTCATTAATACTAATACTTCTGCTTCCTTTGGATTTAAACCCTCTAATATATCAATAAACATTCGTTCAATCTTTGGTTTCATTGTACCATCACCTCTACCACCTTTAACAAACCAAGATAACTTCTTTGTTACTTGATGTAAAGTCATATTAGATCCTTCTGGAAGATCATTAACATTATAAGGTGGTGTTCCCTTTGGCAATGTGAACTCAATACTATCATCAAAATTCCCACGCAAGATATCTCTTAATGCTAATGAATTATTCTTTTTTAAAAATTCAGTCTTTGTTTTTTTGGTTTTTAAAGAAACCATTTCTTGTAATACTTCATGGATCATTAGTGTCATGAAAATTCTCCTGCACATTCAATTAATAAATTACATCTATTTTTGATAAGATAATTTAATATCTTTAGTTTACTACTAACATTTACAGTATCAAATTCAACTTGTATATTGTCAACAAGATCTTTTGGGATCTGTGTTAAATCAATCATTTTACGATTTCTACAAAAGTTTCGATATACTTCTGTTTCCATAATAGTATGCATATTATCTAAATCGTCTATAGCATACTTATCTAATCGTTTCTTGGTCATTGGACTTTGACGAATACCTTCTTTGAATGTATTATCACCACTTAATACATTAGGCACACCATCACTAGAATCACCTTTTAAAATGTGTTCTAATAGATATGCCTTTGGATCAGGATTTTGAACAAACTTTTTTGTTATAGGACTATATTGTCTGACATTATTATATTGATGTAATTGGATAAAATCTTTATCTCCTGATACAATCATCACCTTTTCATGTTTACCAAATTCTTGTGTAACTTGTGCTAATACACCAATAATATCATCTGCTTCACATTTAGCAACTTCTACAATCTTATAAGGAAAGTTCTCTTTTAATTCCAATTTAATCTTATCAACTGTTTTAAATAAACTTTCCCAATCTACATTAGATTCTTTTCTTACTGAAGCACGTTTAAATTTATATTCTGGATACACATCTTTTCTCCAAGAATACGAATCAATAGCGATCACCATTTGACCATAATCTTTACGGAATCTTTTATTATACATTCTAAGTGAATTTAGAATTGCATGTCTAATCTCAGATTCTCTTGTTAATTTTTGTGCAAGGATATTACTAATAGCAATTGCTGAGTAATCTATAATAATCATAATATGTTTCCGTTTTTTATTTAATAATACTTATTATAACTCACATTCAAGGTAAAGTCAATCCTTGTTTAAAAGAAATCATCAAGGGTTGTTGCATTTTTACGTTCAATTTCTTGTTCAACATTTTCC
>TARA_R110000868_G_scaffold6737_10_pt1 | contig 10717 bp, 14 predicted proteins | sample TARA_R110000868 | Tara Oceans TARA_R110000868 (sample SAMEA4397489) | marine metagenome | biome: Polar Biome; feature: [SRF] surface water layer (ENVO:00010504); material: water (ENVO:00002006), including particulate matter (ENVO:01000060) such as... | depth 5 m | reverse complement strand
CGCCGCGAGTGCGCATAATACCGATGTGATGTGGGGCTTTATCGGGCGCTATTGCGACGGCGCCTCGCCGGAGACTCATCCCATGCTGGATCAGCTGGCCGGGTTTGCGGTGAAGTATTTCCAGGATTTCGTCGAGCCGACCAAGTCTTTCCGCGCCGCCGATGACCGCGAATGTGCAGCGATGCAGGATCTGATCGAACGGCTTGAAGCCCTGGGCGCTGATTGCCGCGATGGCGAGACGATCCAGAACGAGGTCTATGCCGCCGGCAAGGCTGCGGAATATGAAAATCTGCGCGATTGGTTCAAGGCATTGTACGAGATCCTGCTCGGCCAGTCGCAAGGGCCGCGCTTTGGATCGTTTGTGGCGATTTACGGCGTCACCGAAACCGTGGCCCTGATCGAGAAGGGCCTGGCCGGGGATTTGCTCGCGGCCGGTTGATCGGGCCGGATTGGCCACCGGTCAATGTCAGGCGCCGGAAATGGATGCAGGGCGCTCGCTCGGGGCGGGGCGCCGCCCTGCATCCTGTCCGGCATGGGACGTGAGAGACGGCACCCAAGACAGGGGGGACAGGGCCCGCTTCTCCCGGCTTCAACGCCCCCAGCCCGAAATCCGGTCGCGTCACGCCTGATTTTTCTGCACTCCGTAGTGTCCACAGGGTTTTACGAGATGAATGTCCATAATTTCGGACATCATGTCGGGTTTCTTCAGAGCGCGGATGTACAAAAAATTTGACACCAAGTCCGCTTCGCCTTACATCTCTCAATGTCGAAAATATCAGACATAAAGAATGGAGTATTTGACATGGGATTTCACGAGAAAAGCAATATCGCCATGCTGGTTCTGACCGGCGGCGTCTATGCCTGGTATTTCGCCAGCACCGCGAATGTGTTGATCGGCGGGGGCGTGCCCCCGGAGGAGGCGCTCGCGCTGACCAATGCCAAGATGCTGGTGACGGTGGGCGCCGTCATCATCGCCTCGATTATCGCCCATATCGCGCTCGCCATCGCTTCGCCTTCGGAGGCCGAAGAGGCCGCCGATGAGCGTGACAAGCTGGTCGAGATGCGCGGCGACCAGCGTGGCGGCCTGGTTCTGGCCCTGTTCGCGCTCGCGGCCATGGCCTCGGCGATGACCGCCCAGCCCTATTATCTGATCGCCAACCTGGTCCTGGCCGGCCTTGTCGCCAGCGAGCTGGTCAAAGGCGTTTCCAAGTTGATCGGCTATCGGAGGGGTGTGTGATGCCCGGCTTTCTGGAAAAACTGAACCGTTCGGCCGCGCTCGGCACGGCCCTGGCGCTGGTCTGGTATCTCATACGCGTCGTGCCACAGGTCACCAGCCAGCCGCTCGATGAAGTCTCCTGGAAAGGGGCGATGGTGATTGCGGTGCTGATCTTCGTGGTCACCCTGATTGCCGACAGCGTCCGGGGCGCCATCGCCAGCCGGGAAGAGCTGGAGGAGGCTGGCGTGGTGGATGATGAGCGCGACCGTGCGGCCGAGCGGCGCGGCGATGCCTGGGGCGGCCACGCCATGCATGCCGTGGCCTTCATCGCCCTGATGCTGCTGGTTCTCGAGTTCGACCCGTTCTGGGCCGCGAACACATTATTCGTCGGCGCCATGCTGGCCGGTCTGGTCAGTACGGTGGTCAAGTTCCTGACCTATCGCGGAGGTGTGTGAGCCATGGCCAAACCGACACCGATCACCAACCAGATCCGCACGCTGCGCTTCCAGGCCGGGGAGATGACCCAGGCCGAGCTGGCCAAGCGGACCGGCGTCACCCGCCAGACCATTCTTGCCATCGAGCAGGGCAAGTATTCGCCATCGCTGGAAGTGGCGTTCAAGATTGCCCACGCGTTCGGCACCGGGCTTGACGAGGTGTTCCAGTATCCCGACGGTCGTACCTAGCGCCGCAGCACCCGCATCGGCACCTCCGTGTCCGGTTGTAGCGTAATGCGCATCACCGGCACGGGATGGCGGTCACCGGCGAATTCGAAGCGCAGCTTGCGCAGCAGGCAGGCGAGTACGATCACCATCTCCATCATCGCGAAGCGGGCGCCGATACAGACCCGCGGGCCGATTCCGAAGGGCAGCCAGGCGTGGCGCGGGATGGTGTTGGCGGCGTCGCCGAAAAAGCGTTCCGGCATGAAAGCGTCGGGCTGCGGCCAGAAATCCCGCTGGCGGTGCAGCAGCCAGGTTGAGACCAGGACATCGGTATCAGGCGCCACCGCCAGCCCGGCGACCGTATCGGCGTCAATCGAGGTGCGCGACAGGATCGGGGCAGACGGGTAGAGGCGCAGGCTTTCCTTGATGATCGCCGTCGTCCACGGCAGGGCCTCCATCCAGTTGGCCGGGTCCGTGGTGTCGAGCGGCGCAGCGTCGATCTCGGCCTCGAGCCGTTCCAGCACATCGGGTGACTGGGAGAGGAGATAGAGCGTCCAGCTCAGCGAGCGGGCTGTGGTCTCGTGACCGGCGGCGAGAAAGGTGAGGAGATTGTCGACAATCGCGGTCTCGTCGAGCCCGGCGCCGAGCAGAAGGTCGAGGAAGTCAGGCGTGCGGCCCGCTGCCTCGGCATCGGGGCCGGCCCGGCGTGTCGCGGCGACATGGGCGACCTGGCGGCGCAGATCGGCGATCACGCGTCGCGCACCGCCATGCCCGATCCGCGGTATCCAGCCTGGCACCCCCATCAAATCGAAGGGGTGAGGGATTCCGGTGATCTCGATCAGGCGGCAGATCGCGGCGCTGAAGCGGGTCTTGTCGAGCGCTTCATCGCCGGAGAACAGGGTCTCGATCAACACGTCCAGTGTCAGATCGACCATCGCATCGGACAGCGAGATCGTGCGCCCGTCGACGGCAAGGAAAGCCTCGGCCGCCTCATCGCAGACGGTGCGGATCTTGGGCGCGAAGGCATTGACGCGGCGCGGGGTGAAAACCGGAGCGACGGCATGGCGCGCCGTCTTCCACACTTCCCCCTCGGCCGTCAGCAGCCCGTCGCGCAGAAAGGGTTTCAACACCGCCTGACGCACCGGATTCATGCGGTAATTGGCGGCATTGGTGACGAAGCAGTGATGGATCGCGCCTGGGTCATTGATCAACAGGCTGTTGCGGCCGAGAAAGCGGAAAGGGGCGACGAGAAACTCGAAATGATGCTCGCCCCAGATCTCGAGTGGATTGCGGCCCATTGCCCGGAAATAGGTCCAGTAGTCGGACACGGTCAGACGGCCGGTCTGGCTGTAATTGGCATAGGGTGGCTTGGGCGGCTGAAAGGCTTCGCTACTGCTCATGTCTTCGCTCCCGCCGACCATGCCCCACGCCGCAGACCCTGCCTGTTCCCGCTTCGATGGCCAAGGCGCAAATGGTCGCGGCATGGCGCTCCGCTCCGCACCAGCGCCGGCGCAAAACTCCCGCTTCATTCGGTAACGCAACTGATCTACCCTGGGCGGATGAGATTTTTCACCGCACTGATCCTCCTCCTTCTTTTGCTCACCCCGCTGGCCCGGGCCGATATGGACCAGGCACGCGAGGCCTATGCCGGCGGGCGCTGGGAGGAAGCGGCCACCCAGGCGCAATTGTCCGGTGGTGCCGAGGGCTATGCCTATGCCGCCCGCGCCCTCGTAGCGCAGCTGATGATCGAGCCCGACACCGCCGACCGCCAGGGCGTGACACGCCAGGCCGTCAGTCTCGCCGAGGCCGCCTATCGCGAAGACAATGAGAGCGCCGAGGCGCGCCTGAGGCTGGCGATCTCGCTGGGCTATCAGGGGCGATATACCGGAACCATGCGCGCGCTCTTCCTGCGCGTCCCGCAACGCGGGCGGGCCTTGCTGGAATCCGTGGTGATGGAAGACCCGGGCAATGTCTGGGCGCTGGGCACACTCGGGGCCTGGAATCTCGAAGTGGCCCGGCGCGGCGGTGCGCGGGGCATGGAGATGCTCGGCGCTTCGGTTGAAGCCGGCACCGGCTATTACAGCCAGGCGATTGCCCTCGATCCCTATAATCCGGCGCTGCGCTATTTCCTCGCGCTTGGCCTGATCGCGCTGGATGATCGTGACCGTACCGCAATGGCCTGGGAACAGGTCGAGCTCGCGCTGGAGCTGCAACCGCGCGACGCCTTCGAAGCCGGCCTGCTGGACAATGCCGCACAATTGCACGCGCTCAGGGATGATCGCGAGGCGGCCACGGCCTGGGCGATTGAGCGCATGACGCAATAGGGCTGAGCGCCAGGCCTATTGGCTGGCCCAGACGATGCGGGCGATCCAGGCGATCTCGACGAGTTTGACGATCCGCTCAGGCCCGGCCGGATTGAGCGGTTTGAGCACCACATCCTGCACCGTACTGCGACCCAGCTCCCAGCCGCAAATTTCGCCATCCCGGGTCTTCACCATGACACGGTCGCCCCGGCGTGGCCTGTCGTCGGGTGCGATGATCAGCCGGTCACCGGGCCGGTAGAGCGGCAGCATCGCCTCGCCCTCGACGGTCAGCGCGAAGGCCTCGCTTGTTCCGAGATCGGGGAAGGGCACGCGGCGCCAGCTCGCGCCGGTCGGCAGGCCGACCGCATCAAAGGCGGCGGCGCGGTCACCATCGGCCAGATCGAGCGCCGGCAGGGATTGCGTCCGGCCCTCGCCGCTGACCAGGGCCGCAAAATCGGCGAAACCGAGATTGGCAGCGCTCAGCGCCTTGGTCAGGCTCTCCGTCGAGGGCCAGCGCAGTTTGCTGCCATCGGCTGAAACGCGTTTGGACGGGTTGAACGTGGTCGAATCCAGTCCGGCGCGCCGCGCCAACCCGGACGGGCTGGTCTGGGCATGGGCGGCGAGACGGTCAATCCCGCGCCAGATCTGGTCGTGCGTAAACATGGCGATGCGTCCTTGGAAGGCGGGAAAGCTATAGGAAAATATCCCCCGTCGCCAGACAGGCTTGCGCCGGTCAGCGGCGCGCGCTAACCCCAGCGCATGAGCGACAAGATTGCATACCGATTGGCGACGCCTGACAGCTGGGCTGCCGTGATGATGGCCGGTGTTTTTCACGGTGAGCCACACGATATGGCCGATGGTTTTATCCATCTGTCGGCGGCCGACCAGGTCGAGGGCACGCTGCTCAAACATTATAATGAACATCCGCGCCTGATCCTCGCCGAGATCGATCTCGAGGCGCTGGGTGACAGCGTCAAATGGGAAAAGTCGCGCGGCGGAGCGCTGTTCCCGCATGTCTATGGCGATATCCCCGCCAGCGCCGTGCGTGGTGTGCGCCATGTCCGCCGCAATGAAGAAGGCGACTGGGTCTTGCCGTCCGATCTGGGAGGTCAGTGGTGATTCACGATCTGATCGCACGGGCGCTGCACGTGTTCGAGCCGGAGACGGCGCATCGCTTCGGCGTATTGGGGCTGAAGGCTGGTCTCGGCCCGCGCCAGTTTTCGCGTGATCCGGCCATACTGGCGACCCGTGTCGCCGGTCTTGATCTAACCAATCCGCTCGGACTGGCGGCCGGGTTCGACAAGAATGCCGAGGCGCCTGATGCCTTGCTGGCGGCCGGTTTCGGATTTGTTGAACTGGGGGCCGTGACGCCGCGGGCGCAGGATGGCAAGCCCCGCCCGCGCATCTTCCGGCTCGCACCAGACCGCGCCGTGATTAATCGTATGGGCTTTCCCAATCAGGGGCTGGACCCATTCGAGGCGCGGCTGCGCCGGCGTCAGGGTCGCGGCGGGATTGTCGGGGTCAATCTCGGCGCCAATCTCGACAGCGAGGACCGCGTCGCCGATTACGTCACCTGCCTTGAGCGGTTGAAGGATCTGGCGCAATTCTTCACCGTCAATATTTCCTCACCCAATACGCCGGGGCTGCGCAATCTCCAGGCCCATGGCGCGCTCGATGAATTGCTGGGCGCCGTGGCGCAGGTCGGTTGCCAGGCCCCGGTCTTTCTCAAGATCGCGCCGGATATTGCCGATGAGGATGTCGGGCCCATTATTGATGCGATCGCTCGCCACGGGCTCGACGGTATCATCGTGTCGAATACCACCATCCAGCGGCCTGACAGCCTGAGCAGCAAACATATGGGTGAGGGCGGCGGCCTGTCGGGGCCACCGATTTTTGCGCGCTCGACCGAGCTGGTGCGTCAGTTCCGCCGCGGTGCGGGCCCCGATCTGGCGATCATCGGCGTTGGCGGGATCGATAGCGCCGACACTGCCTATGCCAAGATCCGTGCCGGTGCCAATGCGATCCAGCTCTATACCGGGCTGGTCTATCACGGTCCCGGCCTGGTGCAGCGCATCAAGTCCGGCCTGGTCAAGCGGCTTCAGGCCGATGGGTTCGTTTCGGTCGCTGAAGCGGTCGGGGTCGATTGCAACCGGCGCTCAAGCGACGGGTAAGCGATGACCAGCGTGCCGCCGCGCGCGATATAGAAAACCAGAAATGCCAGCCAGACGCCATGATTGCCGAGCGGCGTGGCCAGCAGGGCGTCGGCGATCAGATAGACCAGCAGGGATGCGAGCCCCGCATTGCGCAGGATCTTGCCGCTTGTCGTGCCGATAAAGACACCGTCCATCAACCAGGCGCCTGCGCCCAGGAATGGAACAATGGCGCACCAGGGCAGATAGCGGATCGCCGCTGCGCGCGCCTCGGCATCCTCGATCAGCAGGGTCAGCAATTGCGCGCCGAACAACCAGGTCAGAACCGCGAAGATTGCACCAGCGGCGAACATCGGCTCGCCCGTCAGGCGCACGGCCCGGCGCAGACCGTCCAGGGAGCGGCGGCCATAGGCGCGGCCGGCCTCGGTCTCGGCGACGAAGGCGAAGGCGTCGAGCACGAAGGCCCAAAGCGTGATCACCTGTAGCAGAACATGATTGCCGGCCAGGATGGCGGTGCCCTGCCGGGCGCCGGCATTGGCAAACCAGGTGAAGCCGATCACCAGGCTCCAGGTGCGGATCATCAGATTGATATTGACGCTGAACATCTGCGCGATGGCGTGGCGGTCGAGCAGGCTGGCGCGATTGAGCACGCCGCCGGCCCAGCCACCCTGGCGCATCAACGTGTGGGCGACGAAGCCAAGTCCGACCAGAAGTCCGGCCCATTCGGCAATCGCGGTGGCGGCGCCCACGCCGCCCGGGCCATAGCCGAGCCCGAGGACGAACCAGAGATCGAGCCCTATATTGATGGCGCTGAACACGGCGTAGATGGCCAGTGTCGCACTATTGCGGCCCAACCCGATCAGCCAGCCGGTCAGGGCGAAGGTCGCCAGCGCGGCCGGTGCACCCCAGGCCCGGGCCAGCAGATAGTCCGCGCCTTTGGCCTCGACGCCAGGCTGCCCCTGCAAGACGGCAAAGCCGCCCCAGGCGATCGGATGGCGCAGCAGCCAGACCGCGATGCCGAGCAGGGCGGCGATGGCGACGGCACGGATCAGTATGCGCTGGGTTTCGGCCCGGTCATGGGCGCCGTCGGCCTGGGCCGTCAGCCCGGTCGTGCCCATGCGAAGGAAGTAGAAACTCCAGTAGAAGACCGAGAAGATCGCGCCGCCCAGCGCCACACCGCCGAGATCGCTCTTGTCGCCCGACAGGCCCAGCACGAAGGTATCCACGACCCCGGCCAGGGGGACGGTGGCATTGGCTGCGACCAGCGGCAGGGCGCGCTTGATTACCTCGAGACGGGTGAGGTCAGGCCGGGTGGCTTCAGTGTGGCTGGACATGATCCGCCACTAGCCCGCTCCGCGACAGCTGGCAAGCTGCCAGCGTATCGTTGTTCAAAAGCTCACAAGTCGGCCATTCACGAGGCGCTAGACGCCACACACACCGTCGCGGCAGCGATCGCGAGGCCGCAGCGGGGCGAGCCGGCGATACAAGGCGTCGAGCGGGATCCGGATCGGGGCCGGGCGTGTCAGCGAGGCGAGCAGGCCCCAGCCGGGGACGCGCTCCCAGATCGCAATGAAGGCGGCCCAGCCATCGACCAGCTGACCATCGGGGAGGCGGACATGGAGGGATGCCAGCGCCGCCTCCCGATCGACATCATCGGGCAGATCACCATTCGCATCGTGCAGGCGAATGATGTGGTCACCATGACGGGCATATCGCGCCATCTCGCCGCGGCAGAGCGGGCAAAGAGCGTCATAATAGGCGATCAGCGGGCCGGTGGTGTCCATGGGCTCAATCTGCACCGGCGAACCGGGCGCGGCCAGCGGTCATCGGGTCGCATGTGACGCGGTGCCGCGGCGGGGCTTAGCCTGCCGGGTCCGTGCGCCCCGGTGTGATCAGGAAATGACCATGCAGGGTGGCGACGGGGGCGCCGCTGCGGCCCTGCCAGGCTTCGGCCCGGACATTGGCGACGCGGCGGCCGCTGCGATTGACGATGGCGCGGGCATAGACGTCGGCCGCGCGGCCGGGACGCAGATAGTCTATCGCCACATCAATCGGTCGCGGCAGACGCTCCAGGGATTGACCGGCCAGCAGGGAAGCCGATGCGACGATCTCGAGAAAGGCACCGATGGCGCCGCCATGCAGGGCGGGGATGAGGGGATTGCCGACCAGGATTTCGGAATAGGGCAATATGCCGGTCAGTTCATCGCCCTTTTGTTCCAGGCGAACGCCGAAGCGCGCCACATAGGGCGCGGCCAGCAGGGTTTCGATCAGGGCATGGCTCATAAGGGCTGTCCCGAGCGCAGGGCTTCGACCGCGCGTTCCTGTGCCGCCTTCGACGCACCGGTCACCATGAAGGCGGCCTGGGCGGTTGCGACGGGATCATCGATATCGCCATCATGGGCGGTGGCGCGGACAAAGGCGACCAGACCATGGGATTTCAGGCAGATCGCCTCGGCGGTGACATCGAGCCCGGGCTTGGCCGGGCGCATGTAATCGAGGCGCAGATCGAGTGTCGCCGGCGTGTCCTGCCCGCCAAAGCCGCTGAAAGCGGCAAGGCCGCAGACATGGTCGAGCAAGGCCGTAACTACGCCGCCATGCAGGATGCCGGTTTCGGGATCACCGACCAGATCGGCGGAATAGGGCGCGCGCATCACGGCCAGCCCGGGCTTTAGCGAGACCAGGGTGAGGCCGAGCGCGACCGCATGCGGCGAGCCTTCGACGAGCAGGGGCGCCAGCTCGTCGAGCAGGGCCTGTAGATCGCCGGGATTATCAGGGTCGGACATGCGCCACTTCTATTGCAGCGCGGACGCGCTCGCCAGATGCAATTCAGCGCTGGCCAAGGCGTTTGTCGACGATCATTTCCAGTCCGGTCACGACCGGATCGCGAAGTGGGTCGCCATTGTCCGCCATACGGGTGAGCAGAGCCAGCGCCGCCCGATGCATTTCAACCACTTCCGACTCGGCAGACGTATAAGTGTCCTGCAGGGCGATGAAGCGTTGCAGGGAGCGCCCGACACGAATGGCGAGCGGATCGCCGCTCAGCCGGGTTTCATGCGCCAGCGCCAGCGCGGCCCGGCGGGCGGCCTCCATCGGCGTGGTCAGCCCGGCTTCGACATCGGAGCTTCGTTTGAAACCGGGCGTGCGCTCACGGCGCGGCCGGCGGCGTCTGTCGGGGCCGGCAAAGCGCGAGGAATCGACGAAAGCTCGCTGGTCTGTTTGCAGGGATTTGAGACGATTGATCAGCGTGATCGGCGCCAGTGGCGTCACGAGATATTCGCTGGCACCGGCGTCACGTGCGCGCTCGATATCGGCACGCGGCCGCGGCGCAGACATCAGGATCACCGGGGTTTCGCGATAGTGTGAGCCTTGAGAAGCGCGAATGCGCTGCAATAGTCGCACACGGTCTTCATCGGGATCGGCCTGCTCGGCCCAGTCGGCGACAATCAGCGCCGGCGAGATTTCGCGCAAGGCATGCATGGCGCGACTGGCGTGAGTCTCGACCATGATGTCGCGGACGCCGGCATCACGCAGCACATTGATCAGGATATTGCGCATGAAACTGTTGGAATTGAGCACAAGCGTCGGCCTGCGACTCCAGTCGCGAACAATGGGTACCGGAGGAGCGGTGTCCGCTTCGGTCAGTCTGATGGGCTCAATATTCATGCCGGCAGGCTAGCGCACGGAAGTTTCGAACCTGCCAAGAAGAGTGGTTAACAGGTGGGAAATCCGGCGTTTAGGCCAGATTTGAGCCCGCAATGCCGCGGCCCTAGTCGCGTCGCAATGCCTTCACGACCCGGACCACGATCCAGATCGGCACCACGAGGACAGCACCGAGCAGGAGATAGTCCACCGCCCACAATGCGCTATCGCTGATGAAGCCGATAAACCGGCTCCAGGATTCCGCCAGCGTGCCGAAAAAGTCGACCCAGAGGCGTCGCGGGTTGACGTGGAAAGCCGCCAGGAAGAAACCCGCCAGCACACACAGGAAGATCAGCCGGATCAGATCCGACGGCGCGAAGCGCAACAGGCGTTGCACAAAGCTGCGCCGGGGCTGAGCTGTCGTTTCGGGTCGGGTTTCATTGTGTTCGGTCATGCGGTCACTTTAGCGCTAATTGCGGCGCAATCGGGGCCGCAGCCCCGATTGCCGGCAGGGTTCAGGATTTGCGGGTGATGTGAACTTCGTGCGGATAGGGAATCGAGATGCCATCCTTGTCGAAGGCTTCCTTGACGTTCTTCATCGCGTCGAAGAAGACGCCCCAGTAATCGCCGGTCGCACACCAGGCACGACAGACAATATCGACCGAGGAGGCGCCATGCGCCTTGACCGCAGTGAACACGGCCGGGTCCTTCAAGACGCGCTTGTCGGCTTCGAGCACTTTGGTGATCGTC
>TARA_R110000868_G_scaffold14304_2_pt1 | contig 10727 bp, 8 predicted proteins | sample TARA_R110000868 | Tara Oceans TARA_R110000868 (sample SAMEA4397489) | marine metagenome | biome: Polar Biome; feature: [SRF] surface water layer (ENVO:00010504); material: water (ENVO:00002006), including particulate matter (ENVO:01000060) such as... | depth 5 m | reverse complement strand
GGTGATCTTAAATCTGATTTATATCTCAACCATAAAACACCGCCGCTTTCATCGGGGTTGGCTAGTCCATACCAGCGTTCTGCTACGTTTTCATTGATTTCAAAACCATCGTTTGACCTATTCTTCATCCAGCTCAATGATGTATTTGGAATTGCCTTGTCAACACGAAGATAGGCGTAAAATCCTTTATGTTGATCTCCTTCGTCAAAAGCTAGCTGCCTTATTGAACCTCCAGAGACTTTTTTTGCCAAATCAGATGAGTAACTCACGTAATGGGTTAAGTCTTTCCTATACCCCTTCCTATTAATCACAAAAGAAGCTAGAGCTGACTCATAAAATGCACCATAATCTTTACGCTTTGGTAAAGTTACATTAACAAAGTACCCCGTTTCTTGGCTCTTTAAATCAGCCTTCTCATAAAGAGGTAAAATTGTGAAAGTAAATTTATCGTCACCTGAAAGCTCGCAGTTTTTAGTAACTAACTGGCATAGTTTCTTCTGCGTTTCTTCCTTCGACATTGGATTAGGTATTCCGTTTGGCTCAAAATAAAAAAAATAAAACGGCATTTCATCTGCAAAAGAGTTTGCAGCTATTGAAAGTGTAATAGCGAAAATTAGTAGAATTGATCTCACCAATATTTATCGGCAAACTCTAAACAAACAGTAGTTAAGAAAAATTAACTAGCTGATCTATGACGTGATATTGGAAGCTTAAGTAAGCGTCCAATCTTGTAGGGTAAGTTTATTTTGATCAAACAAAACATGAAAGGTGCATGGCATCTGCTTACCCAAATAGCATAGAAGAATCGATTCGATGTACAATTATATGGATACAGAAATTAAAGCGACAACTTGATTGACATGTACCGCAAGTGTGCTGGAACCCTTTAGGCAGCTTTTTTAGATGTCGAAGCAACATACTGATGAACAAATTTAATGATCACATCTTTTTGCGCTTCTGTGAGAGCCTCAAACTGAAGGCCTAGGCCTCTTGGTCTTTTTTCAGAAATATTTCTAATCACAGCGCGAACATTCAGCTCTTCGCTCAAAGTGCCGGCCTTGATTTTCACTAGGACTTTGCCGTCTTTTTCCATGCGCAGTTTATCGAGTTTTGATAGTTCGATGAAGCAGCCACCAATTGATAGTGACGAACAATAGCCTTTATAGGTATTGGCACCGATTTCGATTTGCGCAAGATCATAAAACGGCGCTCTAAAATCACCGCGTTTAATGAAGAAACGCTGAATTTTCTTGCCGTCTTTGATTTCTTCTTTGCAAAGAACATCATTTTTAAATTCGAAATGCGACTCAAGCTCTTGCCACGTGCCACCCGTCTTTTTACTCAGTGAAGTCTTGGTAATTTTTCCATACTTCATAAAAGAGCGCATATCAGAATATGAGTATGGCCCTTTTTCTTGATCTTCGTATTTAATCCACCAAACCGCAGAGTTGTCGACTTCAAATGAATCACCAATTAAACGATTAAGCTCCAACTCTTCTTTTGCATCGTGGATTTTCTTAAAGCGCTCTAGATCTTGAATGGCAATCTTATCACGTTCGCTTTTGCGCTTTAAAAGCACCAGACCTTCGTTGAGTTTAACCACATTTTGCTTTAGCATAGCGCTTTGCTTGCGCTCTTTTTCAACCTTGGCGGCCACTTCGCTCAAGCGATTTTTCATTGCCTGGCTGTTTTGCGCCAGTTTTTTGAACTCACCGACGATCTTTTCATTTTCTTTCAAGTACTCTTCTAGCTTTTCATCTTTTTCTTGCACAACACGATTGAGTTCTTGATTTCCTTCTTCTAGCTCTTGAATACGATTTTTATAGGCCGTATTATCCAGCTTAAGCGATTGAATCTGATCCTCTCGCTCCATTGCTTCAGACTTTAAGAACTCTAGCTCTTTATGAAGTTGCTCGATTTCTTCTTTTGATTTGACGTCGTGAGTGGCGCGGTAGAGTTCAAGTTGCAGCTCTTCGTTTTGAATCTGCAATTGTTCCACTAGATTCTTTTGCAGTTCTAGCTCTTCGCTGGAAATATCTGGTTGCACACTCCACTGAGGCTCGCTACCAAATGTTGAATCTTCAAAACCACTCTCCTGGGATAGAGAATGTTGTATTAATACTGAAGGTGGATAAAAATCAGGTTGAACAAAAGCCTGCGCCTCACTGGCATGTGGATTTGGTTCAAAACCAAGCGTTGCGATAATATCGTGTTTGATTTCTTCGATCTCAATCAATCGCATCCATTTCTTGGACTCGACATCAAAAACGAAATCGTACGCGTTGATCACACCGCTGCCTAGAAGCTGTATCAGCTCCGCGCCATCATGTGGCTTTAGGATTTTTCCTGGCCAACGTGCGATCCATTTCACGAACAAATTCCTCCACTAGGGGGTCTATCTATTCGTTTTTCGGAAGAAATCTAAATAAAGTTTAGAACCTACTTGATGCCAAGGCTCAGTTTTGCCTGGGCTTCATCTAACACCTTGATTTCTTTAACCGTTCTTGGAGCGGCCCCAGGGGTTAAGCTCAATTGGTGAAGTCTACCGTGGCGGGCAACTAGGGTTTCATAATGAGTTCCCGAGCAAAGCCATTCACTATTTTTCTCCCACTGAGGCTTTAGAATTCTCAATCCACCCATGCTGATGATTTCATCTCCGACATTGAGTCCCTCTTTCATGGCCGGGCCATCGAGATAAACTCTATCAACGATCACTCTGCCTCCGTCATAGCGAACTTCCATTCCACTCCACGGCTTGGGACTTTGTTCATAGACAATTTCGAGCCCACACAACTTGGCAGCTTCATCCAGTGGCAATTCATCAGTGGTTGAAACTAGATGTCTAAAGTCATTGGTAATCTTAGACCCAGCAACACTTTCTAAAATCTTGAAAACCGCTTCATCTTCCAGACCTGTCTCTGGGCGAGCTTTATAATCACTCCACAGCGCCTTAATGAAATCATCAACCGACTTGCCCTCTTTTAAAAGCCAAGCATTGAGAACGAAGAAGACCAATCCCCCTTTGAGATAATAACTAATAGTGGAGTTCACCGAGTTTTCATCCGGGCGATATAATTTAATCCAAGCATTAAAAGAACTTTCCTCTAGTGAGTGAAACTTCCTGCCAGGAGTGGCCAGCATTCGATTGATATTATTTTTTTGTTGCTCGAGATATTCGCTCAAACTCGAGAGTCCACTTCTTGCCACTAAGAGCTCGTCCATAAAGACGGTCATGCCTTCTGAGAGCCATAAAAGCTTCGTATAGTTTTCTTTTGAGTAATCAAATGGCCCTAAGGCCTTAGGGCGAATGCGTTTTACATTCCAAACGTGGAAATACTCATGGGCCACCAGCGACAGCCAATCGAGATAACCCTTTCTCTCCACCATCTTAAACGGATCGTACGCCAGCACTGTTGAATCAGCATGCTCGAGTCCGCCGTAGAGTCCGGGCGCGAAATGGGCCATGAACATATATTTTTCATAGGGAGTTTCCCCAGTGACCGCGGCCACAGTTTCGACAATCTTTTTAATATCTTCTTTTAGATTCCACTTCATCGGCGGCAGTGCACCCCAGTAGATCCACCAATGTTCTTTCTTATCAAAGAGAAAGCCATCAGTTTCTTGGCAGCCAATTTCAATCGGGCTATCGAGCAACTCATCGTAGTCTTTAGCGCTATAGACAAATTTCTCACGGCTCTTAGAGATATCTTTGAGCGTGGTGGAAACATGACTCCATAGCGGCGGAAAATCCAGATGCACCTCAGGGTCTTTAATCTCCACCCCTTCAACCGCCATATAGATTGTAGGGCCATGCAAGAAGGCGTGAGTGGTATCGACATGGGAAGTTCGAACCGTCAGTTCGTTGCAATAGACTTCGTACTCAACCACAAAGTTTTTGCACTGTGATTTAAATTCCGGGTGATCAAAATTAATCTCAAAACGATTCTTCTCGCTTTGCTCAACGTACAATCTAGTGCCTTTATCATCACTGACACGCAGCCCACGAATATGGCGCGCATACTCTCTGACTAAATAGGACCCTGGCGACCAAGCTGGCATATAAACGGCCATATTCTTAGCCTGATCAACCCTTTCAAGCTGCATGCTAACTTTTACATAATGTGAATGGGGTTCTGGGATTGAAATCTTGTAAATAATGGTCATTTCAGCTCTTTCCTTTGCGCTATTTCTTGGCATCTGCTATAGAGTTCTATCTGATATATAGATATTTACCAAAGGACTCCTAGTCTATCATGAGTACATCTAAGGTCGACAGAGATAGAATTTCAAAACCACAACTTGATGTACAGCCTCAGGCATTATCTCAATTGCAAATGATGTGGAAATTTGACCCAACCGTGGCCGACAAAGTCTTTCGTTTTAGTATCGATGGCAAAGGCTGTGACGGTTTTGACTATGCGTGTGGATTTGATGCGCCCCATGAAGAAGACTTTCTAATTGAAGTTGAAGGCACCGATGGGCATTTCTTCGCCTTCGATCCTTTCGCAGCACGATATATGCCATTCGTTCATTTAGATTTTAAACAAGACTTTGAGGCCGAGACCGAAGGTTTTGTTGTGACCAATACGGCCCAAGCTGACTTCAAGGGAAAGTTTTGGCGCAAAGATCCAACTAAAGAACTGCCTCTTAAAGAATAGGACTGAAATGGAATATCGTTATCTCAAAGCTTTTATTCTCACAGCTAGCCACTCAAGTTTTTCCAAGGCAGCTGATTCTTTGAATATCGCTCAGTCGGCAGTTTCTAGACAGATTAAATTACTAGAAGAATCTGTGGGCGAAGAGCTCATCGTGAGATCTTCAAAAAAAGTTCTACTCACTAATAAAGGCAAAGAGCTTTTTCTTGCCGGTCAAAGTTTTGATAAAGTGGCCCATGAGATTTTTAAGCGCGAAGATGATCGCCCTATCAATATTGGCATTCTTCACGGACTTCTAAAGAACTGGTTCGCGCCCATTTTGGTGAAGTACTATAGAAAATCAAATAGAAATCTGAATATTAAGATTGCTGAGCAAAATGAGCTCAAGCGCGGCATTGAAGACGGAAAATTCGATATCGTCTTCTCTACTGAGAATATCCAATCGGAACTTATTAGCTCACTCAAGCTGTTTGATGAAAAATTTGTACTCATCAGTAAAAGCGAAGTGAATCGAAAGAAACTTTCTGAATACCGCTGGATTGTTTTCTCCACCAACGATCACCTTTTTGAAATCTCCAAGAAACCGAGTGATCAAATCACGATGGTTGACGACATTTCAACTATCGTCAATATGGCGAGACAAAGCGTAGGTATCGCGGTGGTTCCCGATCACGTGCTAAAAAAGAACGACACCTTGTTTGTGCAAGAAATCCCAGGCCTTCCCAACGGCGAGGTCTTCATGACCACCCTCAATTATAAAAGTATGCCGATGCATCTCAAAGAATTCGCCGAGCTGGTTCAAAAAACCAACTAAGCTGCCGCCGGTGTACAGATTTCTTCCAGTGCAGAAATCAAAGAATGCTTCCTAAGTGGCTTTGGTAAGAAAGTGACTCGCTCTCCATACTCTTTCGTGATCTCGGCTTGTTTTTCATAATCAGCGGAAATAAAAATGATCGGCACCTCAAAAAGCGAGAGGTTTCGCATAATGAGAGCAACTGTTTGACCATCCAATTTACCAAGGTTCATATCCAAAATCACAACATCGGGATTTTCTTGCATAAAACTTTTTAAGGCAGCTCGCTCGTCTTTGTATAATTCTAAACTTAGGTTTGAGCTGCTACGTAAGAATTGATTAATAATATTCAACGTCACTGCGCAATCATCAATGGCCATAATTTTCTTATTACCAAAATCGTGACTAGCTTTTTTGGCATATGAGTTTCTAAGCAGATCCATATCTTCCAGTAATTTTTGCATTAGGTTCTTATTCATTACTTTCCCCCTCTGTGCTTAAAAACAGCCTAAACTAACTCCTACAGGCCTTCGTGAAGCTTAAGTAAAGATTATTTGATATTTCTCTGGCACCATGGCGCAAAACCACGTTAAAATTAGTTTATGTCTCAACCAACAATATTGCTCATTGATGATGACGTAGAAGTTCATCAGCTACTTAAAACGGCTATCAATCCACTAGTACGTCTAGATACGGCCCAAAACCTGAAGCAGGCCTTAAGCCAGCTTCGCGCTAATCACTATCATTTGGTCTTAGTCGATCTCAATATCAACGATGAAAACGGTCTCGAATTTATTAAGCAGCACTGCACCTCGGGCCTGGTGCAGCTCGATCATGTCATTATTTTAACTGGCTCAGCTGCGGTCAATGATGAGGTCGAAAGCCATGGTCTTGGGGTTCGCGATTATATTAAGAAGCCACTTAATCTAAAAGTACTTCGCGCTGTCCTGGATAAACATCTTGAGCAAGTTCTAAAGTTTCGCTCCAATATTGTTGTCTCTGGCCCATTAACGCTCGATCTATTCATGCATAAATGCACAGTCACTAATGCCGATGGCACAAAGACTGATTTAGACATTACCGATAAAGAATTTTTAATTCTAAAGATGCTGATTGATTCACCCGAGCGAATCTTTAACCGCGAAACAATCTTTGAAAAGCTTTGGGATGAAGAGAGCGACTCCCTATCAAGAACGGTCGATGTTCATATCAGCTCGCTTCGAAAGAAGCTTGGCGCCCTCAGTGAGTGTATTAAGAACAAACGCGGCCAAGGCTATTTTTACCAGCCTTAAGGACAAGCCTTTTTAAACCCGACATAGGATTTACCATTTTCACACAGAGTTAATTCTTTAACTTTGGAAAAATCATATTTTGAAAGTGAATAGGTTTTTACCAGTGGCACGAACTTGCCACCTTTGGCCTTAGTCAGACTTGGCCACTTCACTTCGACTTTGGTCGGTGTTCTCGTGCCAAAGCCAAACGTCGTTCCCTCTGAGGTTTGCGAGGGAAGATTGCCAAAACTCTCGTGTACAAAGCGGCGCTTTTTCTCGTGTTCGTTGTGCAAAATGATGGTGGCGCCAATACCGTGTGTGTTCGATTTTTTCCCGCGCAGATAAAACTTCACATGCTGATAGGAGGTTGGAAAATTATTTTCAAAAGCAAAAATCTTAGGCGTGAGGGCCTCGGTGCGAAGAGAGTTTTGTCCCACCAAAAGATCCGGCTTGCCATCACTATTCCAATCAAGCGTAATCGATCCACTTGGATTGACCAGATCGAGTCCATAGATAGCGGCTTTATCTTCAAATGAGTGATTGGGCTGTTGCTCAAAATAAACCAAGCGCGATTTTGGAGGAAAGCCTGAGTTTTCGACGATCAAGTCGATATGTCCGTCGAGATTCAAATCTTCCCATAAACCTCGACGATCGCCCTGAGACCAATTCCCTGAGCCATCATCGCGGTGATATTCGGTTCTAATAAATTTTGGCGGATAATCAAAGGTGCTGCCGCTAAGTATAGATGAGCGATCCCGTGATTCTGGATCATAAGAGTGAAACAACTCTCCCTTAGCTATGTCCATGATGCCATCATCATTATAGTCGGCGCATAGGGCGTAAAAGCTATTGCCACCGCCGCGCGGAGCGAAGTCGCCGTCATTATCCTGTGAGAACCCACTCACCTTGCCCACATCGCTATAAAATGGTGCAGGTCTTCTGGAGTCTTTGCGGCTCATCCATAATTTGTCGGGAAAGCCACTAGCGTTACTAACAAGAATATCGGGATAACCGTTTTGGTCGATATCGCAAATTGATGCACCAAAAGATGGTAGCGCATTGGGGAATTTCACCTGCTCGCGTGATGTCTTATGCTCATCCCCTAGCAGATTTGAAACATCTACAAACTTAAGGCCTTTGCCTTTAAGTAAGCGATCCGGTCTTGGCACCATCTTGCCATCTTCTTTTCTATACCAATTGGCCAAGAACAAATCGAGATGACCATCTAAATCAAAATCCAGTGGGATAATAGAAGCTGTCGGCTCAATACCAGTTGGAACCGCGCCCAGAACTTCTCTTAAAACATAACGGCCTTTTCTTAGTGCCCCTTTAAACAGGCGCATGGGATATCTAGTCAGCTCAGTTTTTTGATTAAGAGTTCCCACGATACAATCGCGAATGCCATCTTTATCAAAGTCATAAAATAATAAGAAACTGGCGCGAAGTACTTCTTCAAAAGGAGAAGGAATCGGCACGAAGGTTTTGGCTTTTGGAACGTATTGGAAAAACTTGGGAATCGAATAATGCTCTGGAAGTAGGGCTAGGTCGCTATGTCCATCATTATTAAAATCTACGGCGTAAAGCTGAGTAGCACTTTGACCTGACAATCCAATCTGTGCACTCACCTCTTTGAAAAAAGCTGGGTTTGGCGATTGAGTGGGGCCTGATTCAAAAACCGGTTCGCGTTTTTCTTGCTCCGCTGGAGTCAAAACACGCACGGGCTTAGGAGTGCTCGAACAAGCACTCAAAAGCCAAAGCGTTAGTAGAACAAAAGGCTTAATAATCGATAATGTCGAGACCGTATCCACCGTTTTCGACCACCATTTCAGAAATTTCTTTGATCATCTTGTCTTTATTCTTGGTCATACCTTTAAGATTCGATACGAAACGACGACGTGAATCGTGGAAACCTAGCTTACACATCTTTGTGACGTAGTCTTTTTTCTTCTGATCAACATCGCTCGAGTTAAGAATCGAAGTTGTGCGCGAAAGAAGCGATAGCATGACATAAAGCTCGATCGTCATATTGGCGATTCTTCCCTGTGGGAATTCGTTGCCAATAATATTTTTGCCGTACTTAATAAGCGTGTTTTCTACTTGAATAGCAAAGCCAGACAACATGCCTGAGAAATAATTAGCTTCTTCTTCCAGCGATTCGTGAGCTTTAGTAAGGGCACGAGTCACCATCATTTTTGAGAATCGAGATTTAGCAAAGTCGGTCAAAACGCCAACAGACTTAATTGGATCACTAAGTACTGATGATACGTCAGAAATTTTACCAAGCTCTTTTAGAGATTCTGAAGGTCCACGAATACCGGCAAGTGCAGTGAACACGCGCAGAATTTCGTTGGTTCCTTCAAAAATAAGATTAATACGTGAGTCGCGCATAATACGTTCATAAGGATACTCGCGCATATAACCGTTACCAGCAGCGATTTGCAGACCAGTGTCGACGACTTTCCACAAACTCTCAGAGCCATAGACCTTACAGATGGCGCTCTCAAGTTGATAGTCCCCCATTCCGCGGTCCATCAGACCAGTCGTCATATAGACAGTACTTTCTAGTGAGTAAATTGTGGCTGCCATATCAGTCAGCTTTTCTTGAATCAAACCAAACTCAGCAATCGGGCGATCAAATTGCTTACGACCAGCTGCGTGCTCAGTAGCAAGCTTTAGAATCGCCTTCATTCCACCAACACAGCCTGAACCAAGAGATAGGCGGCCAGAATTTAGAACGTTCATGGCAACTTTAAAGCCTTTGCCCAGCTCACCGAGAATATTTTCTTTAGGAACGACGACTTTATCGAAATAAACCGCGCGAGTTTCAGAAGCGCGAATTCCCATTTTATTTTCTTTTTCACCAAAAGAGAGACCTTCAGCACCTGGCTCACCTTTTACGACGGCGAAACAAGTAATTTTCTCAACCGTTTTGCCATTTTCTTCGTGATCCGTTTTACAATAAACAGAATAGAAGTCAGCCGTTCCACCATTGGTGATCCAAAGCTTTTGACCCGTGATGGTATATGTTCCGTCACCGTTATCAACCGCCTTAGTCTTAATTGAATAGGCATCTGAACCAGAGCCTGGCTCAGTCAAACAAAATGAAGCAAGACTTTTGCCGCTAGCAAGATCTGGCAGCCATTTAGCTTTTTGTTCAGGTGTTCCTTCATTGATCAGGGCGCGGTAACCAATCGACTGGTGAGCACCGAGCATAGTGGCGGTTGAGCCATCGATACCGGCCATTTCTTGAAAGACACGGGCATATAAGGTGTAATCAAGTTCCATCCCGCCGTATTCTTCTTCAACGGCCAGGCCACAAAGTCCCAGTTCACCAAGACCAGTAATAACTTCAGGTGGAATCTTTGCTTCTTCATCCATTTTTGCGGCGTCAATTGAATCGGCTGCAAATTTACAGACAGCATCAGTCATCGCTTTTGCCATTTCCTTTTGTTCTTCGCTGAAACTTGGAAAAGGGAAAACCGTATTTTCGTCGATTTCTCCGTAAAAAAAGTTTCCCGCAACGGAGGGAAATGTATTTTTTTCTGACTTTTGCTGAGACATGCTGAAACCATCCTTCTTTCGAAATAAAAAATTTATACAATAGAGTAGGCTACACGGGCGTTTTTGAGAAGTTAGAAATGGCCGACGAAAACACTCTTTAAATTTTCTTATTTATCTTAAATTATTAATAAACTTGCTGCATCATTGCCGAATACCCTACAATAATATCAATGAATTCAAGGATGAATGATTAACTGATGAAAAAACCCAACTTTTCTGGCCTAAAAAGCCGGATGAAAAATTTATTTAAGTTTGGAGCCAAGAAGTCTAACGATTCCGTTGATGACTTTGAAGACCGCTACTACGACGAAACAGATCCCGAGGCGGATGCTGAGGACGTGCTCTCTAGTGAAAACTATGAGGACTATGAAGAAGATGACGTCGATGAACTCCCACCACAGCAGATGGAAATTCCTCGTCCTGAAGTCGACTCTCCTCCCGATCTAC
>TARA_R110000868_G_scaffold41169_6_pt1 | contig 10732 bp, 8 predicted proteins | sample TARA_R110000868 | Tara Oceans TARA_R110000868 (sample SAMEA4397489) | marine metagenome | biome: Polar Biome; feature: [SRF] surface water layer (ENVO:00010504); material: water (ENVO:00002006), including particulate matter (ENVO:01000060) such as... | depth 5 m | reverse complement strand
CAGTGGTGGATAACCGGGCCTTGCACGAGTTGTTAGCGCAAGGTAGCGATCTGCAGGTGGTGCTGGACGTCTGGGAGGGTGAACCGCAGGTTGATGTTGCACTGGCTGCCCTGTGCCGCATCGCTACTCCACACATAGGCGGCTACAGCCTGGATGGTAAGTTGCGCGGCACTGCGCAGATTTATCAGGCGTTATGCCAACACCTCGGTGTCGTACCTAGTGTTAAGTTGGCGCACCTGATGCCGGCCGCCTGGCTGAATACTATGACTATTGATGCCAGTGCCGACCCCACTTGGGCCTTAGCCAGCATCTGCCGCGCCGTATATGACCCGCGCCGTGATGATGCGGATTTTCGCCGCAGCTTGCTGGGTGATGCGCCGAGCCGACGTGCGGCCTTTGACGGGCTGCGTAAGCATTACCCAATGCGTCGGGAAATCGACGGGCTGAAGATTGGCGTGCAGGGAAATGCGCCGGCGTTGGCCAGCCTGGTGCAGGCGTTGGGGGCAAGTGTGCATCCGCTGTAACGAAGGGCAGCGAATGCTGCCCTGGCAGGAACCTTACTTGTGCTTTGCCGCTGGCTGCTGAGCTTTTTCCAGAGCGTTGCAGGCCTGTTGAATCATGTCTTCGGTGATCGGCACTTCGCGGCCTGTTTCGTCGATGACAGAGCCACCTAGTGGCGTTGGCGTGGTTTTTGGTGAGTTCTGCTGCGAGCTTTGCATGGTCGTCTCCTCATCGATTAGCGCGATTTTATGAGTGTTAGATGACGGCGCTATGACAACTGCGACGGCGTAAAGCCGGCGCAAGACACAGGGCAAAACAGTCACTGCAGGCACTGTGCCAGAATGCCGGCAGGAATTGAACAAGAGGATGTTATGGGGCTTTTCCATATTGGCTTGATCATCAATCCCCTAGCTGGGCTGGGCGGCCCAGCAGGCTTCAAAGGCAGTGACGGCATGGCCGCGCAAGCCTTGGCCTTGGGGGTTGAAGCTAAGGCCGCGCGGCGCACGCAAACCGCGCTTGAAGTGTTGTTACCGCTGCGCGAGCGCCTAGAGTTCGTCACGTTCCCCGGTGTCATGGGTGCTGACTTACTGGCCGAGATGGGCTTTGCCCACCACGTGGTCGGTGAGCTTGACGCGGGCCCCAGCAGTGCTGCTGATACGCGCCAGGCTGTTGAATTGCTACAGAACGCTGGGGTGGCCTTGATTTTGTTTGCCGGTGGCGATGGCACCGCGCGGGATATCTGCGCCGCCGTTCGTGACGGCCAGCCCGTGCTGGGGATTCCAGCGGGGGTGAAGATCCAGTCCGGCGTCTATGCCATCAGCCCGCGCGCAGCGGGTGAGCTGACCGCGCGCTTGGTTGAAGGAGGATTGGTGCGTCTGAGCAGCGGTGAGGTGCGCGACATAGATGAAAGCGCCTTGCGTGAAGGCAGGGTGACGGCGCGCTGGTATGGCGAGCTGACGGTGCCGCAGGAAGGCGGCTATGTGCAGCAGGTCAAGCAGGGCGGCGTGGAGTCTGAAGAACTGGTACTGGGCGATCTGGCCGACTGGCTGCAGGACAGCTGGGAAAACGATGTGCGTTACGTCTTTGGCCCCGGCTCGACCTTACACGGTCTGGCGCAAAATCTCGGTTTACAGGCGACCTTGCTCGGCGTCGACGTGGTCGAGAACGGCCACTTGTTAGCCGCCGATGTCACCGAGGCCCAACTGTTCGAGCTGGTCGATGGTCATCCAGCTCGCCTATTAGTCACTGCCATCGGCGGCCAGGGTCACATCATCGGCCGTGGAAACCAGCAAATAAGCCCACGGGTACTGCGCGCCATCGGCCTTGAGCACCTGCGGGTGATTGCCACCAAACGCAAGCTCGCCACCCTTGAAGGGCGGCCGCTACTGGTGGACAGTGGCGACGTACAACTCGACGACGCCTTCCCCGATGCAGTGCGGGTGTGGGCCGGCTACAAAGAAGAACTGCTGTATCCCGTGGGTAAGTGACTGCAGTGAAAGCATGGCTCTCGTTCGGCGTACGGGGTATCACAAGCTTTATTACTTGCTCCCCAGCGTTTATGGCAGCCGGTTGCTTGATGTGACGCTGCCGAGGCCCCATCTACTGCTGCAGTTGTTCATTCCTTCGTGCGGCTATGGCCTGCATCGGCGGGTTTGTATGCTGAGCGTCTTCTTCTCTAATCGGCGTTAGCGTCCACAGTGAGTGTTCATGCCCTCGATTCTGTCTTCACGTCAGCGCTCGGCGTTACGTATGGCCTGGCGTTTTATCGCGCCCTATCGCTGGCGTGTACTTGGGGCCTTGCTGGCGCTGATGTTTACCGCTGGCATCACCCTCTCTATGGGGCAGGGCATCAAGCTGCTGGTCGATCAGGGCCTCTCGACTCAATCGCCTGCCGCTTTGCAGCAATCCATCGGGCTGTTTTTCGTGCTGGTATTAGCACTCGCCATCGGCACTTTTACCCGGTTCTACTTGGTGTCGTGGATCGGCGAGCGCTTTGTCGCAGATATCCGCAAACGCGTATTCAACCACTTGATTGAGCTGCATCCGGGCTTTTATGAAAGCAACCGCAGCTCGGAGATTCAGTCGCGATTGACCGCAGACACCACGTTGCTGCAATCGGTGATCGGCTCATCACTGTCGATGGCGCTGCGCAACCTGATCATGCTGATCGGTGGCAGCGTGCTGCTGGTCGTCACCAACGCCAAACTCAGCGGCATCGTATTGATGGCGCTGCCTCTGGTGGTCGCGCCGATTCTGATTTTTGGCCGTCGCGTGCGCGCGTTGTCACGCCAGAGTCAGGATCGCGTCGCCGATGTCGGCAGCTATGTGGGTGAGGTGCTCGGGCAGATTAAAACCGTGCAAGCCTACAACCATCAGGCCGAGGACAAGCGCCGCTTTGGCCTGTCCGCCGAAGCGGCTTTTGATACCGCGCGTAAACGCATTGCCCAGCGGGCCTGGCTGATTACCGTGGTCATCGTGTTGGTGCTTGGCGCCGTCGGGGTGATGCTCTGGGTCGGTGGTATGGATGTGATTGCCGGGCGGATCTCCGGCGGTGAGCTGGCTGCATTCGTGTTTTATAGCCTGATTGTCGGCTCGGCTTTCGGCACCCTCAGCGAGGTAATCGGCGAGTTGCAACGGGCCGCCGGTGCCGCTGAACGTATCGCCGAGCTGCTACAAGCACGCAATGAAATCACGCCACCTGCCTTAGATGCTGTGCAATTGGTGCAGCCTGTGCAGGGTCGAATTGAGTTGCAGGGGCTACGCTTTGCTTATCCGTCACGCCCCGGCAGTTATGCCGTGGACGGTATTGATCTACAGGTCACGCCCGGGGAAACCCTGGCGCTTGTCGGGCCTTCGGGGGCGGGGAAGTCGACGCTATTTGACCTCTTGCTGCGCTTTTTCGACCCGCAAGAGGGGCGCATTCTGGTTGATGGTCAGCCGATTCGGCAGCTTGACCCCGCCGACCTACGCAGCAGCTTTGCCCTGGTTTCGCAGAATCCGGCGCTGTTCTTTGGCACGGTAGAAGACAACATCCGCTACGGCCGCACGGATGCCAGCCTGGCCGAAGTAGAGGCCGCAGCCAAAGTGGCGCATGCCCACGCGTTCATCATGAAGCTGCCAGACGGCTATCAGACGCACCTGGGCGATGCTGGCTTGGGGCTGTCTGGCGGGCAACGTCAACGTCTGGCCATAGCCCGTGCGTTGTTGGTGGATGCACCGATCTTGCTGCTGGATGAAGCCACCAGTGCATTGGATGCAGAAAGTGAACACCTGATACAGCAAGCACTGCCGCGCCTGATGCAGGGCCGCACCACCTTGGTGATTGCCCACCGCTTGGCTACGGTGAAAAGCGCGGATCGGATTGCCGTAATAGAACATGGCAAACTGGCGGCTATTGGCAGCCATAGCGAGCTGGTAATCAGCAGCCCGCTGTATGCGCGACTGGCCGAACTGCAGTTCAGCAATGAGGCAGACGCTAAGGTTTAAGTGCATAAGCGCGTTGTCTGCCGCGGATAGATGACCGCACGCCTGGCGCGCTGGGGCTAACGGCTAGCTTAGCTGTTAGTTGCTATAACTCCGCCAGGTTAAGCGCTTTAGGTTTGGGTTTGATGGTGGCCGCCGCACCCGCTGAAGCGAGGATGATGGCGCTGATCGCCAGCCATTGGTTGAGCGTCAGTTGCTCGCTGAGAAACAGCAGCCCGGATAGCGCGGCGATGGCCGGTTCCATGCTCATCAAAATGCTGAAGGTGCGAGCGGGCAGACGGGTCAGGGCAATCATCTCTAGGCTATAGGGTAGGGCCGAGGACAGCACCGCAACAGCCAGGGCAATGGGCAGCAGGTCGAGTGAAAACATACTGGCGCCGGCTTGCGATAGACCAATCGGGAACACCAATAGAGCCGCGACTATGGTGCCTAACGCCACAGTCTGCTTACCGTGCTCGGCCCCCGCCTTCTGCCCAAAAACGATATACAGCGCCCAGCACAGTCCCGCTGCCAAGGCCAAGGCCATACCGACCGGGTCTAGCGGAACGTCGCTCTGGCCGCTGGGCAACAGCAACCACAGGCCAAATACGGCAAGGGCAATCCAGGCGAAGTCGAGCAGGCGGCGTGACGACAGCAAGGCCAGACCCAGCGGCCCGGTGAACTCCAGTGCTACAGCAACGCCCAGTGGGATGGTTTTCAGCGAGAGGTAAAACAGCAGGTTCATGCTGCCCAGTGACACTCCATACGCTAACAAAGAGCGGCAAGACTTCAGGCTCAGCTGCGCCTGCCAGGGGCGCATCAGCACACACAAAATCAGCGCGCCGAGGCCCAAGCGCAGGGCGGTGGTGCCACTGGCGCCAATTATCGGAAATAAGCCTTTAGCCAAGGATGCACCGCTTTGGATCGACGTCATGGCGACTAAAAGCAGCAGGATTGGCAGGATCACCAGGGAGAATTGGTTTGAACGCGGCATGCAGAACCTTATTTTTACAGCATAAATTTAGGATTTTAGGCAGTGGTCGTGAGGAGAGATACGCGTCCTCAGCAATAGGACGACGAACTTAGGCTAAGTTGAGGCACTCAAGCGCTTACCTTTCGAGCTAAACAGCAACCGCCATACACCGCATACACTTCGAGTGCCTGAACTGTGCGCATAAAAAAATCCGCGGCCTGAACAGGCAGCGGATTTTCAGTGGTTACGGCTAAAGGCCAAACGCTAGGGCTTAACTAAACGGCATTAACGCCAACAGCTGGATTTTCTGACCGCTCAGGCTTAGGAAAGGAAACCGCCGTCGACATTCAGCGCTACGCCGGTGGTGTAGCTGGAAGCATCGCTGGCCAGGTACAGCACGGCGCCGGCCATTTCGCTTGGATCGGCTACACGCTTAAGCGGGATACGCTGCAGAGCAAGCTTGAGAATTGCGTCGTTCTTCACCAGCGCCGAGGCAAACTTGGTGTCGGTTAGGCCTGGCAGCAGGGCGTTGCAGCGAATACCGAACTGTGCGCATTCCTTGGCGAAGACCTTGGTCATGCTGATGACCGCCGCCTTGGTTACCGAGTAGATGCCCTGGAATTCGCCAGGCGATACGCCATTGATCGAGGCGACGTTGATGATGCTACCGCCGCCGTTGGCCTTCATCAGCTTGCCGCCTTCGATGGACATAAAGTAGTAACCGCGAATGTTCACGTCGACGGTCTTCTGGAAGGCACCCAGGTCGGTGTCCAGCACGTTACAGAACTGCGGGTTAGTGGCGGCGTTGTTGACCAGAATGTCGAGGCGGCCGAACTGTTCTTTGATTTGCGCGAAGACGTTGGTGATCTGTTCCATTTCACCAATGTGACAGGCCACAGCCGTGGCTTGGCCGCCATCAGCAATGATCGCGTCGGCGACTTTCTGGCAGTCGTCGATCTTGCGGCTCGACACAATGACGTGAGCGCCTTGTTGTGCCAGCAGCTTGGCGATGGCTTCACCGATACCACGGCTGGCACCGGAGACAAATGCGATCTTGCCGTCGAGGTCGAACAGTTGGGTCTTGGACATGTTTTTTCCTTTCTTGTTGAGAGGCCTGTTCGGCCATTTACAGCTGCGATTTATTGATGACCTGCAGGCTCATTTGCTCCAGCAACTTGTTCATATGAATGAACTGGGCGAAGCGTTTATCCTGGGTTTGGCCGTGGTAATAGCGGTAGTAGATCTGCTGCACGATGCCGGCCAAGCGGAACAGGCCGTAGGTGTAGTAGAAATCGATGCTTTTGATTTCAATGCCCGAGCGTTCGGCGTAGTAGTCGGCAAACTGCTGGCGCGTGAGCATCCCGGGGGCGTTACTGGGCTGACGGCGCATCATCTGCACAGGCGCAGGGTCATTGGCTTCGATCCAGTAGGCGAGGGTGTTGCCCAGGTCCATTAACGGGTCGCCGATGGTGGTCAGCTCCCAGTCCAGTACGCCGATGATCTCGCTCGGGTTGTGCGGGTTGAGAATCACGTTGTCGAAGCGGTAGTCGTTATGCACGATGCCGGGCTTGTGGTGATCGGTGGGCATCTTGTCCTTGAGCCAGGCCTTGACCGGCTCCCACAGCGGCGCATCTGGGGTCAGCGCTTTGTCGTAGCGATCACTCCAGCCGCTAATCTGCCGTTGCACATAACCTTCCGGTTTGCCCAGGTCGCCCAGGCCGCAGGCCTGATAGTCGACGTTGTGCAGCTCGACCATTTTGTCGATAAAACTTTTGCACAGGTTGCGGGTTTGCTCTTCGCTGAAGTTCAGCTCAGCCGGCATCTCGGAACGCAGGATGATGCCGTTGACCCGCTCCATCACATAGAACTCACCGCCAATCAGCGCTTCGTCCGTGCAGTGCACGTAGGCTTTCGGGCAGAAGGGGAAGCCGGCGTTGAGCTGATTGAGGATGCGATATTCGCGGCCCATGTCGTGCGCGGACTTGGCCTTGTGACCAAACGGCGGGCGGCGCAGCACCAGTTCATGGCCGGGGTACTCGAGCAGGTAAGTCAGGTTCGACGCACCACCAGGGAACTGGCTAATGCGGGGCTCGCCTGTCAGGCCTGGGATATGCGCCTTGAGATACTGGTCGATGACCGCGGCGTCGAGTTCTTCGCCTTCGCGGATACGGGTGGACTGGTCAGTAAGCGCCATGTTTATCCCTTCTGCTTATGATGGGTGCCTAACATAATTAGCTAATCTAATGCGCCAATGCAGCGCTCACAACCACTATGGGCTGTTATAGGCCAGCGTGTTGCAGCCTAATCAAGATGCCTGATTGATCTTATAGCGAGTATTTGTCGGGCCAAATAGTGAGTTGATGACAGGTCGTAAGATGACTGCAGGGTCGTCTATAAGGGATGCCGGGCGCTGAACGTCTCGTGGTCAGTTTGAACGCCAGCAGGGGCAACGCCGCGTCTGGAGCGCGGGCAGGGTATGCGGGCGTTCGTGCGCCCCTCACTGCGTTGTGCGAAGCGCCACAAAAAAGGGAATGGCCGTTATGCCATCCCCTTTTTTGTTCAGGTTGCCGCCTACCCGGTAACCGGCTTTAGGCACTTAGAAGTGGTACTTGACCAATGCCTGGATAGCGCTCTGGTCGAAGCCGTGTCCGGAGCCATCAATCGGCTTGGCGCCGTAGCGGTTACGCCACATATTGACCTCGGTACCGACATAGAGCTTACGCCCTTCGCCAAAGAGGGCTTTGCCCGCATCCCACTTAGCCTGGATCGACGAGCCGACGGTGGTGCGGGTGTTGGAGGTCGAGTTACCAGCGCGCCAGTCAACGAAACCATCGATCACGAAATCCTGTTCGCCAATAGCGAACGGGTAAGCGCCGGAGAGGGTCAGCTGATAAGTGTGCGAGTTGTTGTTGCCGTGACCCCGGTCGAAGTACACGTTGTTGTTGGCTTTAACCCGGTACAGGTTGGCGTTGAAGTAGGCGAAACCTGGGACACTCCAAGCCGAACCGATGCCATACAGATAGTTTTCTGTGCCCGCGCCGCCATTGCCTTTTTCATAGGTAAAGGCGGCATACACGTCCTTGAGTGGACCGGCAGAGAGCTTCTGACCGCTCAACCAGCTGAGGCTAACGCGTGGCGATAACTCCATGTAATAGAAGTTGTCTTTGTCGTGGTTAAAATCCCCCCGGCGCGACTGCTTGTTATTAGCGAGCACGTAGTCCGCAAAACCAAACATATCGCCCCAAACCCAGCCGCTGGCATGTTCGGCAGTAAAGGTGGTTTGGGTTTTCTGCTGCTCGTCGTTGAATTGACCTCTATTAAAATTTTCGCCGTACAGGTAAGAAAGGCTGTTGTTCTGCCACAGCAGGGCTTCACCGGCCATTGCCTGCTGACAGCCGACAATGCCAGCAGACAGTGCGATGAAACTGGCTAGACACTTTGAGTTCATTGCTTTTTCCTTATTATTTGGACTTACGTCGTTTCTTCGCACTCAGCCGCGCGCAGCTGAGTGGCTCTGGTGAGAACTAGGTTGTTCAGCTGGCGGCTCTGCCCGCGCGTATTTCATGCTCATCGCTGTGCGGGTTTTGCAGCACCGTATGCAAATGCGCCTCGGGGTCGTAGAGGTTGTCTTCTTGCTCGACGTCTTCTTCGGGCAAGAACACATTAAGCAAGATCGCGCTCAAGGCTCCGATGGTGATCGGTGAGCCAAAAATGTTCTTCAAGAAGTCTGGCATCTGCGACAGAACACCCGGTACCGCGGCTACGCCCAGCCCTAACCCCAGAGAAATAGCCACGATTAGCACGTTGCGCCGATGCAGTCCGGCTTCCGCAAGAATGCGGATACCGGCCACGGCAACGGTGCCGAACATGATCAACGTTGCCCCGCCAAGGACGGGCTTGGGCATCAACTGCAGCACCGCGCCGAGTGTTGGGAACAAGCCAAGCAAGACAAATATTGCGGCGATGTAATAGCCAACATGACGGCTGGCGACGCCCGTGAGCTGGATCACCCCGTTGTTTTGGCTAAAAGTGGTCATCGGCAGGCTGTTGAACATCGCAGCCATTGCCGAGTTGCAGCCATCGGCTAGCACGCCGGACTTGATCCGGCGCAAATAGAGCGGGCCTTGTACCGGCTGCTTCGAGATGATCGAGTTGGCGGTCAAATCGCCGGCGGTTTCCAGTGGGGTGATCAGGAAGATCACGGCGATTGGCACGAACGCCAACCAGTCGAAGCTAAAACCGAACTTGAAGGGCACCGGCACGCTAACCAGCGGCACATCCGCCATGTTGGCAAAGTCGACTCGTCCGGTGTACCAGGCCACGGCGAAACCAAGGGCCAAACCAACGATTACTGCCGACAGACGAACCACCTGCGATTTGAAACGGTTAAGCACGATGATTGTGCACAGTACCAGTGCCGCCAGCCCTAGGTGATGCAAGGCACCCAGGTCTGGTGCACCAAAGCCGCCCGCGATGTCGGTCATGGCCACTTTGATCAGCGATAAACCAATCAGGCAAATAATGGTACCGGTCACCACCGGGGTGACAATTTTGCGCAACTTGGTCATCACCTGGCTAAAGGCGATTTCGACGAAGGCCGCGCAGAAACACACGCCAAATAAGGTCGAGAGGATTTCCTCGGGGCTACCGCCGCGGGATTTGACGATCATCCCCGCACTGAGAATCGCACTGAGGAAAGCAAAGCTGGTGCCTTGTAAGCACAGCAAGCCGGAGCCGATCGGGCCAATACGTTTAGCTTGAACGAAGGTGCCGAGGCCGGACACAAAAAGCGCCATGCTCACCAAATAAGGCACATAAGCACCGAGGCCGAGCACGCTTCCGACAATTAGGGTGGGGGTGATGACGCCGACGAAACTGGCCAGTACGTGTTGCAAGGCAGCAAAGAGAGCGGGGCCAAAGGAGGGACGATCATCCAGCTGGTAAATCAGGTCGTTACTGCCAACAGACGGAGCTGGGGCGTTAGGCGTGTTAGTCGTGGTCATATCAGAGCCTGCCAGTTGTTTTTATATGGTCATGGGCTTGGCGAGGCTTCACGGCGCCTCTGTTCTGTAAGCAGGTTAATTTGCCCGCTGAGCAGAATGGCCTGACTATAACAACTTGTTCACAGCCTAATAAACAATTTATTTCTAAATTGTGCACAAATAACAAACCGGAAGTCAGGTAGTTGCGCACGAAAATCGTGTCCAGGAAAACAGGGGGATTCAGACGGAATGCGAGCCGACTTTGTCACCCATGTACATAGCAAACAGCCTGGCGAACCAGGCTGCTGATGTGTACAAACGCAGAGTTAGTGATGCGCTTGAGAGGTGAGCAAAACCGCGCGTTCCGGCGGCGATGGTCGCGCCGAAGATGCCGGGCAGGCCAATGCCCGATGAGCCGGTCATCGCCACCATGCTGCAAACGGCGGCAAAACTGGCGCCCATCATCACCGGCATGCGAATGCCCGTAGGGCCAAAGCCCAGTAATTGCACCAGGGTGGCGACACCGGCTACCAGCAGGTCGGCGGTAATCAGAAAAGCGACTTCTTCACGAGACAGGCCTACGGCCTCACCGATGATTAAAGGGTACCGCTACTGCGCCGCCATATATCAACAACACATGCTGGATGCTTACCAGAAGCATCTGCAGCCACGGTAGGCAGTTGGTCAACTACCGACACAACGGTCGGTTGGGGCTTCAGCTGGTTCATACAAAAACCTCAGGCGCTTTTGTTTTTGTAAGTCGCCGTTCAAGACCCTGTTTAAGTTCAGGGCACTGGAGTTGCAATGTTGCACG
>TARA_R110000868_G_scaffold33454_1_pt1 | contig 10733 bp, 10 predicted proteins | sample TARA_R110000868 | Tara Oceans TARA_R110000868 (sample SAMEA4397489) | marine metagenome | biome: Polar Biome; feature: [SRF] surface water layer (ENVO:00010504); material: water (ENVO:00002006), including particulate matter (ENVO:01000060) such as... | depth 5 m | reverse complement strand
ATCATTTTTCACGTTGTTCCGCATTCTTATAACCTTGGATGACGGCGCCCCTTAACCAAACACTGTCTGCCGTTCCTGCCCATTCTGCCAAATTGTTCCACAAAACCACATAATCTGAAGTTTTGCAATACTGGGCATTGTTTTCAAGCCATGCCAACATCTTGAAATGGCGCTCAGTTGGATCGTGGATTGTGTATCCAATTGCATAGAACTCTCTAACGTGGCAACCATTCTTGGCTACGGCCCCTACCAGCCCTAACAGCAGTAAGAGAACAAGCCAGCGCATTCATTTGTCTACTTTATTGTCTAGCTTGTCAAAGATTTTGCTAAGCATTTCTTTGATTTCACGCATGTCAGCGCGGTAATCGTCGCGGCTGACGTAATTCAAAGGCATAGCCCGCACGTCGGTGTCGAGGCGCTCAATGGATCGGTAGATGTTGTTAAGCACCCAGCCACCTAAGAACCCTGCCAAACTTACAGCAATGTTAAATAAAACTTGCGATTCCATTATTTGGTCAATGCGTTCTGATTAGTTTGTTTTGGGGCTAAAAAATTAGTAGGTATGTCTGAAGCAAAACTAAAGCCCGCCGCGCCAGCACGGCCACCAAGCGAACTAGAGTATGCAGTCACACCTTGCAACAATAGCCTGCGGGCCATACCTAACTTTTCGGATTCAGGAATGCGTTTAGCTTCTATTGCCGCCAATTGTTGGGCTATTGAGTTGGCTTCGTCTTTGCCTAACATGCCAAATTTTTCTAACGCAGGGCGCATATTTTCATTAAATTTTTGCGTAACCCCTTTGCTACTACCCATTTCAGAAGCAACTTGGCGCACGGCGTCGAACACTGCTTTTTTTGCTTCAGGCGAACGTTCTATAACGGGCGCAATTGCCGCCCACTTTTCCATGTTGCCACCTTCAATGGCATCCCTGACATTTTTTAACGGGCCAGCGCGGGTATTCCAAATGTTATCCGCAGCCGCTGCTGCTTCTTTTGTAATTGTTGCAGCTTCAGTTTTTGCGGCGGTTGCTTGTAAATTGCCGGTTTTTAATTGTTGAGCAGCGTTAGCTTGCGCGGCCTTAAGTAAATCTGCATTGGCCGTGTTTAATTGTTTAATACCACCACCAATGTTAGCTATAGCGCGCTCGCCATTTTCTAATGTAGTGCGGTATTGGATAATAGAATTTCTAACTTCAGGAACCGCGCTTAAGAATTCGCGATTGGCCGTCATCCAATTGCCAACTTGTTTAGATGTTTCTTTGGACGCTAATTGGTTGGCTGCGTATTGTTGCGCCGCTTTAAGCGCCAGTTCTTTGCTGCCCACCATCTCTATAAGCGCGTTATAGTTTTTGGGAGTAGAAAAGAAATAGTCAGGCAATTTTGAAGGGTCGCTGGCAAATTGCGTCAGCGCGCCTTTATCTAAACCCGTTAATTTAGTACCGGCTTTTGAGCCAAAGACTTCTAAGCCTGGGCGTGAATCAGCATATTGAGCAAGCAATTGCGTCTGTGGTTCGCCAGCAAAATCTTTTTGAATTTGCGACATTAAGCCGTAGTATTTCTTTTGCGCTGTTTGGCCGATAGCCTTATAGCCTTCGTCAGCTTGACCGCGAAAAGCCTCACCTAACATGCGCCGTGCGTCGTCTACAGCTTGAAAACTAGGGCCTACAGGCGCCGCGCCTGGTATTTCGCTGTATATCATTCCGCCTGTTGCCGGATCAAAAGTAAAGTTTGGCGTAGCTTCACCACCAGCGCTAGCTTTTATTTGGTCAAGTATTTTTTGATACGCCGCCGCCACATCTTTGGAATGCACGCCGGGTTTTGTTTCGCGTTCTAGGCTTGCAACAAGCAACTTATAAGATGGCAAAGATGTAACCGATTCACCTTTAGCCTCACGGCCAGATACGATTTCTTTTACTTTGGATTCGGTTGCTTTGTATTGGTTAGATGCGGCTGTCTTTAACTCACCTTCACGGGCCGCAGCGGCAGTTTGCAAATCTTGCCCAATTGCGTTCAAAGGTTTGTTTTCGCCTACAGTTTCAATAGTGCCTCTGGCTTTGTTTAATACGTCCGTTTTTAAATTTGTAAGATAAGCAATTGCGTCGGCTCTGGGTTGGCGGCGCTGGCCTACTGAACCTAGTTCAGCATCGGCAGCTTGTCTAGCAGCCAGCATTGCTTGATTAGCTGAATCAAACAGCGCCGTCGATTTAGTTTGAGCGGCAAGACGCGTTGCAGCCGCGCCTTTTTCCATTTCTGCGCCAAGGATTAACATGGCTTTATCAGGGTCTTGCTCACCCATCAATTTAGCGGCTAACGTTTCTACATATTGCTTTTCTGCGGCGCTTAAATTGCCTTTTGAGTTAGTCAGATTAGCAATAAGGTCTTTGGCAAAATTTAACCCTGAAGTGGCAATTTTTCCAGACATCATTAACTTGGCGGTGTTTATTGCCAAGGGGGCAAACTCGGGCGTTATAGCGCCGCCGACCAATCGTGCGGCTTCAGCGGTAACGGGGCCGGCGCCCATTTGCTCTGCAACTTGGCCAGAAGTTTCACCCATAAGACCACTAAAACCACCGGCAACAGCGCGGGCTGTTGGTCCAATTTGTTTAGTCATTTGGCTCATGACATTTAAAGCGCCGCTTACAGGGCGCAACGCGGGCACGGCCTGCGCAACTGTTGACGCGCCTTGCAAAATTTGGGGGCCATAGTAACCCATCACACTACCTAACGCGCCTGCGCCGCCAATAGCCGCAAGTTTTTCTGTGCCGTCTGACATGCCTTTGTTAGCATATTTTTGTGTGGCTAAAGGATTACCCATAGCCGCGCCGCCAGGCGTTTGATCCCAACTAAGCCCAAACTTTTGTGCAATAGCTTGCTGGGTGGCTAAATTGGCGCCAGAAAAAACTGGGTCTTGGGGCGCCCATTTATCAAAGATAGCCTGCTGAGTAGCAGGGTTAGCGTTGATAAAATTAGGGTCATTACGAATTGTTGCTAAATCTGCCATCTTAAGTCCCTACTATTTTAAGTATGGGTTGCTAGTATCCACAGCACCGGCGCCGCCACCAGTACTAGCACTTGGCGGCATTAAACCTTGCACTGCTGCCGGAGTTAAATACCGCGCTTTAAAATCAGATCGGCCAGTGCCTGCTTTATATTGTGTTTCTAACCCGTTAAGTTGCCCACCAATTAACTCTTTATAGTTAGCAACTATGCCTTTAAGTTGTTCGGGCGAAGAAGAAGCCAAAATTGTTTTCTTAATTGCTTGACGATCAGCTAACGCGCCGACGCCCGGCACAACAGATGCAACAATTTCATCAGCTAAAATTTCTTTGACTGCGTTGAAATTACCTGGCGCGGGTTTGCCCGTTTGTGTTTGAATATACTGAGACACGGCGTTGATAGCGCGTACATCACCTGATTGCAACGCATCGGCCGCTTTTTCAAGCGTATTAAAGTGTTCCATTACAACGTTAAGCGAACGTACTTTATTGCCTTGTATGCCTTGGTTAAACGCTTTTACTGCTGAGGTCTGTAAGTTATAGTCGCGCGCGCTATAGTCTGGCTTCATTGCGATAACTTCATTCATTATTCGCGTTGAATTTGGACCCGTAAGCGGAGGTATATTACCTTCAGCAATATTCTTTGCCGTTGCTCTATCAGCCAACGTTAAGACTTGTTTCCCTTGAATGTTGCCTTGCGCTTTAGCTTTTGAGGCTTGTAATAATTGATCTTCGGTAAGGCTAGCCAAGTTTAATGTTGGATTAGCTTTAATTGCCGCAACATACATTTTGGCGTTAGAAGCATTTAATTTACCGACAGGAATTTGGCCTAATTCTACTGGACCGCCAGGGCCAAACAAAAGCGCTGAATCTGCTTCGGTCAGTCCTAACATAGCGCGTGCAGTTCCAGTAGGCGCTTGATTTAACGCAAATTGACCTTGAGGGCCGCCGCCTGTTCCAGCAAAACGGGTAACAATTTGATTGCCTTGCGCGTCGACGCCGGTCACATTTTGCATGGCAAGGCCGGGATGCAAGTTTCGTATGTCGCGTTGTAGCTGCGCAATAACTGCTGGCGATGCTTTGTTAGTTATAGCAACTTGCAATTCACGTTGCAACTTAGCGGATTGAGATTCACCAGACGCAAGTTTTTGATCATACGCTTGAATGCGGGGGTCGGTTTCAAGCACGCCGGCTTTTATAAGTGCAGCTCGTTCACTTAAAAGTCTGCTTGTTTCAGTTAGCGTAGGTTTAACAATTAAATCGCTAGCTTTAGCGCCTTGCATTTGCAAATATGCTTGGCGTTCTTCAAACGGCATACTTAACAAAGTTTTTTGCGTAACTATAGCTTTTGCTTTTTCTTCCGTTGAAAATAAAGGCGACGCTTGAATGTCTTCTGTGTGCGCGGTAATGTTGGCGTCTGAAGGCCGGCCACTAATATCACGCAAGGCTTGGCCTAACAATTCTTGTTTTGATTTTGCTGCGCTAGCAAGACTAGCCGAAGTTGCGGCTTTGCTTGCATCGGCTGCTGATTGTTCTTTGCGATATTGAATACCTAACTTTGGGTCAACTCTAAACAATTGTGTTTCGTAATCAGCGGCGGTAGGGTCTAATCTGCGCAGCATATTTTTTTCTTGCGCCGCCGTTTCGGCTTCACGCATTTGAAGTTGCGCCATAGCATTTTGATTTTGCGCATTTTGAATTTGAGAAACTTGCGCAAGCGCATTAAGGGGGTTTTGCAACTCAATGCCGCGCACACCTAGTGAAATGTTTGGATCAAGTGCCATAGTTATACTCCCGCGCCAGGCATCTGACTTTCATACATTGGGTTACTGTACGCAACACCAGTCGATTGTTGAGGCAACAAACGGTTCATCAAATTTTGATTTTGGGTGTAATTCATGTATTGGTTTAAGCCACCAGTTAACGCGTTAGCACCACCAACATAACCAGAAGCGCGGGCTGCGCCTGCGCCAGTCATAAGATTGCCGGCGTTTGTACCAAACTGCCCCGCGCTAGCGCCCATGTTGTTTGTAGCTGTTTGGCCAATACCCGCCATACTTGCAAGGCGGTTGTAAGCGTTACCAAATTCATTAGAGGCAAACTCTTGACCGTAGCGTTGTGCGGCTTTTAAAGCGCCGCCGCTGATCAGACCACCACGGGCAGCCGCTGTGCGGTCAAGGGATTTAAGACCTTCACCAAGCCTAAATTGATATGAAGGGTCCATCATGCCCATTACATTGCCGGATTGCATTCTGTTAAGCGCATTAACGCCGGCTTCTTGAAAAGGTTGTTGAAGTTCAAGCTGTTTGTTGAACATATCGCGCTGAAGTTCAGTTGCGCGGTCAGCGGAAGCTGCTTGTGTGCTGGCAGCGCTTTTAGATGCGCTTGCACCAAGTAATGCGCTACCGCCAATTGCTAGGGCCATCCATGGCATATCAATCCTCCTGTAGGCACTGGGCCAGTTCTTGCGCTTGGGCTACATCGCCTGGCACAATTAAGACTTCATCAACTTTATTTAAATCAGTGCATTTAGTTGCATGAATGCAGTACCACACAACGTCTGTGAGTGATTTTACGCCATGATGCTTGTCGGCTTCAATAGTCAAACAGGCTGGGGCGTGAATAATTTTGCGCTCGCCATCAACCATCAATTCAATGGAACCGCTGGCCAAAATCGATAAATGGCTAAACTTGTGCTTATGCTGCACAAGCACATGGCCCGCTGGGATCAGCGTTTCTTTGGCGTAGACGCCCGCGCTGAAGTGGTGATTGATCACGATACTTCCCGACCGCTGGCGCGGATGTTGATCGACGTAGCGCCGCTGGCGATGGTCGAAATAAAGCCGCCAGGCGACAGCACTTGGCCAACCAGTTCAGGAAAAATGTACGTTTCATTGGCCTGCAAGGTCTTGGATTTGCTAATCACGTTGTTGTTGCCGGCAGAGCCGCCTACGGTCACAAGGTTAACGCTGATCGTGGCTGCCACAATGTCAAAGTTAGTCGCCGTAAACTTGTCAATGATCGTCGTGACGTTCTGCGCGGTGTACTGCGTCGTTTGCGCCGCCTCGGCGATCTTGGCAGGGATTAGAACTTTTACATAGACAGCCATGTCAGTCCTTAGTTAGTTTGGAACGATACGTTATTAAACGACACTACGTTACCGGACGGTAACATAGACACCGCGCCTGCTGTTGTAATGGTAATAATACTAAGTGTAGCCACGCTGCTAGCCTCGCCGTAGACCAAGATAATCAAAGTCGATGCGGGTCGGTAGCCAGAAGGCAAAGTAAAAATTGTGGCCGTTGAATTACCAGAATGAATAGCGCCGCCTTGCAAACGAACCACGCTAAATGCGTCTTTGTAATAACTGCACAAGGGTGAGGGAAAACCCGCATCGCTCCAACTGTTTTGGAAAGTAACCGAGTTCCAGCCTGGAAAGGCAGTTGATGCTTTGCCGTTAAATGTGTTCCAGTCGGTAGACGACAGATAACCGTTTGTTGAGCCAGACGACGCGGGAAGTGAAATGGCAGGCGTTGTACCACCGGAAGACACTACGGGCGACGTGCCGGTCACAGCCGTAACGTAACCGCCGCCGCCGCCGGTTAATTGAATTTCATTAGCGATTGTTGGCGTTTCAGTTGCAGATTGGAACACGCAGCCAGACCACGCCACGGTACTGACACCGCTTGAAGTAGAAATGGCGTTGATGTATTTGCGACCAGAATTGGGGACGTAAGTATTGAAATATTTAAATCCACAACCAGCCACGCTTACAGATTGAGTTACACCAGCGCCGGACGTTTCAACCAAAATGTTGTTTGTGACATAGTAGCTTGAACTGATACGGGCAAATGAGCAGCCGCTGATGCTGGCCGCTGCGGGTTGCGCAGAATTAGCCAACCAAATATCGGCAGTCCCTACGTTATTTTCAAAATACACGCCGCTAAAGTTGCCAGAGACAGAGCCTTGAAAACCTGAGTTATTGAGCAGCACACCAAATTTGGTGGCAGAAGAACCATCAATACCATTACTCTCAACGCTACCACCAAACATATTGAATGTTGTACCGCCAATAATCCAAACACCCGCGTCGCGGCAATTGCCGATAACGCAACCAACCATAGTTAATGCGTTGGGGTAACTACCGACGCCGCCGCCGTATTCAGCGCGCATGCCAATTGTGGCTTGACGAAATACGCAGTTGTAAAACACACTGGACAAAACGTCAGTAGCGTAAAACGAATACGCGCCGTTAAAGCAAGACACATCTTCAAGGGACAAGAAAGCTAAATTGTCGCCGCCAATACAAAAGCCAACATAGTCTTCTTTGACAAAGAACAGCCCGCGAATAACTTGATGGCTTTCAACGCCTGCGGTGCTTGCGCTGCCGCCCGTAATGGTCAACATGTCATAACTGCCGGCCATACCATGAATACGGGCGCTAGATGAACTGTCGCCGTACATTGACGCTTTGTATACGTCAAGTATGTCGCCGCTGTTGTTGATCGTCAGGCCGTTGGTAATCTTATAAATACCAGCAGGAAAATAGACGTCGCCGCCAATGGTGTTGGCATAGTTGATTGCCGCTTGAATGTTGGTCGTGTCGTCGTGGCTATCGTCGCCCACGGCGCCAAAGTCTTTGACGCTGATGGTTTCACGCATCTTGGCTTGTGCTGTGGTAGCCACAGCGCTTGTGCCAGCTTGGATAAAGCCGATCATGCTAGAACCACTGCTGGCGGCCAAAGAAGCCGTCAAAGCCGCAATGGCTGCTGTCAGATCAGCCATGGTGGCAAAGCCGCCCACGTTGTCAACTGTCCAGATTTCGACGTTGTTGCTGTCGGTCAGCTTCAGTTTGTAGTAACTAGACGACAACCAGACGCCCGCTTCACCGCGTGAGTCCAACACCACAGGGTTGCTGTTGGCCGTTGTGGTGGTGTTGCCAGTGTATGTGGCCAAAGGCGTAGATGTGCCCGCAGCGTAAGAGTACAGTTTCCCGCCTACTAGGGGATTACCATTAGCATCAAAAAACTGTAGTTTTGGTGCGGGCGAAAGTGTTGCTGTGGCCATTTGTTACCTCGGTACAAGAGTCATTTGTGGCGGCGTTTGGTACGTTACCCGCAGCCGGTCATAAGGTGAAAGAGTGAACATCCCATAGAAACTGCCGGTGCTGAAAAATGTAGCACCATTTCGTGAAAATTCCAATAGGGAAACGCCACCGCCGCTAACAATTATATCTGCGGGATAGCCAGTGTTGTTAATATAAGTGTAAGGCGACGGGCTAAGTACAATAACGCTTGGCTGCGCCGAATAGTTTGTAAACGACTGCGGTGGGATTGTGGGCGGCCCCACGCCAATTTCGGTACGTAAAGCGTCAACTTGTGTTGTTGCGTCAATTGGTATTGGGCCAATCTGCAAGTCTTCTAACGTAATGTCGTTTGTGCCGTTACCAGTTAATTGAAACAGATTAAAGAAAAACCGATACCATTCCCGCGAAATCAATTGGGTGCGGGGGTCAATCAACTCAACCCGCGCTGACGGGATTTGCGTGATGTTAGGCATTGGTCGGACTCATAACCAAGTCAGCGCCCATAATAGCAATCTGGATGGGATCAGTGCCTGACAACTCATAAACACGGTCGCGCAGTTTAAGAGTCATACCCAAACGGCGCCAAAAAATACGGGTTCCATAAGCGCCTACAGCACCGCCTTGCGCCCAGTGTTCGTTTGACCATGTGTGGCCACCGTCGTCTGACCAACGCAACATGAACTGTGGCGGTGGATTGACAGATATGGTTGTCTCATCAATTAGGTTTTCAAAGGACTCGGTGATCAGCCTAAAACCGTCCTCAGTAATCAAGTAAACGCCTTCTGTAACTGGCGCAAGCAAAGCGCCTGCTTGGGCGTCCAATTGCAAGCTGTGCTGGGCTGTACGTTTTAAAGTGTTTGTGCCCGTGGGCAATGCACGCCAGGAGCGCAGCCAGCGTTGAATTTGGCTGTTGTCGGCGTAAGTGTCTAGGTCAAGCGTGTAAATGTTGCCGTTTTGGTAATCGCCAACAATGATGTTGCCAACAAAGTTGCATTGGCAGTTGGAGCGGTGGCGGGTGAAACTGCCGTTGTCCCAGCCTGCGCGCTCATGCCAAGCCTGCGTTGCCGCGTCGTACACCCAAGTCGCGTTGGCGCTTGGGAATGTCAGGACATAAAAGCCGTGGCCGTCTTGCTGGTAGGTGTAAGCAATGGCGTCTGAAATGTTGCCGTATTGCTGAATCTGCCATTCAACGGCGTGGGTTGACACGCGCTGACCGTTGTAACCGTTAGCCTTGTAGACAATACCTTGGCCACGGGCGTCAGTGCCCAGCCAAAACAAAGTGTTGTCCAGTTTGGCTACCGAGAAAGCAGCCGCGCAACCTAATTCATTAAACGCGCCTTGGATGCGCGTCAGAGGAAAGTCAGCAAGGCCAGCGTCGTACCATACTTCAACTGAGTCAGAGCCAAACAACCAAGCCTCGCGGTGGTCAACAGACACGGCCACCAAGCCGTCTGGAGAGCCTTCAGCGCTTGCAAAGTCAAGGGCGTTAATGTCATACCCATCCAGAAGCGCTGTGACCCATATCTTTTGGCTATTAGGTTCGTTGAAAACAAAGTAGCCATCCAAAAAACCTACCGTTACAGCGCCCGGAAAGTCTGGGTCTGTAATGGGACCAAAGACGCCGGTGTTGATGTTGTAAATAAAACTAGGGCCGTTGCAAGCAAAAAAGATTTGCGTGCCGTTGTCAGCAATAGAAACTGGGCCAGTACCAGATACTGTACCAATTAACGTCGGCGTGCCTGTAGTGCTGCTAAGTTTGTAAACTTGAACGCCAGAAACAACGTAAAAAACTGATGTGCTAATCTTGGCCACCCACAACCCCCGGATGGGACCAGTGCCAATTGTCTGAAGAAAGTTAAGGCCAGGAGCGCGGTTTAGAAAGCCTGGCTCTTTACCGCCCTCGGGAATAACCTCGGGAAACAAGTTAACCATGCGGTTATCCGCAGCATTGACGCTGCGGGTAACGTAGCTAGAGCCAAGAATTGGCGTACGCATCAGTAGTTACCGGCGTAGATGTTGAAGCGTTGGCGGTTTGCCACCAATGCGTAAGGCAGTGCCATCACATCATCTGGGTTGTTGATGCGCTTTAAGTCGCGCTTAGAAGTCATGGCGATGCGCTGCACTTGCGGGCTTGGCTCAACGCCAAACTCAGGGGCAAACTCCATGGCCAAGTTGTAAGTGAACGCCCGCAAATAGCCTGGGGGGTAATACATTACAGTTGACAACGTGGCGGGCCTGTCTAATTCTTCCACCGACACGATGTGCCACTCCAAGTCCTGTGTAGGTCTTGGATAAACAGTCATTGTAATGTCAGGAAAACCCATGTTTACCCACATAACTTGCGGATAAGTAGACGTCACAGTTTTAACAGCAATACCGTTGTACTGCTGTTGATTGATCATTTTAATGCCGTACGACACGCCATTGGGTGCTTTAAAATATGTTGCGTCGTCTACCAAAACGGGGCGCAAACCAACAAAGTCACCAGTGGGGCCAAGCGTGCGGCTAAGAATACTAGCAGGCCATGTGAAGACTTGATCTTGAGTCACAAACACTGACAAACGCTCAGTAGACCATGAGTCAATCATTTGATTGAGCGCCATTAAAGCGTCTTGCGACATGGAAGCTGATGGCGTCTCGCCTTCGGCCAAA
>TARA_R110000868_G_scaffold15350_4_pt1 | contig 10733 bp, 10 predicted proteins | sample TARA_R110000868 | Tara Oceans TARA_R110000868 (sample SAMEA4397489) | marine metagenome | biome: Polar Biome; feature: [SRF] surface water layer (ENVO:00010504); material: water (ENVO:00002006), including particulate matter (ENVO:01000060) such as... | depth 5 m | reverse complement strand
GCCGACCGTGGAAACGGGCGCACAGACAGAAGAAACCGATCTCGGCTTCAACCCTGTCCTGCTCAAGAAAGTCGACGAACTTGAACTGTCCGTTCGCTCGGCAAACTGCCTGAAGAACGACAACATTGTTTACATTGGTGACCTCATCCAGAAGTCCGAAGCAGAGATGCTGCGCACGCCGAATTTCGGTCGCAAATCCCTGAACGAGATCAAGGAAGTCCTCGCCGGTCTTGGCCTGCACCTCGGCATGGAAGTGCCGGACTGGCCGCCGGAAGACATCGAAGGCCTCGCCAAGAAATACGACGACCACCTCTAGCCCACTGAGTAATCGGGGGCCTGACCACCTCCTTAAGGAACACGACAATGCGCCATCGCCTTGGATACCGTAAACTGAACAAGACGACATCGCACCGCAAGGCGATGTTCGCGAACATGGCTGCCAGCCTCATTGAGCATGAGCAGATCGTGACCACCCTTCCAAAGGCGAAGGAAATGGCTCCGCTCATGGACAAGCTGGTGACCCTCGCCAAGAAGGGCGATCTGAATGCCCGCCGTCAGGCCCTTTCGAAGGTCCGCGACGAGGCGGCTGTCCGCAAACTGTTCGACGTGATGGGCGACCGTTACAAGGACCGCAATGGCGGCTACACCCGCGTGCTGAAAGCCGGCTTCCGCCATGGCGACAACGCACCGATCGCCGTTCTGGAACTGGTCGACCGTGACGAGAGCGCCAAGGGCGCCGCGGATCGTGCCCGTCACGAAGCCGAAATGGAGTCGATGGAAGGCTAGGCTTTCCTCATTTCACGCAATTGTTTCAGGAGCCCCGGACCGCTGGTCCGGGGTTTCTTGCATTTGGGTGCGGGGGTCTTTCTCATCAAACTCCCTGCGTCGGGCATTTTGCGGCATTTACTGTTCAGGCCAGTTACGCGTAAGCCTGCACGTCAGACGGGAGAGAGACCAATGGGATTCAGCTTCAAGACACCGCCGCACATCCTGTTTGAACGGGGCAGTGCCAGCCAGCTCGGTAAGCTGGTCGGCGACCGGATGAAACGTCCGGTCTTCGTGACAGATGAGGGCGTGATCGCGGCTGGCCTGGTTGGGGGCGCGCTGGAGAGCCTGCGCGCAGAGGGCCTTGAGGTCTTTGTCTATGACAAGGTGGTGGCCGACCCGCCGGCCGCCACGATCCGCGACGCCGTGGCAGCCGCCCGCGAGCATGGCGCCGATGGCGTGATTGGCTTTGGGGGCGGATCATCCCTTGATACGGCCAAGCTGATCGCCGTTCTGCTGGAGTCCGACCAGTCGCTCGAAGATATTTATGGGGTCGGCAATGTGAAGGGCACGCGCCCACCGCTGGTCCTGTTGCCGACAACGGCGGGGACGGGGTCTGAAGTCACGGCGATTTCCATTGTGACGTCGGATGATCTGAAGAAGATCGGCGTCGTCTCCGACCAATTGTTTGCAGACCTCGCCATTGTCGATCCGATGCTGACCCTGACCGCACCGCGCGGGGTGACAGCGGCCACCGGGATTGACGCGATGGTGCACGCGATTGAAGCCTACACATCCAAACTGCTCCGCAACCCGGTCTCGGGCGCGCTGGCCCGGGAAGGCTTGCGGCTGCTCGCCGGAAACCTGCTGCGGGCCTGCGAGCATCCGGACGATATCGAGGCGCGCGAAGCCATGTCCATCGGGGCGACGCTCGCAGGCCAGGCCTTCAGCAATGCGCCGGTCGCGGCGGTCCATGCCATGGCGTATCCGCTGGGCGCGCTGTTCCATGTGCCGCATGGCGTCTCGAATGCGCTGATGCTGTCCCCGGTCCTGCGCTTCAATGCGGAAGTGGCCGCCAAGGATTATGCTGACCTCGGTCCGGTCGTGGGTGTGGCTGAGGATGCGAACGCCTTCATCGACCATATGGTCGGATTGTGCGCGAAGAGCGGGACGCCGCTGAAGCTGACCGAGGTTGGCGTCAATCACAATGATCTGCCGAAGATGGCAGAGGATGCGGTGAAGAATGAGCGCCTGATGAAAAACAATCCGCGCGAGGTCACGTATGAGGATGCGCTGGCGCTTTACGAGGAAGTGCTCTGAACCCGCTTCGGCGGATTGGGCCGAGCCGGTCTATTTGCCGGGCGTTTTATGCGACGTGACGAGAAAATCTTCCGGATACCAGGGCGAGTCCGATGGGCGGGAATTGTGGAAGGCCGATGAGGTCAGCGTGATATAGAGCTGGAGCAGGCGGGAGGCCTTGCGCGGGTGGTATTGTGTGAGTTCAGCCCGGATTCGCCAGCGAAAGCCGGTCGCGAGTTCGCCCACCAGCTCGGCGCCCACGCTCGACAGGCTGGCAATTTCGCGCAGCCCGCGCCCGATCAGACTGTTATCCAGCAATTCCTGGACACCATATTTCGCCTGGGTGCCGCGCTGGGCGATCTGGCGTTCTGTTTCGGTCAGTTTGCCCTTCATCAGGGTTGCGGCCTGGGCGAAGTCTTTCAGGGCGTGATCCCACATTTTCTTGCGGGCCATCACGACGCCGCGCTGTATCAGCGCCTGACGCCTGCTGGACCGGCCGTCGACCGTCTCGCCGCGAGGGAGGAATTCATCGAGTGGCCAGGACTCATGGATGTTCCGGAAGATGATCTGGTCGTGCTGGATCCAGCGTCCGACCATTTCCGATGCCGGAAACTTGCTGGCGCCAGCGCCGCGGTCGCCATCATGCTGGCGCTGGTGGAAGACGATAGACCGGCAGGCCGCACTTGTACTGATCCGGGATGCCCTGAGAATGTAGTCATAATCCACTGACCGTCTCAGGCTGGTATCGAACGGACCGACTGCGTCCAGCAGGGTCTTTTCGAACAGCATGCCCGACTGATGGGTGAACATGTCTTCCATCGTGGCGATCAGGAAGTCGCGGGGATGGCAGTCACGCCAATAGCCGGTATCCTGCCAGACGCGGGCGCCGCCATCTGCGGGATCGGTGAAGCGGTCGTGGCGTCCATAGCTGAACCCGGCCGAGGGGTTGGCCTCCAGCGCGGCGGTCAGTTTTGCCAGCGCGTCCGGGCAGACAATGTCGTCATCATCAACGACCCAGAGCCGGGTGCCGGTCATCAGCGTCATGGCGTGGTTGATCGCGGCTGACTTGCCCTGGTTCTCGGTGCGCACATAGCGCACCTGCGGGTAGCGCGCCGCTATCGCGGGCGTGTCGTCGGTCGAGCCGTCATCAATCAGGAGGATCTCGTCCGGCTGCCGGGTCTGGGCGAGCACGGAATTGAGGGTATCAGCCAGCAGGGACGCTCTGTTGTAGGTCGGAATGACTACCGAGGTCGAATGCATTCCATTTTAGTCCCGTTCTGGAGGCCGAGGCGAGCCAGTAGAGAGTTCGCCAAGAAAAAATCTGTTGAATACAAATGTACCGCAGCAGTTTTTCCAATTCATTACTTATACCTCTAAGACTAACACGAAATAGGCAGAATCTGCTGGAGCTACGCAGCCTTCCGGAAGAAAACCGCGAAACTTCGCGGCAGACGCGAACCGGCGGCCGGGCGTTCGCGTAGCGCGTTCGCATCCCTCTGGGACTGCGTGCCGCAAGCCTTTCAGGAGGCGGCGTCAAAGCGCCCCGTTTCGGGGGGCGTTTCCATTTGTGACGTGGGCGTCATCGGTGTAGTCTGCTGGCAAAAGAACGGGAGAGAACAACATGGCCGACGGACACGATATGGGCGAGCGCGCGAAGTTTCGCGAAATGCTGGAAGGCACCAAGGAAGACTGGGACATCATTGTCGATCATTCCAAGAGCTTCAACAAAGGCCTTGCGAAACGGGTGCTCGATCATCTGCGCCTGCTCGACGGCGACTATGGCGGCTTCCCGATCGACCGGCTGGAGCACTCGCTGCAGACCGCGACCCGCGCGCATCGCGATGGCCGCGACGAGGAATATGTCGTCTGCGCGCTGCTCCACGATATCGGTGACACGCTCGGCAGCTACAACCATCCGGACGTCGCCGCGGCGATCCTGAAGCCGTTCGTGTCAGAGGCCAATCTCTGGATGGTGGCCAATCATGGCGCGTTCCAGGGCTATTATTTCTTCCACCATCTCGGCCTCGACCGGAACATGCGCGAGCATTTCAAGGACAGCCCACACTATGAGTATTGCGCGCAGTTCTGCCATCTCTACGACCAGGCCGCATTCGACCCGGACTATCAGAGCGAGCCGCTGGAATTCTTCATTCCCATGGTCGAGAGTGTCTTCTCGAAGCCGGTAAATTCCATGTATCTCAAGGCGATGCAGGAATAAGCGTGAAGGCACTCAAATCTCTGTCGGCCAGTATTGTCCTCCAAGTTGCGCTGACTTGGGGATTGGGGCTTTCGGCCCATGCCGACACGTCTGAGAAACCGGATCTACAGTGCATGAGCGATGCTTTCGAAGTCGATCTTTCTGGCGAGAAGTGGCTGGCCCATGCGTGCGATGATGGCGAAACGTTGGTTTTTGTAACGCCAGTCGATAATGCCGCGCATCCGTTTTACTTTATCAGTTATCCAAAACAGGATGAGGAAGGCACTTGGGTGCGTCAGCTATATGGAGAAGGTAACGGCAAGGAAGCTGAGACCCAGAAGGCCTTTGAGGTGTTGAGCGCTTACACAGTCAGTGACTTTGACGAGCTTTACGCCAAGATCGCTGCGCTCGATACATCACAAGACTAGTCCGCCGACGTTTCCAACATGCAGGGGCCTTCGCTGGCGACGCTCGTCATCGCGGCGTGGGCTTCGCATGTATTGCCATAGGTCTTGCCGTCGCAGCCGCAGACCGGCTCATATTGCTTGGTACACATCGGGCGGACCTCTTCGCAGGTGCCGGCCGCGTCCGCAATGTTGCGGCAGGCGCCGTCTTCCATCTTGCAGAACAGGCCCTCCTCGCACTGGATCGCGGCGATGCCACCACAGGTCTCGCCCACGCCGGCCATGATCGGGCCGGTCGGCTGCTGCGCCTGAGGGGGCGGCGGTGTGTCGGCTTCAACGGGGGGAAGGTCTGCCGGGGGCGACTGGAGCCAGGCGCAGCTGGCCAGAAAAGTGACAGACAGAACAAGAGCGATGAGGCGCATGGTGATCTCCCTTTTTTACAGGAGATACCTGCGCCCCAATCGCGTATTTGGCAAGCCGGAGCTTAGCCTTTCATGCCGGCTGCGACAGCCGCAAAGATGTTCTGGCCGTGCTCGCCGCCAGACTGGAAGGCCGGCTTGGTGGTGGAGACGTCTGTGATCTGGTCCCATTTGGCAGCAACAGCTTCAGCCGACAGGCCTTCGCCCTGGCCAACGAAGACACCTTCGGTCTCGACAATGCGGGCCATCGAGAAGGCGCCGGCGCCAGCGGACAGGATCATGCCGGTCGGGGCGTCATCCTTGACGAGGTTCATCACGCCGGGCGTGACATATTCCGGCTTCAGCTGGGCGAGGACTTCGTCCGGCATCAGGCCTTCGGTCATGCGAGTTGCAGCAATCGGGCAGACCGCGTTGATTTTGATGTTGTTCTTCGCGCCTTCGATCTTAAGCGTGTTCATCATGCCGACCACGCCGAGCTTGGCGGCACCATAGTTTGCCTGACCGAAATTGCCGTACAGGCCGGTTGAGGAGGTGGTGACGACCACGCGGCCGAAATTCTGTTCCTTCATGATGTTCCAGGCGGCGTGCACCGGCATGAACGTGCCGCGCAGGTGAACGTCGATCACGAGGTCGATGTCGGCCTGGGTCATCTTGGAGAAGGATTTGTCGCGCAGGATGCCGGCATTGGCGATGATGATGTCGATCCGGCCCCATTTGGCCATCGTGTCGTCGATCATCTTCTTGACGCCGGCCTCGTCGGAGACGGACGAGCCATTCGCGATGGCTTCGCCGCCCATGGCCTCGATTTCCTTGACGACCGCTTCGGCAGCTTCGGAATTGCCGCCCGTGCCGTCCAGCGTGCCGCCGAGGTCATTGATGACGACCTTGGCGCCGCGGCGGGCAAGTTCCAGCGCGTGGCAACGGCCAAGACCGCCGCCGGCACCTGTAACAATGGCGACGCGATCGTCGAAACGGATATCTGACATGGGAGGACTCCTCATTCCTTGACTGTTCTGCCCCGTGTCTCAACAGACGCTCACGTAAACGTCAAGCATGCTCCTAGCGTCACCTCTTGCGCGGATTGCCGCGCCGTGATTGCGTTTTGGTCAGCCGAAGAAAAGTATCCAGGGAGGATCATCATGCTGGCATATGTAACACTGGGATCAAACAATAAGGACAAGGCCGTCGAATTCTACGACGCCGTGATCGGGGAACTGGGCGGGCAACGCGTCTTCGCCAATGACCGTCTGCAATTCTACGGCACCGGGCCGGGCCAGCCGATGATCGCGATTGGCGGTCCTTATGATGGCGAAGCGGCGACGGTCGGAAACGGCGTCATGCCGGCGCTTGGCTGCAAGGACACCGAGACGGTCGACCGCGCCTACAAGAAGGCGCTTGAGATGGGCGGCACCTGTGAAGGCGAGCCGGGCCAGCGCATGCCGACCTTCTACGGCGCCTATTTCCGCGACCCGGACGGCAACAAGATCTGCGTCTGCAAACTGGGCTAGGTATCAGCCAAGCGCCGCCAGGAAGACTTCGAGCGTCTCTTTCGCGAAGAGGCGCATGTTTTCCGGGCGGTCGCTGAGGCCGGTCTCCAAAGTGGTGGAGATCTCGAACCGGTTTGGGCCGACCACGGCGATGCAGGTGTGGCCTGCGGCGTCGCCATAGCCATTGCCCGTCGGGCCGGAGGCGCCGGTTTCGCAGAGGCCCCAATCGGCGGCGAGCTTGCCGCGAATGGTATTGGCGAGCAGGCGGGCATAGGGCTCGGTCGAGGAGCGCATGTCGCCAATATCCTCGCGCGTCAGGCCGAGCAGGTGCTTGAACGCCTTGGCGGTGTAGATGATTCCGCCCCCCCGATAATAGGATGAGGCGGCCGGCACAGCGAGCAGCGCCGCCGAGATGAGGCCGCCGGCCGAGGATTCCGAGATGGCCACGGTCTCGCCGCGGGCTTTGAGCGTGTCCGCGATCCGTTGCGCGATGGGGATGAGGGTTTCCATGCGCGTCACTTGAGCAGCCGGGTGGGTGCCGTGCAAGCCGGACGTCGGGAGAGGGTCGGGCTCTGGTCTTCCGCGCCCGTGCTTCGACTTCGGCCATCCTTCGACTTCGCTCAGGATGAGTCCGTACTCTGCTGCCAGGTCGCAGCGCTCATCCTGAGCGAAGTCGAAGGATGGGCAGGCGGGGGGAGTTGCACGCAGTTGCGCACATGAATACTTCCCCTTCGGCCAAGGCGCCGCTAAGCCTCAATGTGACAGTTTGGGGAAAGGGAGCGGCGAATGCTTTCCATCGCGGGTTATGAATGGGGCTGGGACAATGCGCGGGCGCTGCTCGGCATCTTGCTGATCTATGGCGTGTGCTGGGTGCTTTCGGAGAAACGAAAGCTGTTTCCGTTCCGGCTGATTATCGGCGCGACGATCATGCAGTTCGTGTTTGCGCTGATCCTGTTTGGCATTCCCTTCGTGCGGGCGATCCTGTTCAAGGCCAATGACGTGGTCGATGGCCTGCAGAATGCGACGCGCGCCGGCACGAGTTTCGTGTTCGGCTATGTTGGCGACAATGTCGCCGCAGATCAGCTGATGGGCGGGTCTCCGCCGCCGCTGTTCTTCTTCCAAATTCTGCCAATTGTGATCGTTGTGGCTGCCTTGTCGGCGATCCTTTGGCACTGGCGCATCCTGCAATGGGTGACCAATGGGTTTGCCTATATCTTCCAGCGCGCGATGGGCCTTGGCGGGGCGACGTCTCTGGCCGTTTCCGCCAATGTATTCATGGGCATGACCGAGGCCCCGGTGCTGATCCGGCCTTATATCAAGGGCATGACCCGGTCGGAGCTGCTGATCATGATGACGGCAGGCTTTGCGACCATCGCGGGCAGCGTGCTCGTTGTGTACGGGGCGTTCCTTGAAGGCAAGATGGACAATCCGCTGGCACAGTTGCTGACGGCCTCAATCATGGCGGCCCCGGCGGCGGTCGCCGTGGCGCTCTGCCTGATCCCGGAAACAACGCCCGCGACCGAGCGGATGAAGGAACCGGATTTCAGCTATTCTTCCACGATGGATGCCTTTTCCACGGGCGCCTCTGATGGCCTGAAGATCGTCCTGAACATTGCGACCATGCTGATTGCGGCGCTGGCGCTGCTCTGGCTGGTCAATGCAGGGCTCGGCGCATTCCCGGATGTGGCGGGGGCACCGCTCTCCATCGAACGTATCCTTGGTTGGATCTTCGCGCCGCTGATGTACATGATCGGCGTGCCGATGGGCGAGGCGGCGCAATCGGGCTCGCTGATGGGCGTGAAGACGGTGTTGACCGAATTCGTGGCCTTCCTGCAGCTCGCTGAAGTGCCTCAGGACGCGATGGACCCGCGCACGCGCATCATCACGGCGCACGCCATTTGCGGCTTCGCGAACTTTGGCTCCATGGGCATCCTGATTGGCGGCCTGAGCATTGTTGAGCCTGCGCGGCGGGATGATTTCCTGGCGCTGGCCTGGCGGACGCTGCTGGCCGGGACGCTGGCGACCTGCCTGTCGGGCGCCGTGGTCGGGGCCTTGCCATACCAGCTGTTCGCCGGCGTGGGCGGCTGATCTTTCGGCTCGCTTCCCGCACGGTCAGGCCTAGACTTTAGGGCTGAGATTGGCACGAGTGCGGGATATGAAAATGAGACGATTTCGGACAGGACTGTTCGCGGCGACGAGCATGACACTCATCATGGCGGCCATGCCCGCGCAGGCACAGGAGCGCCTGGCGCCGGTAAGTGTCTGGGGAGACAGGACGGAAACCGATCCAGGTAGTCTGGCGGTCGTTGATTCTGCGGAGATCGACGAGACTTTGGCCGATCACCCGGCTGAAATCCTGAACAAATTGCCCGGCGTGAACATTCAGATGAATTCCGGGCAGGAGCATCTGGTCGCGATCCGCTCACCCGTCCTGACAGGCGGGGCCGGGCAGGGCAGTTTCCTGATCCTCGAGAATGGCGTGCCGGTGCGCTCGCCCGCTTTTGGCAACGTTAACAGCCTGTTCGAGCCGCATCATGAAGTGGCAAGCGCGATTGAAGTCGTGCGCGGGCCGGCCAGTGCGAAATATGGCTCCAATGCCGTGCACGGACTTGTCAATGTGATCCTGCCGGAAGTCGGCGGCGGCAGCGAGGCCGTGGGCAGCTACGGCACGCTCGGCCGCTGGCGCAGTGATGTGACGCTGGACGAGGGCGAGCATTGGCTGGCGGCGGTATCGCTACAAAAGGATGCGGGCTGGCGCGACAATACGGGCGTGGACCAGCAGAAACTGACGCTGGTGGGCGACTGGATGCTGGGCGCGTGGAACACGACGACCTGGCTGACCGCCTCAAACCTCAACCAGGAAACGGCGGGCTTTGCGCAGGGACCGGATGCCTACAAGGATGAGGACATTGCCAAATCCAATCCGAACCCGGAAGCCTATCGCGATGCGTGGTCGGCGCGGGCAGGCGCGCGGCTGTCTCGAGACTTCAGTGGCGGCACGCTGACCCTGACGCCTTATGCGCATACCCAGTCGATGATCTTTGCGCAGCACTTCCTGCCGAATGGCGGGGTGGAGAAGAATGGCTCGACCGGCGGCGGTCTGATGGCCCGCTATGAGCGGGAGGCCTCCGACAGGCTCACATATCGCATTGGCGCGGATGTCGATGTGGCAAGCGGTTGGCTTAAGGAAATCCAGCCCGATCCCTTCGGTTTCTTTCCCGGAGACTCGCGGTTCCCGCAGGGCAAGCATTATGACTACACCGTCGACACGCTGATGGGCGCGGTCTGGGGCGAGCTGGATTTTGCACTGAGCGAGCAAGTACGCCTGCTGGCGGGCCTTCGGGCGGAAGGCCATGAATATGATTACTCGACCGATGTGGCCCCCGGCATCAATGGCCGCTTCAATGTGCCCGCTGACCGGACAGATTCGTTCGACCTGCTGACACCGAAGCTCGGCATTATCTGGTCGGTGGCAAATGGTGTTGATCTCTATGCCAACTATGCGCGCGGCGAGCGTGCGCCGCAGGCGTCAGACCTCTACCGGCTGCAGAGCTTGCAGGTCGCCGGGCAGGTGGAAGAGGAAACGCTCGACAGTGTCGAAATCGGTGCGCGCGGCACTGCGCTGGAAGGCCGGCTTGTCTATGACATCGCCGCCTACTGGATGGAGAAGGACAATTTCTTTTTCCGCGACAGTGACGGGCTGAACGTTCCCGACGGATCAACCGAGCACAAGGGCGTGGAAGCGTCCGGCGCGTTCGACCTGACGCCAGTGCTGAGCGTGTCAGGCTCGGCCAGCTGGTCTGACCAGACCTATACATTCGACCGGATCACGGGCTCCGGCACCGAGACGATCCGCGATGGCAACGAGATCGACACGGCGCCGGAATGGCTGGCCAATGTCTCACTGGACTGGCAGGCGACGGACGAAATCAAGCTGTCACTGAATGTCGACCATGTTGGCGAGTATTTCGTCGATCCGGCGAACACGACCAGCTATCCCGGCCACACCGTGCTGGGCGCACGGGGCGCGTGGGCCCTCAGCGAAACGGCCGAGCTGTTCCTGATCGTACGGAATCTGACTGACGAAAAATATGCCGACCGGGCAGATCTCGCCTTTGGCAATGAACGCTACTTCCCCGGCGAGCCCCTGAATGCCACGCTG
>TARA_R110000868_G_scaffold78870_1_pt1 | contig 10740 bp, 7 predicted proteins | sample TARA_R110000868 | Tara Oceans TARA_R110000868 (sample SAMEA4397489) | marine metagenome | biome: Polar Biome; feature: [SRF] surface water layer (ENVO:00010504); material: water (ENVO:00002006), including particulate matter (ENVO:01000060) such as... | depth 5 m | reverse complement strand
ACTGGCAGAGACCATCAACGGCCTCTACAAGACCGAACTGATCCACAAGCGAGGGCCATGGAAAAGCGTAGACAGCCTAGAGTGGGAAACGCTGAAGTGGGTGAACTGGTTCAACCATCAGCGCCTGCTGGAGCCAATTGGAAATAGGCCTCCGGCCGAGTTTGAGGCACTATACGAACAGAGTCAGGCAACCATATCAGTTGCTGCCTGACTCAAACAAAACAGCCTCCGCGAAACCCGGGGCGGTTCAACCCCTAAAATCTGCAATTGCTAGAGGCTTGGAACCAGGCTAGGTACTTGATTCATCTGACCCCATAGCATTCTTCACAAACATAGAAAAATCTAAAGGATAGAGACTTGGCTCAGCTAGAGAACATCGAGGCGATTGAAAAACGGCTTTGGAAGGCGGCAGACACTCTCCGTAGCAACTCTGAACTGGCCAGCAACGAATACTTCCTACCCGTGATGGGCCTGATTTTCCTGCGTCACGCCTACAGTCGCTTTTTGTCAGTGAAGGATCAGGTCGTTGCCAGTCTGCCGAGCCGGGGCGGCAAGGTTCGCGAGCTCACCAAGGAAGACTTTTCCCAGAAAGGGGCAATCTACCTTAATCCCAAGGCTGAATTTGACGCCCTGGTAGCGCTGACCGACGCCGATGACCGTGCCGAGGCCATCATCAAGGCGATGGAGTCCATTGAGAAGGACTACACCAACCTGGCGGGCCAGCTGCCTAAAAACGAGTACCGCAGCATTCCCAACGACGTTTTGGGTCAGCTTTTGCGTACCCTGAACCCGGATGAATTGAAGAAGGCTACCGGCGACATCTTTGGTCGCATCTACGAATACTTCCTGACTGAATTTGCCGACCAAGGTGCACATGACGGCGGTGAGTTCTTCACCCCCGTTTCCTTGGTGCAGCTCATTACCAACGTGCTGGAGCCAGATCATGGCATCGTCTTCGATCCCGCCTGCGGCTCCGGCGGCATGTTCGTGCAGAGCGCTCACTTCCTTGAAGTCCACAAGGAAGCCCCGAACAAACTCACCTTCTACGGGCACGAGAAAAACCGTGTAACCACCCGCCTTTGCAAAATGAACCTGGCAGTTCATGGCCTTGAAGGCAATGTGGTGGGCGGCGAGCAGGCCATCACTTATTACAACGATCCCCATGAAAACCTCTGGGGAAACGTTGACTACGTGATGGCGAACCCACCCTTCAATGTGGACGAGGTGGACGCTGAAAAGATCAAGAATGATCCGCGCCTCCCATTTGGTATCCCGGGTATCAACAAAACCAAGAAAGTCCCCAACGCAAACTATCTTTGGATTCAGTACTTCTACAGCTACCTGAATGAAAAAGGTCGCGCTGGCTTTGTCATGTCCTCGCAAGCTTCGAGTGCGGGTCGGGACGACGCGAAGGTGCGTGAGCAACTTGTGAAGTCCGGCCATATCGATGCCATGATCGACATCCGTGGAAACTTCTTCTACACACGTAGCGTACCTTGCCAGCTCTGGTTTCTTAACAAGGACAAACCCCAAGAGCATCAGGACAAAGTCTTGATGGTTGATGCTCGCAATGTCTATCGCAAGGTCACGAGAAAGATTTATGACTTTAGCCCTGAGCAGCTAAAAAACCTGACCTCGATCATCTGGCTATATCGGGGCGAAACCGATCGCTTCATCGAGCTTGTGACTAGCTATATTGATAGCGCGCTGTTTGAAGCACATGCTTGCGAAAAGTCAGATAGGTTGTTGGCAGAGCCGGTGCCTGATTTTATTGCTGCGCTTAAGGAGCTCTATGCAGCCATGCGTCCGTTCCTGAGTCAATTAGAGAAGGGAGCAGAGCCTGACCAGTTGGACGTCACGCTGCATAGTGAGTTGCTGACAACTATTGAACAAGTTAACGCCGATTGGTCGGACTTCGAAAGTCTCAAAAATAATCTGCATGATTGGTGGGGTCCCTGTCCGCGAGACACAGCGAAAGATATCTTGAGTTTCACCGAAAGTGATGTATGCCTCAAAAGCCTTGCTGAGAAAAGTCGCGATCTCGCCAAGCTTATCGATCATGCCTATAAGCTCAGCACTATGCTTATTGATCTTTGCGAAAATGAGCACGCTGCTAAAGATAGCGAACTTTGGGATTACTCAATGATACACGGCACCCGCCGTGCGAGCCTGAGAAAAACCGCAGATGGAGCTAGAAGAGCTGCTGTAGAGCAGCTTAAGCAGGTTCGGTACTTCTATAAACAAGCACACTGGTTGCTCACCCGTTTTCCTGAAGGCCAGCTACGTGATGTCGAGGGCTTGGTAAAGCTGGTTTCTATAAAAGAAATCGAGAAAGCAGATTGGAGCCTGACGCCAGGTCGTTATGTTGGCAATATGCCCGACGAGGTTGATGAGGACTTCGATTTTGAAGAGGCGCTGCGAGACATACATGTAGAGCTTAAAGGGCTAAATGAAGAGTCAGTCATTCTAGCTAATAAAATCTCCCTGAACTTTGAGGGGATCGGAATATGAGCTGGAAAACTGCAGCTCTCGGTGAGGTCATCACCTTAAAGAGGGGGTATGACTTACCACATGATATGCGCGCAGACGGAGACGTCCCAGTCGTTTCGTCTTCTGGCATAACCGGATATCACAATGAATCAAAAGTCAAAGCCCCAGCTGTAGTGACAGGGCGATATGGCACGTTGGGTGAAGTGTTCTATGTAGAACAAGACTGCTGGCCTTTGAATACAGCGCTATACGTCATGGATTTCAAGGGTAATAGGCCTAAATATATATATTACTTCCTGCAAAACCTTTTAAAGGGGATGCAAAGTGATAAGGCAGCAGTTCCCGGAGTGAACAGAAATGACCTTCATGCAAGGTTAGTAACTTTTGCCAGCACAGATTCGCTTCAGAAAAGCATAGAGGAATTCCTTGGTGGCTATGACTCTCTTATTGAGAATTGTAAAAGGAGAATTTCTCTTCTAGAAGATTCCATTAGGCTTCTGTATAGGGAGTGGTTTGTATTTCTCCGCTTTCCTGGGCATGAGCATATAGAAGTACATGATGGAGTACCTGCGGGCTGGAAGCGTCTTAATATAAAAGACTGCTGCGCTAAGGTTAGCTATGGCTATACCGCTACCGCCGCTATCGAAAAAATAGGACCAAAATTTCTCCGCATCACCGATATAGTGCCAGATTTTATTGTTTGGGAATCCGTCCCTCAATGTGAAATCGATGAAAAGGGCAAGGAAAAATACAAACTAAGCGAGGGTGACATTGTGGTTGCCAGGACTGGCGCCACTGTTGGCTACGCTAAACTAATCACCGGTGCGGAAGAGGATGCAGTTTATGCATCGTACTTGGTCAGATTCAAGCCTGACCCGAATATTGTTGATAGCCTTATTCTTGGAACTTTCATGGAGTCCAAAGAATATAAAGAGTTTGTTCGCTCAAATGCAGGTGGAGCTGCTCAGCCAAATGCAAATGCTCAGATCCTAGGCGCAGCCAAACTGCTCGTTCCGACAAAAGAAATACAGCAATTATTCAGAAGCTATTGCGAAGACTCTTTTAAGCTTAGAGAAAATCTCATCAAGCAGATTGCAGTGCTGAAAAAGTCAAGAGATCTGCTCTTGCCTCGACTGATGAATGGAGACATCACCGTATGAATGCGATGACCGAGGATCATCTGGCGCAGGAGACGACTGCCAATTACCTACTGCATGACCTGCAGTGGGATGAGTCGATCTACGCCATGCAGGAGGTTTTGGGCAAGGAAGGTACCCTCGGTCGCACCAATGAAACCGAGGTGGTGCTAAACCGCTATCTTGGGCAGAAGCTTATCGATCTCAACCCCGGTCTCCCGATGGAGGCCTATGAAGACGCCTTGCGGATTGTGAATGAATACAGCAGCAGCTCCGTACTGCTGGCGACCAATCGGGAGAAGGACAATCTTCACAAGAACGGCGTTGAGGTCAGCTTTCGCAACGATAAAGGCGAGCGCGTCAAAAAGCGCCTTCGCCTTTTCGACTTCGACAATCCGGAAAAGAACCACTTTCTAGTTGTTCGTGAGCTTTGGGTTAAGGGCGATCTGTATCGCCGCCGCGCCGATATCGTGTGCTTCGTGAACGGCATACCGCTCGTGTTCATGGAGCTCAAAAATGTCCACAAGGACATCAAGGCTGCCTACGAGAAGAACTTTGCCGACTACAAGGACACGATCCCACATCTGTTCCACCACAATGCTTTCATCGTCCTGGGGAACGGTGTTGACGCCAAAATCGGTTCGGTTTCCAGCAAATTCGAGCATTTCAATGACTGGAAGCGCCTGCATGAGGATTCTCCTGGAGTCGTGGACATGGAGACGCTGCTGAAAGGCACATGCTCCAAATCCCACCTGATGGACATCTTCGAGAACTACATCCTCTTCGATGAAAGTTCCGGGAAGCTCGTCAAGATCGTCGCCCGAAACCACCAGTTCCTGGGCGTGAACCGGGCCATTGAGGCGGTTAAGGATCGGAGGGCCCGTGCGGGTAAGCTGGGGGTCTTCTGGCATACCCAAGGTTCCGGCAAGTCTTATTCAATCGTGTTCTTCGCCCGGAAGGTTCACCGTAAGCTGGGTGGGAACTACACCTTTGTGGTCCTGACCGACCGCGAAGATCTGGATACCCAGATCTACAAAACCTTCGGCGGGTGTGGGGTTGTTGATAACGACCGCGATCCTTGCCGCGCTACCAGCGGCGAACACTTGCAGGAGCTCTTGGGTCAGCACAAGGCGTTTGTATTTTCGCTGATCCAGAAATTCAACAAGAAGGTCGATTCCGAAAAACCTTACTCGGAACGGGACGACATCATCGTCATCACTGACGAGGCGCACCGTACCCAGTACGGCACGCTCTCTTTGAACATGCGCAACGCTATGCCTGGCGCAAGCTTCATTGGCTTCACAGGTACGCCGCTGTTCAAGGATGACGAAATCACCAAGAAGGTCTTCGGTGAATACATCTCTACCTATGACTTCCAGCGCGCCGTAGAGGACAACGCCACCGTGCCGCTCTATTACGATGCGCGCGGCGAACAGTTGCGCTTCGTCGATGAAGATGGCGACGAGCATAGTGTTGCCGATCCGAAGGGCCTGAATGAAAAGATCGCTGCCAAGCTTGAAGAGCTGGAGATCGAGGATATCGACGTTCAGCAGCGCCTGGAGCGCGAGCTGAAACGCGACTACCACATCATCACCAGCACCAGCCGCCTTGAACAGGTCGCACAGGATTTTGTCCGGCATTACGCCAATGGCTGGGAAACCGGCAAGGCAATGCTGGTTTGTATCGATAAGATCACCTGCGTGCGCATGCACAAGCTGATCGACGCCTACTGGCAAGAGCACATCGCCCGGCTAGAAAAAGACCTGGTGAACGCGCAGGACGAGCAGGATGACATCTGGCGTCGCCGCCAGATCGATTGGATGCGGGAAACGCAGATCGCTGTCGTGGTAAGCGAGGAGCAAGGCGAGGTCGACAAGTTCCGTAAATGGGCATTGGACATCATTCCCCATCGTCGCCTCATGAAAGAGGGCTTTCTACTTGGTGATGGGAAGCGTATCGACCTAGAGAGCGCGTTCAAAAAATCGGAGCACCCATTCCGCGTGGCTATTGTTTGCGCTATGTGGCTGACCGGCTTCGACGTGCCAACGCTGTCCACGCTCTATCTCGACAAACCTTTGCAGGCCCACACGCTCATGCAGGCTATCGCTCGCGCAAACCGTGTTGCGGAAGGCAAGAACAATGGCCTGATTGTTGATTACTGCGGCATCCTCAAAAACTTGCGCCAGGCACTCTCCACTTTCGCGGGGCGAGGGGACGAAGGGCACTGTGATGATGAGGGTGAACTCGATCCAACCAAGCCCAACGAAGAGTTGCTGGCGGATCTGATCGAAGCCATCGGCTTCGTGCGCGACTTCCTGCATGTCCAGGGCTTCCGTCTTGAGGACATCAACGAAAAGGTCGGGTTTGCGCGAAACGCTGCCATCGTCGAAGCCAAAGAGGCGGTCAACGAGAACGACCAGACCCGCAAGCGCTTCGAGATCATGGCCCGCGAGGTCTTCAAGAAGTTCAAGGCTTGCATCAACGTGCCCGGCGTGAATGGGCAGCGCGATGCTAGGGATGCCATCAATATCATCTACAAGAGCTTGCAGGCCGACCGTGAAGCAGCCGATATCAGCGACATCATTCGCCAGCTACATGGGATCGTCGATGAAACGATCCATACCCGCACTGCTACAGATGAGGGGGCTGGAGTCTATGACATCAGCAAGATCGACTTCGAGCGGCTGCGCCTGGAGTTTGCAAAGTCTCCGGCCAAGCACACCGCCGTGCAGGGGCTCAAAGACGTCATCGAGAAACGTCTGAATATCCTGCTCATGAAGAACCCGCTGCGCACCGATTTCCAGGCGCACTACGACAAGCTGGTCGATGAATACAATTTCGAAAAAGATCGGCTCACCATCGAAAAGACCTTCGAGGCGCTCCTGAAGCTGGTCGATGAGCTGAGTGCAGAAGAACGTCGCGCAATGGAGGAAGGGCTCGATGAGGAAACCTTGGCCTTGTTCGACCTTCTCTCAAAGCCCCAACTCTCCAAGGGAGATACGACAAAGATCAAGAAGGTTGCTGCCGAACTTCTGGATACGCTGAAGGCAGAACGGCTCCGGATCGAGAACTGGCGTGAGAAAGAAAGTACGCGCGATGCCGTGAAGCAGAAGATCTATGATTTTCTGTATGACGACAGTACAGGGCTACCGGTCGACGAGTACAACGAAGATGAAATTAAAATTCTCGCTGAGAATATTTTCCGCCACGTGTACCGGGCCTACCCGACCGTGCCGTCACCAATATACGGACACTGATAGACGCCGGCGCAGGGAAGCATAAATATATGAACCGAACTGATTATCAGAGGAGAGTAATCACATCACTCTCTTGGCTGAAGACCCAGGTTGAGTACCACAACAGCCTGAGTCTGACGGATATCAACCACGGCGCAGAAGATTTTTACTGCGGCCTTTTGAATCTGGTTTACGGCTACAGCCTTAAGAACATAAACATCATCGATCAAAATGCTGCTGCCATTGATCTTGGTGACGAGCAAAATAAGATCGCTATCCAGGTCACATCCACCTCAGCTCTGGCCAAAACAAAGTACACTGTCGAAAAATTCATTGAAAAAGAGCTTTATAAGAAGTTCGACAGGCTACTCATCCTGAATATCGTAAAGAAAACCAATCATGAGGCTGAGACGATTGGCGGAACCGAGTATTCCCTTGATACCAAGGCCGATATTCTTGACGTGGAAGACCTCATCAAGAAAATCACAAGCGATCCGGACCTACAAAAATTAAAAGCCATTGCGGATTTTCTGGATGCAGAGTTGTCACTGCCCGCTCAGAGAAGCCTACCCAACGAGGTTCTCACCATTCTTGGCATCATCGAGCATATCAGCGATGAAAACCATGAGGACGCTGGCGGCGGGTATCTGGAAGAACCTATTCCAGAGGAAAAGATATATAAGCGCTTTGCGGATCACGCCGACTTTCTCGTCGATGCGTACAATGATGGCTATATAGAATACGGTGCTGTGCTAGAGGCCGTTAAGAAAGAGTCTGATTTTGGACAGATCAAGCTGCGACGTGCGGCCAGCTATCTGAGAAGATATAGCGATGCCGTACTGACAAAATGCGGAGGCGATCCGAAAGTGGCGCTCCATCAGATAATTTCCGATTTCAGCGCGCTTCTCGGCAATAACGGGTACACCTTTGACGAGGGAGCTGCAGAGTTTTACGTCATAGAGCAGCTGGTGAAGTGCAATATCTTCCCTTATAAGGAGGTTTCAGTTGCCTAGTTTATTCTCCAAAGACGACGACCTGCGCAAGTCGGCACCCGTACTCGGCTTCGAGATCCTTAAGCTACTTCAGGAGTCTGAGGAATCTCAGGTAAGCATATTTGACATTGCGAAGACGATGGCCAAATCAGGCGGGATTAATGCTAGAAGCATCTATTACGCCATGCTGTTTTTATACTCCCTGGATATCATTGAATTCCAGGAGCCATATCTGGTGGCAAAATGCTAAGAATTAGAAAATTATACAGTGAGCCGCAGGTTTTCGATCCTATCTCATTTAAAGACGGGATCAATCTCATACTTGGTGAGACGACAGAAAACAACGTCAAGACTAATGGCGTTGGTAAGTCCATGGCTGTCGAGTTCATCAACTACGGTCTTCTAAAGCGTCATGAAGAGAGCCGGGTATCCCTGATCCCGAACGAAGCCTTTCCTTACAGTACGCTAATTTGCCTGGATTTCGAGATCAACAGCAAACCCATCACGATCAAAAGAAGCATCGAGAATCATAAGTGTCCGATCTTGATGGCGGGCGGGAAGACCATTCCTTTCACGGACATCGAAGATGCCACAAGCTATCTGACGACGTTGCTTTTCGGTTCAGCCAACGATGAAAGTATCCCATCATTCCGCACCATGATGGGGCCCTTAATACGGGATGAGCGGTCGGAATTTAAATCTATTATCAAATGCTTTGACACCAATCGAAACATTCCGCCTGACTATACACCGCATCTCTACTTGCTGAATATCGACCCCAAGCCATACAAACAGGTAAAGGCTCTTTGGGGGGAGATCGACAAGATCGGAAAAGCCATTTCAAAGGCCAAAGAAAATATTGCCGCTATCACCGGAAAAAATGTTTCTGAGGCTAAGGCTGACTTAAACGAACTGACCAGTCAGGTTACAAGGATTCACCAGGAAATCGAGCGCCTGGAGAATATTGAAGGTTACGACATCGTAAAGGATGAGATAATTGAGATTGAAAGGCAGCTTGAAGAGTTTCGATCTCGGCAGGCAGTCATCAAGACTGAGCTTTCAAAGATCAAGCTATTCCGGGGCGACAATTATATCGACGAAGATGAGGTGGCCGAGCTTTATAATCAGTTCAAGGCAGGCCTTGGCGACCTAATTAAAAAGCAAATCGAAGAAGTCACCGCCTTCAAGAAAAGAATTGATAACTTCCAGAAAACCCTAGTCGATGGGCGTCGGAAAGAGCTCGAAGATAGCCTTAAAGACATAGATTTAAACATCATCCGTCTTGATCGTATTTACCGGGAAAAGCTTTTTCTCATCGATCAGAAAGGTGCTCTAAAAAACCTTCGGCAGACCATTGCGACCTATCAGAAAAAGGTAGAGGATCACGCATCTCTTTCTGCTTTTATTAAAAAGCATGCAGATTACGAGCGCGAGAAGAAGGAAAAGGCGAACGAACGAGATGGCCTGGTTTTTCTGCTCGACAGCTTTGTAACTAATTCTTCTGACGTGATCGACTCTCTGGAGCAAACCATTCTCGACATACACGAGGTTGTTGCTGGAAATCGGCAAAGCTCTTTTGAAGTGGAAATAACCAAGAAGAAAGAAGTTGTAAAATTTGAGCTCCGTATTTGTGATGATGGCAGTCATAGCAATGAGCGTGAGAAGGTATTTATTTACGATCTCGGCCTGCTAACTAATGCTGAAATAGGTAGGCGGCACCCGGGGTTGTTGATACACGACAATATTTTTGATGTCGACTATGATACGCTGCTCAGAAGTCTTAACTATCTCGGTGATAGCGAGAGAACACTGGCGCAAAAGCAATATATTCTGACGCTGAACAGCGATAAGATATATGAGGCAGATATTCACTCGCGCTTAAGGCTTGACCTTGAGGGGCTCAAGCGAGCCGCATTTACGAAGACTACAAGGTTTCTGAAGGTCAACTACCAAGAGCTATCCCTGTAGGATTAGTAGATTCTGTTTGTAAGAAAAGTAATTTGGGACTCAAGCATAATGGCATACCCTTCGCGTGAGGCCTGCGGAGAAATTCAGTCCGTTAGCCCTTTGAGCAGTTAGGAAGGTTCGATCCGAATGAATATGTCAATCTCACCAGCGACCAGCCCGTTTTTTGTCAATCCATCGCTGTAGTATTGACTGTCAATCTTCGGGCTTCAGATATCGGCCATAGTCTAGAAATTCTGGGGCTCAGAGAGGTGTCAATGGTGTGCATCGCCATTTGATGCTGGCCACTGGTGGCCGGATGATCCGATGGAAGCAGAGCCTACGGCTCGGACTAAGCCGAGGGGGAGCTGTGTCAGTGCTAGGGGTTATCGCTTAAGCAGTGCTGACTCGCGCTCCTGGGCTATGGCCATATCCTTCTGCGCCATATCTCGTAGCGCTAATAAGTTCTTCTTGTTCTCCTCCACCGGCATGCCTTCTTCAAGCATGGATAGCAGCTCATTCTCTTCAGCAAAGTACTTATTCACTACCATGACTAGATGTATAGAGCTCACTGTCGCGCTGAAGTTAGCGAGATCACAGAAGGCTGGGTGAATATACGATTCAACCGACTGAGGCTCGATATGACCAGTCCAGCTTATGACCTCAGCGATGAACGTTTGACTGTCCAGCAATGCTTGGCGGAAGGGCATTCGCCCGGCGTACCTGTTGATGGCAATGCTGAGCGTGCATCTGATTCAGAACTGGGCTAGGTGTCTCTACTGCCGGCAAGATCTTTTGAAAGAGTCGAGCGACTGGAGTTCTGTGTAAGCGAGTAGCTGAAAGGTGGTAAAAGCGTTACAGAATAAAAAATGAATAGAATCATACACTTATATTTGTAACATGTTACAGACAGCATATTTAATGTGCTCCCACTCAATCCGC
>TARA_R110000868_G_scaffold43972_6_pt1 | contig 10743 bp, 10 predicted proteins | sample TARA_R110000868 | Tara Oceans TARA_R110000868 (sample SAMEA4397489) | marine metagenome | biome: Polar Biome; feature: [SRF] surface water layer (ENVO:00010504); material: water (ENVO:00002006), including particulate matter (ENVO:01000060) such as... | depth 5 m | reverse complement strand
ACCAGAGCCGTTTATGGACCTCGCGCAGGCTGTGCAGATAACGCAGCAGTCTTATTTGCGGGCAAGGAACGACAACGCTCCTGATGACCGTTTAGAGCTTCTGCGCAGGTTTATGCAACAGTGCAAAGGGATGCTAGACGACGCTAAGAATGCTGCGATGCTGGCTCAACAACAGGCTATGCAACCAACAGCAGCACCTGTGGCGCTTGCGCCTTCTGAATTGATGCCAGTAGCAGAGCAACCACAACCTGAAATCATGGGAGTATAAGAATGAGTTTAATTGAAGCAGCTGTAAACATGGCTAGTCCGAATCCTTCCAGCCAAGCGACACAACCAGAAGGATTATCTGAACCGTCGATAAAATCACCAGAGCTAAGCACAGAAAATCTTGCACCGATTGCTCCTGTTGATGAGGGCATTGACTTTGCTTCTAAGTTTGCGGCACTTACGAGAAAAGAAAAACTCTTAGTGCGCAAGGCTAAAGAATCAGAAGAAAAATACGGCAAAGTTGTTGAATACGAAAAAGCCATGATAGCAGCAAGAAAAGATCCTATAAAATTTCTTGAGGCCGCTGGCCTATCCTATCAACAAATCACCGATTACATTTTGAACGACGGCAAACCAACCATTGAAAATCAACTTGAAGAGCTGCGCCTTAAGTACGAAACAGACGCGACTAATCGTCAAAAAGAAAAAGAGGAAAGCGAACTTCAGAAAAAGTCTCAAGACGACAAGCATTATCAGGAAATTATAGATAATCATAAAAAGCAAATCGTAGCATTTTTGGACGGAAACCGTGATGTATATGAATTGTGTGCAGTCAACGGTGCCTCTGAAGATATTTTCGAAGTGATAGAAGAGTATTATAAAGCAAACAATGAGGTGCTTAGTATTGACAAGGCCGCTGAAGCTGTGGAAAAATACTTAGAGAGTGAAGCTGAAAAGGTTTTTTTAACCAAAAAGTTTCAATCTAAAAGATTACCACCAGAAAACGGCCTAAAGACTACAGCGCCGGGCATATCAAAAACAATTACTAATAATGTTGGCGAGTTTTCTATTTCCGATTCTAGTCATCTTAATGACGATGAATCAAAGGCGCTCGCTGCTAAATTAATCCGTTGGACCTAATTTTTTAAAGGGATTTAAAAATGAGCTTGGACCTAACCAGTTTTGACGCAGCCCTAAAGCAGCACTACACCGCCGACCGTGTTGAGAACATGGTTTACATGGACAATCCACTGTTGGCGCTCATGCCTAAGTATGAGAACTTTGGTGGTCGGAACCTTCCGATCCCATTGATCTACGGCAACCCGCAAGGACGCTCTGCTACGTTCGCAACGGCGCAAACTCGCGGCGCAGCAACCAACAGCAAGATCGATGATTTCGTCCTGACTCGCGTTAAGGATTACTCAATCGCTACGATTGACAATGAGACCTTGGAAGCTTCCAAAGGTAACGAGAACGCTTTCATGGAAGCGGCAACGACTGAAATTGACGGCGCGATTAACACGCTGTCACGTTCAATCGCTGTGAAGATGTATCGTGACGGTTGGGGCGATGTTGGCGTTATCGGTTCGATTTCGTCGAACACTGTCACGCTGTCTGATATCCAGTCTGTAACCAACTTCGAAGTTGGCCAACAGGTTGTTGTGTCGTCTGCGCAGGAGACGGCTGTCCTTCGTGCTGGTAGCGCGATTGTGACCGGCGTGGATCGTGCGCTCGGCACTGTGACTTTCGACGCACTGTCTGGAATCACGGGCGAGACGGCTGGCGATTATATGTTCCTTAATGGTGACCGTCAAGACTCTGCAACGCCTTCACGGATTGTTATCGCTGGATTGAGCGCTTGGCTTCCGGCTTCCGCTCCTTCTTCCACTTCATTCTTCGGAGTTGACCGCTCGGTTGACACGACTCGCTTGGGCGGCCTTCGCTTGGACGCTTCCAGCTTGCCACTCGAAGAGGCTTTGATTGAAGCTGATGCTTTGGTTGCTCGCGAAGGCATGGCGATTGATCACTTGTTCATGTCGCACAAGCGGTTTGGCGAGTTGAAAAAAGCACTTGGAACCAAAGTGCAGTATGTTGACTTGCAAGCGAACGCGAAAATCTCGTTTCGCGGTATCTTGGTTGACGGCGCACGCGGCCCGATCAAAGTCATCCCGGATCAGAATTGCCCAAACAACAGCGCATTCGGTTTGAAAATCGGAATGTGGAAGCTTTACAGTTTGGGTAAGGCAGTTCGCGTTATCGATACCGATGGACTTTCGATGCTGCGTCAAGCGTCGAGTGACGGTGTAGAAGTTCGCTACGGATTCTACGGTAACCTCGGTTGCCGTGCTCCGGGTGCTAACATCAACATCAAGCTGGGTTAATCATAAGGGCTCCCGGATATTCTCCGGGGGCCTTTCCCTTTTTTTAAAATGGAGTTTTTAAGATGGCAAATAGACTATACAAGCAATTTGGCGCGTCGCCTGATTCCGGCTTAGTTTTCTTTCACGGCTTTATTACGATTGGCGCAACCGGCGCAGTGTCCGCATTCAAAGGACTTGGAATTTCGTCAGTAGTTAAAACAGCTATCGGTGTGTACACGGTGACAATGGAAGACGCTTTCCCAGCGTTCCTTGGTGCAAACGGTATTGTTGTTTTTAACGGCTTGCCTGTTGTTGCAGCGGTTGCGATGAAGCAAGATCCAGCGATTAATCCGGGTCCGCTCAAGTCTGTTGTTTTGCATACGCTTGATTTTGCAGGCGGCGCAATTTCTCCTGATGTTGGTTCTAGAATTTATTTCGAAATCAAAATGAGAAATTCGAGCGTTTTGCCGTCAGCAGGAGTTTAATAATGCTTTTGTCACCGGGCAAAAAAAAGATGGCTACAATAATTGTAGCTTCCATGGGCAAAAAGCCCGACTACGTTCAAAGCGTGGGCGAAGATTCTGACACTGGAGAATATAAAATTCCAGAGGGCGAGTCTTCGAGCATGGATGATATGGGGCTGGTGTCCGCTGCTGAGAGTATCCTTAAGGCTGTCAAGGATGGTAAGCCCAAGGCTCTCGCGCAGGCGATGAAGGACTTCATCTATATGTGCGAAGAGGAAAACAGCGCAGAGGGTGAAACAAGTGGCGACAATAACGACGACTGAGCTAAAGTTAAGAACTCTTCAGCGTGCGGATATGGAAAACTCGGAGTTCATTTCGGACTCTGAGTTACTCTATTTCGTTAACAATTCATTCGCAGAACTTTACGATATCTTGGTATCGAAATTCGAAGATTATTATGTAAAAAGTCCGGCGTATGAGTTTACTCTCACTGGCTCTGATTACATACAAGATCTACCTACGGATTTTTACAAGCTGAGAGGGGTGGATAGGTCTGCTGGTGGTAGTGATGACTGGTATACTTTGCATCCCTTTCAGTTTGAGCAACGCAACGACAATCGCAGTAGGTTTATCTACCGGGCCATGTATCCTGATTCTCGTTACAGGATTTATGGTAACAAACTTATTCTGTCCCCTGCGAACCTCGCGGCTGGCAGTTACCGAGTTTGGTATATTCCCAAGTTTACTCCGCTGGTGCTAGGCACTGACACTGTAGACGGCGTGAACGGTTGGGAAGAATACATTGTTGTCGACGCTGCGATTAAGTGCCTTCAAAAAGAAGAGTCAGATATATCTGCGCTGGTTATGCAAAAAAACGAATTGATGAAAAGAATCCAAACGATGGCGGCCAACAGGGACGCTGGATCTCCTGAAAGGATCACGGACACAACGTTGTCATATGCATTCAATGACTTTCATTTCGGAAGGTAAAACTGATGGGATCTATCCAGTTCAAAAGATTGATCTCACCAAATTCCGATACGAGTCAACTGCAACAGAATGTTATTGATGCTTTCAACAATCAATCAGTTAGAAATCCTTTTTTGGACGGGGTTCTTCTCAAGAATGTTGTGCTGAGTGCGGCTGCGACTAACAAGATTTCGCATACACTTGGAAGAACTCCGCTCGGTTATTTTATAATTTCTAAAAACGCTAATGCGAACGTTTACGATGCAACAGCGGCTGACTTACCTACTTTGTTTTTATATCTAAACACAACGGCTAATGTGACCGTTAATCTATGGGTGTTTTAAAATGGCCATAACTCCCTTCATGAAATTAGATTTACCTACGGTATCGACAACGCTTGGGCCTGAGTGGGCTAGTTTGATTATTGCTGCGCAAAATTTAATTGATTCGCATGATCACTCTACGGACCACGGCGCAAAAGTTACTCCAGCGGGCTTGACAATAAACTCTGATTTGAGTTTTGCGCAGTATCAGGCGACAAACTTAAAGGCTGTGCAATTATACGCGCAGGCATCGACGCTCGCAGCTTCTTTTATCGGTGTGGTTTACCGTTACAACAATGATTTGTATTACAACAACTCTGCAGGAACGCCGATCCAAATAACTAGCGGATCTTCTGTGGTGTCGCCCGGTTCTGGTGTGCTTACTGTTGGCTCTACGGTGACGACTACTCCGTTCGCTGTTACTACTGCTTATGCGCAAACTGTGATCCCAGTGGACACTAGCACAACTGCCATAACCTTGACGCTCCCAGCTGCGAGCTCAACAGGGCTGACTGTTGTCATTAAAGATAAAACAGGGACGGCTTCCGCCTTTCCGATAACGATTACTCCTAACGGCGCTGATACTATCGATACCGTAGCAAGTTCTTATCTTCTAAACTTTGATTATGGTTCTTTAACTTTAATCTCTGACGCGGCAAGTAACTGGGCGGTGATCTAATGGCGCTGCAAAAACAGCCTATGGAACTTCTCTTTGGGAAAGGGATCGACACAAAAAGCGATCCTAAAACCCTTGAGATAGGCAACCTATCTATTTTAGAAAACGGCGTTTTAAAAAAGAAGAACAGAATCGACAAGCGTAATGGTTACAATCAAATCGGAAAAACCATTATTGGCGACGCTGTTTCTCCGAGCGTAGACAACAACGCGACTTTTAAAGACGAACTTCTTTTATACGCAAACCAAAATCTTTACAGCTATAGCAAATCTACGGACCAGCTAGCTGACAAGGGGCCATGTGTCTCTGCTATTGTTACTACGGACCAGATAGTAAAAAACGCTTACTCGCAATTTCAGTGTGACAGTGCAGAGCTTAACGGGGTCTCTGTTTTTGCTTACGAGGACACGCGCAGCGGGATACGCGCAACGGTTACAGACAGTGCAACAGGGCTTGCGATCTTGTCTGATGTGTCCATAGATCCTTCAGCTACTGCGACGCGCGTGCGAGTTCTAGCATTCCAAAATTATATCCATGTGTTTTATTACAAAGCAGGAATCATATATGTTAGACGAATCAGCACTTCGTCGCCTTCTGCTTTCGACGCTGCTGTAGCAACGGCAACCAACGTAAACACGACGACACCAAATTATGATGTGCTGAATTACGGCGAGGCTAGGATTCTGATAGCGACTAACTATCAGACTTCTGCAGGCATTAAGATGACTTTTATAGATGTTGCTGGCGCTGTTTACACGTCAACTTATCCAGCTGTTGTTGTCGGCACAGAGGCTGGTTATGCGTGTGTGTCGCTTATCTTGGGCGATCTCAATAAGATTTATTTAGTTTACCAAACGGCAACGCCTTTACTGCGCTGCGTGATTCTAAACGCTGGCTTGACGGTGCTTAGGTCTGCTTTCACCTTGAACGCCACGGCTTCTTTAGTCGTCAATGTTACGGGATATGTGCGCAATGATTTGACCGGCGTAGATGTTATTTATGATTTCGCTAATGCTGACACAACAAAATTTGTTGTCAGGAAAGTAACCGCACTGGCTTCCGGTAGTGCATCAGGCGACGCTGTTTTGTTGCGTAGTGTCGCGGTATCTTCCAAGGCTTTTAAGTATGGTGACTACTATTTTTTCGGAGTTGTTCACGACTCGCCTTTGCAGGCTACTTTTTTCTTAGTTAGAAACGACGGCTTAATCATCGCTAAGCAAAAATACGGCGTAGCGGGCGGCATAAGTTTATATTCAAATATGCTGCCTGTAGTTTCTAAAATTTCAGACGACAAATTTAGATATTCTTTTTGTACTCAAGGAACTTTAGTTTCCCTTGGCGGCGGTGTTTTTACAACGCTTGGCGGTGTCTGCCAGACTGAAATAGACTTTTCAGCGGCTGATGTTTTTACAAGTGCAGAGCTTGGAAACAACTTGCTGATTTGCGGCGGGACACTGCAAAACTATGACGGGCAATCCGTAACAGAGCATGGTTTTCATTTGTTTCCAGAGGGCGTTACAGCAACAACTAGCGCAGCTGGCGGGCTGATAACGGCTGGCACTTATAATTATATAGTTGTTTACGAGTGGACAGACAACGTGGGCCAGTTACATAGGTCCGCTCCTAGTATTTCTATCTCTAGAACAACAACAGGCTCCACTAGCTCTAACACTGTAGTAATTCCAACGCTTAGACTAACGGCAAAAAAAGAACCTACTAGAACGCCTGTCTCACTCGCTGTTTACAGAACTGAAAACGCTGGAACACTCTATTACCGCGTGTCTAGCTTAACATCGCCTACTTTGAACGATCCAACGGTTGATACTGTCGGTTTTGTAGATACGCTGGCTGACACCTCTATAATTTCCAAAGAACTTCTATACACGACGGGCGGTGTGCTTGAAAATTTCTCTCCGGGATCTTGTTCTTCTATCACGACTTTTAAAAACAGAGTTTTCCTTGCTGGGTTAGAAAACAAAAATCAGGTTATCTACTCCAAGGCTGTGACTTCTGGTGTGCCGGTTCAATTCGCGCAAGAGTTTACTCTTTTGACCGACGAAAAAGGGCCAAGGATAACGGCGTTAAGCAAGCTGGATGACAAGGTTATAATTTTCAAAAAGAATAGTTTTAATATCACTTACGGCGACGGGCCAGACGACACTGGAGTCAACGGCTCTTTTGCACAGCCTGAGTTTGTGTCCTCTGATGTTGGCTGTTTAGATTCTCAATCGATTGCTCAAATCCAAGGCGCGATTACGTTCAAGTCGGACAAGGGGCTTTATCTTTTAAATTCTCAACTGCAGACACAATATTTTGGTGCGCCTGTTGAGGATTATAATTCTCTGACGGTTACGAGTGCGGTTGTTAAACCTGAAGTGAATCAAATAAGGTTTACAACTTCAGACGGCGTGTGTTTGGTGTTTGATTATTTTTTCCAGCAATGGTCCACGTTTACAAATCACGCGGGCAAGGATGCTGTAGTTTGGAATGGTAGTTATGTTTATGTAAGATCGACGGGCGAAATTTTGATAGAATCTGAAGGATTTTACAAGGATATCGCAGCGCCATATCATCTAAAGGTGGCGACTTCATGGATTGCGCTTGCTGGAGTGAACGGGTTTCAGCGTGTTTACCGTTTTGGTTTGCTGGGCGAGTATAAAACTCCGCACTTGCTGAGTATAAAAGCGGGATACGATTTCTCTTCTGCGCTTGAAACGGTAATGATTTTTGATCCTGTCGCAGCAATGGGAATAGATACATTCGGTGATGGCGGCGCATTCGGTAGCGATTCACCCTTTGGCGGTGCTAATATTAGTTATAGGGTTCGCGGCCACTTACCGCGTCAAAAGTGTCAGTCAATTAAGTTTGTTTTGGAAGAATTGACTACTGCAGCCTCTGAGGGAACGGGCGAGGCTTTGACCGTCTCCGGGCTGACTTTAATTGTTGGCGTGAAATCAGGATTAACTAAATTAAAATCTTCTCAAAGTCTGGGGTAAATTATGGCAACAACGAATAATTCTGCGCTACGCGGGTCAAAAGAATATAAAGGGCCTAAACTTGATAAACAGGATCGCAAAATTGTTGAGGCTTTAAACGTTCCAGCTGCTCCTAATCCTTATGAAGTTGAAACAGCAAGAATTGCAGCGGCTCAAAAGGCTCGTTTTGATCAGCCAGTGGCGGGCGCTGATATTCGCGAGAGTCAGACGCGACTAGCTAAAATGTTGGAAGATCAAGCAAGCGGTAAAGCTCCGAGTGTCGCTGAGGCTCAAATGAGACAGGCTATGGATCGTTCTATCGCTGGACAACAGGCTTCACTTGCAGGCGCTCGCGGTATCGATCCGGGGCTGGCAATGCGCATGATGGCGAGACAAGGCGCTGAACAACGCGCAGAACTAGGCCAAGCGGCTGGCATTGCAAGATTGCAAGAACAACAGGGCGCGCAACAGCAGCTTGCTGGGACCTTGCAGGCCACTAGGACTTCCGATCTTGCGGCGCAGCAATTGGCAGATGCCACGGCTCAATTCTATGAGGCACAGCGCACTGGGAACTTCCAAGCAATGAAGGACGCTGAGCTTCAAATTCAATCCATGAAGGCGGCGGCGGCGGCGGCTAGACAACAGCGCGAAACTAATATTCTTGGCGGACTTATACAGGCTGGTGCGACTATGGCAGGCGGTTACTTTGGTGGACCTGCGGGCGCGGCGGCTGGATCTGCGGCTGGTGGCGCTGTGGCTGGAAGTGTAGCTAAGTAATCTATTACAACAATTTTGAACGTCGGCTAAAGGATATAAAAATGGCTCAAAACGCTGCGGTTGATATGGCAACAGCTAATAAACTTTTAGCTGCTGGCTACATGACGCAAAAACAATTTGATACAAATCAAAAACTAAATGAAGTTCCTGCGGTCGATATGCTTTCTGCTTTTGCGGCTCCAAAACTTTCGGCCAAAATGATTCCAGATGATTCGCTAGCTGGTCCTGTCATTGGCGAAAACTTTGACGCTCCGGGTAAGTATTCCTTTCAGGGTGATGTGATTACTCCTAATTTGATTCAAGGATTACCACCAGAGGTTGCACCACCACCTTCCTCTCCTGTTATGCAAGCGGCTCCTGTTGTTGCTCCTGCAATGCCTGCTATGCCACTGTCGGGATTAGATATTCAAACGGCTGGAATAACTCAAGGCGCTCTTGCGGCGCAGCAACAGGCTTTGAATGATCAAAGAGCATATGCGGATATCGTTTCAGAACAGAAAAAAATAGAAGACGCAAGGAAATCAAAAGAAGACGCGGCGCTGACTGCTGCTAATAAAATGCGGACAAAACAAGACGCGGCTATAGCAGAACTTGCGGCTACAAAAATTTCTCCAGATAATTACTGGGCTAACAAATCAACAGGCCAAAAAATTGGAATTGGTATTGCTTTAATCGCTGGTGCTTTTGGCGCTGCTAATACTGGAAAAAATTCAGCGGTTGAAGTCATAGACAAGGCCATTGATCAAGATCTTGACACGCAAAAAGCTAATTATGCTGCAAAAAAAGGTGCAATAGGCGAAATGGATAGCGCCTATGCAAAACTTCACGGCGTGTATAAGGACGAAATAGCAGCAACAGCGGCGGCCAAGGCTGAATTACTGAATCAAGCGATGATAAAACTACAATCCAACGCGGCAAAATTTAAAGGCGAGACGGCAACAGCAGCGGCAACCAACGCGCTGGGTCAACTTCAAACTTTAAAGGACGCTGAGACTTTAAAACTTCAGCAGAGCAAAGCTTACGGAGAAGATCCACAGTTTGCTGGCATGGATGACAAAACACGCGAAAGGTATATTCCTAAAAGTGATGTGCCTTTTATGCCTTTTGGTGTGGCTTCTATTGGATCTAAAGAAGACGTGAGCAAGTTTAGAACTGAGGCTAACGATGTTGCTGACGCTATTTCGTCGCTTCAAAAATTAGAAGATATGACTAAACTAGGCTCCATAGATAAATTTAGTCCAGCACAAAAAGCAGCGGCTGAAGTTTTGCAACAAACAACGGTTGGTAAACTTCGTGCGGCTGTACTTGGACCCGGTATCATTAACGAACAAGAGCGTGCAATTATGGAGCGCATGATAGCAAACCCTACTGACTTGCTTTCATTAGATGCTCGCAATGTTGCTTCTCTTACTGCGCTGCGTAACAGCATGACTAATTCTGTTAACCGTAAAGGTGCCTCGCTTGGCCTAAAATCAGCGGCTCCTGAAGCTCTTAAAAAAACCGTAGGATTCAAACCAAATGGCTGATGTGAATGTATTTTCACCGGACGGTATAGCGGGAACAATTCCGGCTGAAAAACTTCAGCAGGCATTGGCTAACGGGTTTACTCAAGAATCAGCTAACGACAAGGCTGTGCGACAGTATGTTGATGAGAATAAGGGCGTAGCAGGGCAAGTCAAAACATTCGCTGCGCAAGCTGCTGACGAGTTTTTGATGGGCGTGCCAGAAGTCGCGCTTGATCTGACGCAAGATCCTTTAGAGCGTGCTAAACGAGAGGCGCTGAAAAAAGAAAATTACTATTCTAATCTTGCTGGTGGCCTTACAGGATTCGCGGGAAGTTTAGCTTACGGCGCTCCTCTCGGAAAAATTGCTGTTGGTGCAGGCGAAAGGTTAGCGACTTCTATAATTGAAAAAGGTGCTGGTGCGGTTTCAGAGGCTGCGGCTAAAAAGGCTGCAGAAAGTATTGTATCTAAAGCAGCTGTGCGCGTGGCCGGTGGTGTTTCAGAAGGTCTAGCATTCGCTGCACCTCGCGCGATAACAGAGGCTTCACTAGGCGATACTGACGCTGCGGCTGAGACGTTAACTTACGGCGCTGCGCTTGGCGGCGGTATATCTGCGTTAATCGGTGGGACCGCTGCAGGTATTAGAGGTGCTAAAAAATTAGTAAAAGAGGCAGACTTAGAACCCGTTAGAAATTGGGCTGCTAAAACT
>TARA_R110000868_G_scaffold361938_1_pt1 | contig 10746 bp, 9 predicted proteins | sample TARA_R110000868 | Tara Oceans TARA_R110000868 (sample SAMEA4397489) | marine metagenome | biome: Polar Biome; feature: [SRF] surface water layer (ENVO:00010504); material: water (ENVO:00002006), including particulate matter (ENVO:01000060) such as... | depth 5 m | reverse complement strand
TGGCGCGGGCGTCTACGGGCCGGCGGCACCCGCGTCCGTCCTGGCCGCTCAGGGTGGCGCTACGATCGGTGGGATGCTGTCTGGCGTTGGCCTGGGCTTCGGCGCTGGGTCACTGGCGGGCGGACTTCTCCAATCCTCATTGGGCAAGGTTGGCCCAGCGCCGATGATTGGCGCTGGGGCGGGTTCCATCGGCGGCGCGTTGGCTGGCACGTTCCTCCTGCCCGGTATCGGCACCGTCCTGGGCGGCCTCCTGGGCGGCCTATTGGGCGGCGGCGGCGGCGGACTGATCGGCCCCAAGGAAGCAAACGCCTTCTCCGCCACCGGCCTAAACGCCACGGACGGAATGCTATCCGTCGGCCGGACGTTCTCGCAGATAGTGGACGTGAGCCAAGAGGTCGCCGCGCTACAACAGCAGACCGCGCAGATCAATTCCGTCCTCGCGGCAAGCAACCTCCGCATTGCGAACGGCTTTTCGGCGGATGAGTTCGGCCAGGCTCGCATCATCGGTGGCAACAGCGGGGAATGGTTGAACTTCGGACAGGGTGACGGCCGCCCCGGCTCCATCGCCGACGCGTTCGGGGAGCTGCGTTTCAGCAGCACCGAAAGCACACTCAATCGCGCACTACAGAACAAGGCATTCGCGAACCTCGAGGAACTGCAATCGACCGTTGCGCGCATCACTACATTCGTCAACGACACCGCCCCGGCTTTGATCGCACTCGGCAAGCCCGAAACGACCTACGGCGTTGGATCGCTCGCGGCGACGCTTGAAGAACTGAACAAGCAATACGATGCGGCTATCAGCATGGCCCGCGATCTTGGGCATGAGGAAGACGCACTTTCAGCGGCTCGCACCAATGCGCTGGCGGCGGCGCAGAAGTCGGTTGACGATGCGATAAACCAATCAAAGGCGGGCTTCGACCTGCGCTTCTGGCAGGCCAAGGCGACCAACGACAACGACCCGCGCCTTGCGTTTGACGCATCGCTTGTGGCTTTTGACATTCGGGCAAAGCAAGAAAAAGACAGCTTTTCCGCCCAACTTCTTGCGATGCTTGGCGACGCTGGCAAGACTTCCTCGCTGTATCTTGATCAGATGGCGCAGCTTGATCGGACGCTATACCAGGAACGCCTAACCCTTCTCACGCAGTTCAACGCCCAAGTCATCCAAGCTGATCGCACACGCGCCGCACAGTGGGCGCAGATCAATTCCGTCCTAGCCGCGACAAACCTTCGCATCGCCAACGGCGTGTCGGCGGACAACTTCGGACAGGGTGACGGACGGCCTGGGTCTATCGCGGATGCGTTCGGGGAACTGCGGTTCTCGTCTGAGAACGATACCGTCAACCGCTACCTGTCCGGCCGATCATTCGAGAACCTGGAAACGCTACAGGCCAAGGTGACCGAGATCATCACGTTCGTTGACCAGATAGCCCCGGCCCTGATCGCGCTCGGCAAGACCGAAACGACCTACGGCGTTGGATCGCTCGCGGCGACGATCACGGAACTGACACGCCAGTTTGATGACGCCATCGCAACGGCGCGTGAGCTTGGTCACGAGGAAGATGCGCTTACGGCGGCACGGGCATCGGCGATTGCTACGGCGGAAAAGTCCGTGAATGATACCATGGATCGGTCGAAAATGGGCTTCGACCTGCGCTTCTGGCAGGCCAAGGCAACAAACGACAACGATCCCCGCCTTGCGTTCGATGCCTCCCTCGTGGCGTTCGATGCGCGCGCGACGCAAGAGCGTGACGCGTTCTCGGCTCAGTTGCTTGGCATCCTTGGTGACGCTGGCAAGGCATCCTCGCTCTATATCGACCAGATGGCGCAGCTTGACCGCGTGTTATACGAGGAGCGCCTAACCCTTCTCACACAGTTCAACTCCCAGGCGGTTCAAGCGGACCGCTTGCGGGCGGAACAATCGGCGCTGGCGGTCATCACGTCCATCTCGGACTATTCGCAGTCCCTTGCCTATAGCGACATGTCCCCGCTCAACGCTCGCGATCAATACCGCTCCGCGCTTAGCGACTTCCGCAGCATCTCGGAAGGCGTCGGGACCGGCGACTTCAACGCGCTATCGCAGCTTCCGGCGGCGGCCAACCAACTGCTCACGTCGTCGCGCGGGTTGTTCGGCTCTGGGCAGCAGTATGCAACCGACTTTGCATCGGTGCAGGCGGTTCTACGCGGCGCCGTATCGCAGTCCCCGGAAGCGATCGTTGCCGCTGCCATCCAAGCCAGTGAGGCGACGCAAACGGCCGTCCTTGGATCTCTCATGGAGCAGATGGTTGCCAGACTGGACGCCTTGCTTGCCGAGGCGCGGTTGCAGGCCATGAGGCAAGCCGCGTGACCGACAAGCCGTTTTTCGTTGCGACGGTCGATATGTTCCGCGCGACCGGCGACGCGCAAACCTATGAGCGGACATGGGGCGCTGTGCCTTGGGGCTCGTTGTCCATGGACATTGAGGCAACAGAAGACACCGGCACCCTGTATCTGTCTGATGAGGGATACACGACCAAATCGACGGACGCGGGCGGGGTTGTCGTGTATCTGCCGAAAATATCCGCATCAATCGGGATCGACCGCCAGGTTCCGCTCCCGCCAGGCGATGGCGCAGGATCGTGGGCATTCGGGGCGCTGGAAATCAGCGACAATGACGATGTGGTGTCGTCGCTGCTACGCTCATGGAACATCGACGCGCAGAACGTCACTATCAGCCGGGGCGTGAAAACCTACGAGGCATTCGAGGGATACCGTTCCAACCGGCAAACCAAGGGATGGTATTTCGACGTTGACGGCGTGCTACAGGAAGCCGCCGCCGCGACGGTCCGGTGGGACTATTCCACCGGCACGAGGACGTTGCTCAATGAGGCGGCGTCAACGAACTTCCTCCCAAATCCAAGGGCCAATGGTGGCGTAACGGGATCGCCCGGCACGCAACCCACGGGATGGAGCATTTCCGCATCTGGAAGCGGGATCACTCGCACCATCGTTGCGATCGGGACCGCCGACGGCATTCCCTACATCGACTTCAAACTAGCCGGCACGGCGTCATCGGGCGCGACATTTCAAGTCATCTTCATGACCACGACAACCATTGCCGCGACGGTCGGAGAGACATGGACAGCCTCGATCTATCGCAAGCTGATTGCTGGCGGCTACACGGGCGTCACCACCAACCTCAACGTGATTGAGACGGGCGGATCATCCACGCCGTCCACAAGCCGAGCGTTCACCGCCACCAGTGCCGATCTGTATACACAGCGGACCACGGTCACCCGCACGATCACCACGGCGAACAACACCCACATTCGCAGCCGCGTCCTGTTCGCCGTGACCAATGGCGCCACGATCGACATTACCCTTCGCATCGGCGCTCCGCAGTTGGAGGAAGCCGCAGCGGCAACGTCCGTGATCCTGCCCGCAGTCGGCACACCTGCCGTCACAAGCCGGGACATGGAACGCCTCTACACCGCGCGCAATATCTGGACATCCCCGGCGCTCGCCGACCTTGACACCGTATTCACCGGACTCGCTGGCACATGGACGGCAACTGACACCGGCGTCACCATCCCGTTGCGGGATGTGTCCTATTGGCTGGACCGTCCGATCCAGTCTACGCAATACGGCGGGTCGGGAACCTACGACGGGACCACCGACATGGCGGGGCTTCCCCTGCCGATGCTTCGCGGCAAGGCTTACAACGTCACGCCGGTTCTGATCGACCCGACAAACCTGATTTACCAATACAATGACGCTGACGGAACGGTTGTCGCGCTGTATGAGCGGGGTGCAACGGGCGCGTTTGGCATCGTGTTCCAGGCTAACACGACGGACCTATACACCGGCACCACGACGGCGGGACAATACCGCACCGACAACTCCCGTGGCATGTTCCAGCTTGGCAGTCCGCCGGTCGGGCAAATCACCGTCACGGCAACCGGCCAATTCCCAACCGCCGGCAACAAGACGGTCCTCGCAGATATCGCGCGGTATCTTTTGACCGAGGACGCTGAGGTGCCGTCCGGGTTTGTGGATACATCCGACTTCGCCACTGCCGCGACGGACTATGCCTATGATGGCGGTATCTACATTGCGCCAGATAGCGGCATAACGGCGAGGCAGGCGGTGGCCTATGTGCTGGCCTCCTATGGCGCGAAACTGATTGCAGGCCGCAACGGGCAAGCCAAGATCCTTGCACTACGGGCGGCGTCTCTGACTGCCACGCCCACGGTATCCCTCGGTCAGCACAACACCATCGCGGTTCGCACCGCCAACCTGCCGTCGTCTCTGTCTCCCCCGCCGTTCCGCATCCGTGCGGGGTATCAGCACAACTACACAATCCAGACAGACATTTCGGAACTGGCCACCGACACGCACCGCGAGTTCGTCGCCAAGCCCGACCGTTACACCATCACGTCAAGCGCAACAATCCTGGCCGCATATCGCCGGCCTAACGACCTGCCGCCGTTCGGTGGTGGGTTGGACGCGGAGGCGGACGCGCAGGACGTGGCGGACGATATAGCGGCGCTGTGGTGTGCCGATCGAGGCCTATACAACGTGACGGTGCCCATGGAGATCGGGCTAACGCTCGACATTGGCAACACCGTGTTGCTGACCTGGCCAACGGCGTTCCTGCGTCTTGGCCAGCGCGGGATCATCGTTCAAGAGCAGTTCCGCTCGCAGGAAAACATTACATTCCAGGTGTTGATCTGATGGGCGTCACGGCATTTGGATTTGAGAACTATGCAAAAGATGCAGTAATCTATGCGCTTAGCGTGGACGATGCCGCCGTTGGGCTTGACCCGGATCAGGTTGCCAACGATCAAGGATCGCCGCAATACGCCTGGCAAACAAAGGATGGTGGGCTGACGCTAGCGACGGGTGCGTTTATCCGCATCCGTCCGAATACCCAGCAGCAGACTTGGCGTGCCGTTTGTATCGCTCGGTCAAACATAACCGCAACGGCCCAAATCAATATTGCACTTTGGAATGACTATAATGGGCCGGCTACCGCCGTTTATAGTGCCACTGTCGATGGGCCGCCGGCTGGGTATCAACAGATTGTTCATGTTCTTCCAAGCAACATAACGGCGGATTTCCTAGAAATTTACGTCGAAGACTCTGGAAATCCAGACAACCACATCAACGTCCCTTTGATCTATTGCGGCCCGCTGTGGATACCGGAATACGGCCGGACGTTCCGGTCTACGTTCGGGCGAACTAGCCGCACGGACCAGCAACAAACCCAAGGCGGGCAGGAGTTTCCGATGGCCCGCTGGCAAAAGCGGGTCATCCGTCTGGACTTTGACAGCACGTCAACGTCAACCGAACTCTGGCAATACGCGATGGAGATTGACCGGCTGGCGAGGCTTGGCGGGAACATCCTCGCCATACCGAACATTGATAGCGCGAACGTCAACTATGAAACCGTATTCGGCCAACTCCGAACATCTGATCAGATGACATACGGAATGAAAACCGCCGCGCGCATTGCGTGGAATGCTGAAATAACCGAGAGGCTGTAATGGCTGGTCTAGCTGACTATGTGAAGGAAACGGCATCCGCGCCGGGCACTTCGACGACCTTTAACCTGGGCGGTGCAACGGCGCCTTTCGTTACGTTCGCCTCGTCATTCGCGAACGGCTCGACGCCATACTACTACATGCAGGACGCGACACAGTGGGAATGTGGGGAAAGCACTCTCATTCATGGCTCACCTAACACGCTGTCCCGCACAACGGTTCTCGCGAACTCGGTCGGCACCACCGCGAAGCTGAACTTTGCCGGCACCACCACGGTCTATTCGGCCCTGCCTTCGATGCAAGCGGTGTATCGCAATGCCAACGGTGACGTTCAGCTAGGTGGCGCGGCGGCGACTGGCCGGCTGTCGGTGAAGGACGATGGCACCACGGCTCCGATTGCCACCGAAACGCCCGGCACGTCCTCCGCGCTCGCCATGGGGTTCCTGAACGGCAACGGTGTGGTGGGCACGATTTCCACAAATGGATCATCGACCGCCTACAACACGTCGTCAGATTATCGCCTGAAGATCATTCACGGGCCAGCCGATCCCTCACTGATAGCGGCGCTGCGTGTTTATGACGCGGAGTTTATTTCCGGTGGCGCCCGTTATCCGATGTTCGTTGCACATGAATTGCAAGAGGATGGCGCCGGTTGGCTTGTTCATGGCGCAAAAGATGGCGATCCGATGCAGGGCGTTGACCACTCCAAACTAATCCCCGCGCTCGTCGCGTTCTGCCAACAACTCCGAACCGATCTTGACGCCGCTTTGGCTCAAATCGCAGCGATGGGCGAATAGCATGGCCAGCGAACCCAAGCAAATCATCGAGTTCCCGGCCGGCGGTGCGATATCTGGCACCGACGTAATGCTTGTGCAGCAAGGCCCGCTCGGAACGCCGCTCACTCACATCCAACTGAGCGCCCTGGTGCAACAGGTCCTCGGCACGTCCGGGCAATTCCTGGTCCCATTGGAGCCCACAGACGAGAACGTGTTTTTGAGTGCGGCGGAACACAATGAACGGTTGCTGACGATCACGCTACCGAACACGTTCATCACCGCGACGGCATTCTCCGCGCTTGGTTCGGGCTTCAACGCGATCGTGTGGAACCGATCCGGTGGGATGGTGACGTTCTCCGGCACATTCTCAAACGGATACGGTCACACAACTCTGGCGGCCGGCGGTGTGGCGGCGGTGATGGCGGCAACCGATAGCAGTGGGTCGGCCATCAACTGGATCGGCGGCCCAAGCGCATGAGCGCCCGCAGCCACCTTGTCTTTATGGCGATGGGCGCAACAAACCCAGCAGCGCCTCCCCGTGGTCGAGGCTTTGAAAGCGACTGGTCCGTTGCGCCAGCAGATGAAGCATCATTTGACGCCGATTGGACCACGCTCCCAACGTCGTTTTCGTTCGACGCGGATTTCACCACCGACACCTACCTGATCGAGACGGCGGCTTTTGTGTATGGCCTGTTTCAAATCACGGATGGCGCAGCGCAAATCGCAGAACACAACATCGGCACCACGCAAGACATTCTCCGCAGTGGGTTCGATAGCGATTTCGTCCTGTGGGGCGATCCGCAAGAGCCGGTGGGGTTTGAGGGTATTTCGTTCTCGTCCGACTTCACGGCGCCTCGTCACGTCGCGGAAACCTATCCGTCTCCGATATCGTTTGACGCCAACTTCGAGGAAGGCGGCTACAGCTTTGACGCCAATTTTGCCGGCGACGCCTACAAGATGGCGACTGGAACGACGACCTTCGGCACGTTCAATAACTATCCCGATCGCGTGTTCCTGACGGGCCGCGTTGTCCGCCCGCCGGCTCCGTTTGCGATAGACCAGATACTGCCTGGATCATCTTTGGATGATCGGATGGGATATTTCATCCTTGGCACAACCACCCTCGGAGGCAATCCTATATGACCACGTTGCTCGAAGACGGGATGGTTCTGACTGCCTCCCGTCTTGCCGCCGAGATTGAGCGGCAGGTTGATGCAGCCGTTGCTGATATCGTCCCACCCGAACCCGTCGCAGGCGTCAGCGCGGTGCAAGGGCAGAACGTCAGCACAACCCGATGGTCCGCGCGGTTTGGTTATTCGACGGCGCAGGCGTCCGGTGAGGCGGCTGATACACAGACTTGGCACCACACACAGACAACCGAGGTCCCGCCGTCGTGGGTGCGGATGGTGTGGCCGTATGACCAGTTGGATACTTGCACGATCGCAGGCGCCATCATCGCCCCATCGGCCAGCGTGACCAGTCCGATCAACCCGGTGGATGGGGAGGGTGATCCGGTATCTTGGACCACGGTCACGTTCAACAACGGAGGGCTACCGCTCACGCTGGCGGCACAGTTGGACGCGGAAGACGATCAGGCGGGCGCCGATGTCACCACACGGGTATTGTTCCAACCACCCATAAACGGCTCCGTATGGCCCGATGGCCCGCGCAAGAAATCACAAAAATACACCTATTCCGACTGGATACCCGTCAAGGCTTTGGCCCGCACCGACGTATCCGGCGGGTATCCTATCATCATGCACCGCGTCAAATTCACAGGCGCCATCTCGTTGACGCAGGAAGTGTCGTCGGCGGATCACCTGTTGATGGGTGGGCATCAAGTAAAAGCCTACGCCACCGCGGGCGATTGCGTGGCCACCCCTGCAAACTTTGTCTCAACGACCCTGACGGACATTGCCACGCCGATCTTGCAATATATTACCACCCATCCAGTGGTCTCGCTGGCGGTGGCAGGGGACAGCACACAAACACCCACGGCGAACCACGTATCCCTTACGGCGCTGGCGATATCGACGGACGAGAAGCCCGTGGAATTTTTCGCGGGCGGGACGGGCGGTTTTGACGCGGAAGCCTATTGCGGAAACATGCGTCGCCTCGCCCCACACCTGAAATTGTCAGTTGTATTCATCGAGGTCCGTTCCGCGAACGGTATCACCAGTGTTGCCGATGCGGAGCTTGATTGGGCCACTGCCACGGCCCTCGCGGACACTGTGCGCGGCTATGGTGGCATCCCGGTCCTGATGACGCCGCTTCCCTGCCCGACCCGCATCAACGCCGCTGGCGATCCTACTGCCGTCGAGGCAAGCCGTTTGGATATCGTGGCGCGGTGTCTCGCGGCACAGGAAGCCGGGATGTATGTGCTGGACCTCGACGACTTCTTTTCTGACGGCGCCACACCCGTTGCCAACTTCCGAACTGGAACAAGCAACGATGGCATTCATCCGACTGACACCGGCCAGTCAGATTGCGCCACGACGCTGACAACGCCGTTCACTCGCACTTTGCTAGGATTGTAGTCATGCCCTTGGAAGATGTCGATTTCGGCGATCTGTATACCTATACCCGGTCGGAAACGGCCGAGTATCTCGGGTCGGCCGGTCTGATCGTATCGGCTGCGGCTAACGCCCCGGCTGTAGCATGGACGGCGGCGGGGGCGGTGAATGGATTTGTGGTGGAAGGATCGACGCAAAACCTTCTCCCCAACACCAGCGACCCTCACGCGCTATTGGCCACGCTCACCAGTGCGACACAGGACGATGACAGCGGGGTTGCGCCGGACGGCACCACGACGGCAACGAAAATCATTGAGGCCGTGAGCGGCGCCACGGCGCACTACGTCTATGGCACGTTTACATACAGCCCCGCCGTCAATGCCGGCGCCAACCGGGCATGGTCGTTTTTCGTCAAAGCGAACGGCCGGACGCGGTTCATTGCGTATCTGTTTGACAGCGGCGCTCAGGCAAATTTTGTGGCCAGCACAGTGAACCTGACAACCGGAACCGCGACCGGATCGGACGGCGGCAACGGCGTGCTGGTCATGGCGCTGGCACCGGAAGCCTATCCGAGCGGCTGGTATCGGATCACGCTGATCGGCACCCCGAACCCATCCAGCACGGATGCGCTCCGCCCTCGCATCCAGCTACTCGGAGACGACGGCTCCGCAAACTACATCGGTGACGGCGCCAAGGGAATCTACCTGTGGGGACACAACCTGCACACAGGCCTCTCCCCCAGATCGTTCATCGCGACCACCACGGCGCCGAAAACCCGTGGCGCTGATCTGTGTTCCCTGAACAGCCTCGAAACCACGTTCGAGGGAACGCAAGGAACTTTTTACATGAAGTTCATTGTCCTTGCGGCGGCTCCGACTGGCATCAACCGCACGCTGTTCCACATGGACGATGGGACCACCGACAATTCGTATGATGTCCGCATTGACGCCGGAACGCTCAACGTCACGGTCGTTGTCCGGTCGGGCGCGGCGCAGGTGGCCAGCGTGACGGCGGGCGCGATCACGGCCGGGTCTACGTCTGTTGTGGCGTTTTCGTATACAACCGACGCATTCCGGATTTCTCTTAACGGTGCAGCGGCTGTGTCCGATACGTCCGGCGCGGTCCCGACTGGATTGACGGCCCTTTATGTCGGGTCGTCTGACAACGCAGGCACGGCGCCGCTGGATGGCATCGTCAAACGGTTCTACCGCCGCGACAGCGCATACAGCGCCGTGACGCTGGCCGTCACGTCGGCATCGTAGGGGCAAGCCATGGACATGAACGACATTGCGGACCTGTTCGGCTGGGCTGAATACCTCGCCATCGTGTGCGGTATCGCGGCAATCCTAGCCGCGTTCGCACCGCCGGCAACCGAGGCGTCTCCCGCGTGGTGGAAGCACTGCCGGGTGGTGCTGGATTTGCTGGCGGCTAACTGGCGGAACGCGCGGAACCGGCGGGCATGAGCAACTTCGACCGGGCGGTGTCGTTCGTTTTCGCGCAAGAGGGTGGATACAGCAACGACCCGAACGATCCTGGCGGCGAAACCCGTTACGGGGTCAGCAAGCGCCGCTATCCTGCCGAGGATATTCGCAACCTCACGATCGACCGCGCCCGCGAACTATACCGCCGGGATTATTGGGACAAGAACCGTTGCGGCGATCTGCCGGGGCATATGGCGCTGGCGGTGTGCGATGCGGCAGTGAACGGGGGCGCACCGATCCGCTGGCTACAGATGGCCGTGGGTGCCTCCATTGACGGCGCCATAGGGCCTAAGACTGTCGCCGCCGCTCATGCCTGCAAGGACAAGCCTAGAGTTGTGCGCGACATGCTGGCCTCGCGGATGATGTATCTCACGGCGCTGCCTGGGTGGAGCCGCTACGGCCTTGGCTGGACGCGCCGGGTGGTAGACCTGGCACTCTACCGCATGGACTGACC
>TARA_R110000868_G_scaffold149070_1_pt1 | contig 10748 bp, 4 predicted proteins | sample TARA_R110000868 | Tara Oceans TARA_R110000868 (sample SAMEA4397489) | marine metagenome | biome: Polar Biome; feature: [SRF] surface water layer (ENVO:00010504); material: water (ENVO:00002006), including particulate matter (ENVO:01000060) such as... | depth 5 m | reverse complement strand
CCAATTTCATTATCTTGAAAAAAGTATTTTTTGAGCATTAATAAAGTTATAAAACAAATACATCGTTAAAATTAGTTAACAAAAAGTTAAGGCTAAACATTTTTTTATCTTGAAAAAGGAATTTATCATTAAAATTTAATGAATTGATGGTTTTGTTAAATAATAACATGTTTATTTGGCTATAAAACAATGCTTAGTTGTTTATAAATGTTAAAATTGATATATTATTCTTAATTTGGATAAAGACAAGTTAAATATTTCATAATTAGTAACAATAATTTAACAAATACTACCCTCTATAGCAATATTAACTTGCTTTATTAACATTAAATTATCATTTTTGCGATTGACTAATTAAAAAAACTATTTAAATGAAATCAAAGTTAACATGGATGTTAACGCCGCTATTGGCGTTGATGATGAGTTTTTCTTTTGCTCAAGAGAAAACAATTACGGGTAATGTGACGGATCAATCTGGTTTGCCATTACCTGGTGTTTCTGTGGTTGTAGTAGGTACAACTAGTGGAACTCAAACAGATTTTGACGGTAATTATTCAATTAATGCCAATGTTGGACAAAAATTGAGATTTACTTACATCGGTCAAAAAGCTGTGGAAAAAACAATTGGAGCTTCTAATAGTATTAGTGTGCAAATGGAAGAGGATGCGCAGGCTTTGGAAGAAGTAGTTGTTACAGGATTTGGTAACGTTTCAAAAACAGACTTTGCAGGTTCTGCAAAAGTAGTTGCTGGAGAGAACATTACTAAGAAGTCATTCACAAATGTTTCCCAAGCTTTAGCTGGTGAGGCGGCAGGGGTAAATGTTCTTAATACCTCTGGACAGCCAGGAAGTGTTTCTACAATCAGAATTAGAGGTTTTGGTTCTGTAAATGGAAGCAATGCTCCTTTATATATTGTGGATAATGCACCATTCGAAGGTAGTTTAAATGATGTTAATCCAAATGATATTGAATCGGTAACAATACTTAAAGATGCTTCTGCTACCTCTTTATATGGTGCAAGAGGTGCTAATGGTGTTATTGTTATTACAACAAAAAGAGGTGGTAAACAAGCTGGATCTGAAATAAATGTTTCAGTTAAAACAGGTACAAACTTTCAAGGTGTTCCTAGATATGAAACTATTCAATCTCCTGAAGAATACATTGGTATTGCGTGGGAAGGTACGTATCAAAGAGGTTTGTTAGAGAACAATGGTGATGCTGCTGCGGCGATTGCTTATGCAAATGCTAATTTGTTTGAAGGTTCTAACGCAGATGTTTCAGATATTTCACCAATTTATAATATGTGGAATACAACTGATTCTGGTGAAATAGGTGTATCGGAGTTAATTGATCCAGCTACAGCGACAGTAAGACCAGGTGTTTCTAGAAGATATACTCCAGAAAGATGGCGGGATTTTGCTTTTCAAAGCTCAAACAGATTAGAAGCTAACGTGTCTTTGTCGAATACTTTTGAGAATTCGTCTATTTATACATCTGTTGGTTTTGTTGATGATGTTGGATATGCTAGCAATACAGATTACAAAAGGTTAAATGCACGTGTTGCAGGTATTAACCAATTTGGTGATAATATCACTATGAATACTTCTTTGAATTTTATTCAAAGTGAGCAGAATGATAATGGTACTGGTTCTTCGTCTTCCTCACAATTTTGGTGGATAGATAACTTACCAACTATATATCCATTGTTCAGAAGAGATGCAAGTGGTAATACAATACCTGATCCAATCTACGGAGGTTTTTTATATGATTATGGTTTAGAAGATGGTCGTGGTTTTGGTTTTGCTACGAATGGTGTTGCTGATTCTCAGATTAATATCAGTAGAAATAAAAACAATGCTGTTAACTTCAATAACGATTTAAACATTGAAATAGTTAAAAATTTATCGTTAGAAAATAACTTTGCTTATCAATACACAATGAATGATGATATTGATTTGAATGAGCCTTTTTACAGCCCAGCGCAAGGTAATGGAGGTTTAATTAATAGAACTAGAAGAGAAACTAAAAACTATACGATAAGAACAGGTCTTAGATATAAAAAGACTTTTGATGATTTTAAGATTAATGCTTTTGTTTCACATGTTGCGACAGCTTATGAGTTTAACTATTTAGAGGCGGAAAGAACTAATTTGGTAACGCCATTTGGAGTAGATATTTCTAATGGGGTTGTAAATCAGCCAAGTGATGGTTTTACAGATAATGAAAAAACAGAAAGCTTTATTGCAAATGTAACTACAGACTTTAAAAATAAATACTTTTTAAATGCTACTTTCAATAGAGATGGATCTTCAAGGTTTGTAAACACTAAATGGGGTAATTTTTACTCAGTAGGAGCTGCATGGGTTTTGTCTCAAGAAAATTTCTTGCTAGATTCTAAGTTTATTAACTTCTTGAAGTTAAAAGCTAGTTATGGTGTTCTTGGTAATTCTGGTGTACTTCAAACGGATGGTTCAAATAGTTTTTATCCAGGATATAACCGCTACTCTATAAACAATTTAAATAATAATATTTCTTTAGCTTTTGCATTTAAAGGTAACCCAGATTTAACTTGGGAAAGTTCAAACCAATTTAATGTTGGGGTTGAATTTGAATTAGGAAATTTTGTAGATGCTACAGTTGAATATTATAGTAAGTCAACAACAGACATGTTTTTCGACAGAGCTGCAGGACCATCTGTAGGTTATGCATCTATTCAAGTAAATGATGGTGAATTATTAAACCAAGGTGTTGAGGTTGATTTAGACTTTAAATTGGTTAATACTGAAAAATTTAAATTAAATTTTGGTATTAATGGCGCAATGCTTAATAATGAATTTAAAGCCTTGCCAATTGATCCTGCAACTGGAGAACAACAAAAACTATCTTTTAATGGAACTTTTGCTTATGAAGTTGGTCGTTCCTTATATGATCGTTATATTCCAGTTTATGCTGGTGTAAATCCTGCTACAGGTGCTGCAATGTGGGAGCGTAGTTTTGATGATTTAGACGGTAATGGTGAATTTGGAACAGGAGATGTTATTATTACATCGCTAACGCAATATCTAAATGATAACGAAAATGCCAATGTAGTTCAGGATTTGACTGAAGTTTATGCTGAAGCAACTGATAAATTTATCAATAAAACTGCGATACCAGATGTGACGGGTTCATTTAGACTAAATGCTGAGATTGGAAATTTCTCTGTTAGTACATTATTTAATTATCAGATAGGAGGATGGGCTTATGATTCAGCTTATGCTAATTTAATGGATAACGATTTCGCAGGTACAAATAACTTTAGTGTGGATATTAGAAACCGTTGGATGGAACCAGGTGATATTACCGATATTCCGAGACAAGATGCCAGATTCCAAGTGCAACAAAATGCAACCTCAACAAGGTTCTTAACTGACGCTTCATTCCTAGCGTTGAATAACATTCGTTTTGGATATAAATTACCGAAAGATGTTGTTACAAAAATTGGACTTACTAATATGGACTTCTTTATAACTGGTGATAACCTTTGGTTGTTATCAGAGAGAAAAGGATTTAATCCATCAACATCGATAACAGGTGGTTCGGATATTTATACTTATAATCCTTTATCTACAGTTGTATTAGGTATTAACTTAAACTTATAATCATTATGAAAACAATAATAAAAATTGCATATGCAGGAGTCTTCTTGACAATTATGTCATGTAGTAAAGATTTCTTAGAAACAGAACCTACAGCAACCTTATCTCAGGAGCAGGTGACTGAAGCAGCTGCCATCAATCCTGATGTGGCAAAGGGTACCTTATTGGGTATTTATGAGAATCTTTACCGTAGAGGTAGTGGAGGAACAACCGCTCAAGAGGATTTCGGAATTACATCTCAGTATATGAATTTAGATATTCTTTCTGCAGATATGGCTCATTTAGGTAAGAGTTACAATCGTCAAACAGACATCTCTGAGTTGACAGCAACATTAGATCCGGATAATCAAAATAATTTAAGACCGTGGACATTTTTATATAGAGTTATAAACTTGTCTAACCTTGTAATTGATGGTGCAGGAGGCAATGATGTAATTCCTGAAACTAATAGTGGAAAGTTTACACTTGGTCAGGCTAAGGCATTGAGAGGTTATGCATACTTTTTCTTAGCTCATGTATTTGCAAATGACATCTCGGATTTGTCAAAGGAAGTATTGCCAATTTATAGAAGCGCAAACGATCTTGAACAACCTAAGAGTAGTTTGCAAGATGTCTTTGACTTTGCACTTAATGATTTATTATCTGCGGAGACCCTATTAGAAGGTTATGTTAGAGAAGATAAAATAGAGATTAACCAAGATGTTGTAAGGGGATTAATAGCCAAAACATATGGTGCACTGAATAACTGGCCACAAACAGAGATTTATGCTAAAAAAGTTATTGACGCTGGTTACCCTATTATGACTGCGGATGAAGTTGCCTTATTACCTGGTGAAACAGGTGCTGTTGGTGGATTTAATGATATAAACTCTGTTCCTGGTATTATGTGGGGAATAGATATTACTGCAGCTGGACAAGGATTAGCTTCTTTATTCTCTTGGTGGGGATTCATGGATCAATATAGCTACAGTTATGCGGCTGTAGGAAACCCTAAAGGTATGGATGCTACATTGCATTCTAATTTTAGACCAGATGATATTAGAAGATATCAGTTTTCTGCAACTTTAAGGCCAGCAGGTAAATTTTATTATAAAGGTGCCGATGTTGCTGGATTTAGAAACTTTTCAGGACCACAGTTAAATATAGATTCAGATTCTCACTACATGAGAGTATCAGAATTTTATTTATTGCATGCTGAGGCTGCAGCAGAGAATGGAAATTATATCGGAGCTCGTACAAGTTTAAAAGCACTTTTAAATTTAAGACTTACGGATGTTTCTTATATTGATGCACTTCCTGATACTTCATTGGCTAACGAGGCTGCGCTTCAAGCTAGATTAGAGTTATGGGGAGAGGGTCAGTCATATTTTATTATGAAGAGAAGACGTGAGACAAGAACGAGAGGAGCCAACTGGTTAGACTTTGCTGGACAATCATTTAGTCATTCTGATGAGCGTTTAACTTTTGAGATACCTCAGGATGAAATCACAGGAAATCCATTCATTAGTGATCAAAACTAAAAAATAAAATAAAAAATCTAGACCTCAGCTCGCTAATCAATTTTGAAAGCAGGGGTTTAGATTTTTTTTCTAATAAAACTAATATTAAAACAGAACAATACTTTAATTAGTACATGTTCTAATAATTTAAAAAATATGAAAAAAATAAGCACATTATTTTTAGCAGTATTTTCAATGCTAGCTTTTACTGGCTGTGAAGATGATGAAAGTACATTAAATTTTGTTTCTTTTGAAGGATTTGATTACGAAACTGTTGTAGTGGATGTAAACGGTAGTGCTACACAAGAAGTTATTATTTATTCTTCTGATAAATCAGGTTCGGATCGAACATATAATATATCTGTGGATGCTAGTTCTACAGCTGCCGCTGGATCTTATGACGTACCTACGTCTGTAATTATTCCAGGTGGAACTAATAAAGGAACTTTTACTGTTACGATGTCGGATGTTGATTTAGGAATTGGAGTTAATTCACTGATACTAAATTTTGATAATGCAGAGGGTGTTTTTGATGGCGGATCCAAGGTAATAAATTATATTCAAGCGTGTACAGAGGTTATTGCAACACTAGATATTGTTTTTGACGATTATGGTAGTGAATGCGGATGGTCTGTTGAGGATTCTTTAGGAGGTACTGTTGCTTCTGGAGGAGGATATGCTGATGGCCAAGTTTCAGCTACTGAGACTATTTCTTTGTGTGCAGGTAGAGACTACACGTTTATATTTACAGATAGCTACGGAGATGGTATGAATGGTTCTTATACTCTAACCATTGATGGTGTCGAAAAAGTAACTGGTGCTGGTACTAACTTTGGTTTTTCAGAATCAAATGCTTTTGATACAAAATAAATATTGGTGAAGCATTAATTGAAAACCCGAGGTGCTTACCTCGGGTTTTTTTTGTAGAAAATCTATTTCAAAAAAAGTAGCCTTTTTTAAAATGTTTCAAAAGTACATGATTTTTATTTGCAGTTAAATTTCGCTGCTTTTGTATTTAATTCTTATGAAATCAAGACATTTATTTCGCAGATTATCTGTTTTTTTATTCAATCTTAGGAATTAATAACTAATAAAATTTAATTCGAAACAGCGTCAATTACTTTTAGAGATTTAGCTGAATTCTACACTTAGAAAATTTGGTAATGAGTAATAAAGATGATAGGAATATTAAGGCTCAAGTCAGCTCCGTTTGAATTATTTATAAACTAAGAATTCATTTTCGATTTGGATTATCTTAATATGATAAACTAATTACTTAGCTTTCTTTCAAAATAAAATAAATTTTGATACGTCGTTTACAATCTTTAAAAACAACTTTTTTTTATAGCTTCTTTAAAAAGTCGAATTTAATAAAATAAAGTTGGTACGAAAGTATGTTCTCTTTGTAAAGAAGTTGTACTATTCTAATTTCGTTCTAGATTTTACGTTAAATACCTAATCGACTTTAAATTCAAACACTTCAGATTTTGATTTGTTGCCCTCTTGGTCATTGGTTATTACTAACCAATAATATATGGTTCCACTTGATGTAACTACGGATACGGTATTTGTAGTTAAAATTCCTAATGAATTTACAGGATTAGTTTCGGTGCCAAATAGTACTTCGTAATTTTCTATATCATTATCAACATCCTCACCGATCCATTGTAAGGTAACACTAGCTGTCGCAGCAATCGTAATTCCTCTTGCAGGTGTTACTGCTATAGCAGGAAAAGGTGCATAATTTTCAACTCCAACACCTTGATTATAAAATCGAAATTTTGAACTGATCGCTGTTTCTGCAGTGCCATTAGCCTTTGAAGTAACAAACCATTCATATGGAGTACCACGCTGCAGTGTTATCGTTTTTTCTGTTGTACTAGAGGTAGTGGTTGAAGATGAATTAGTGTTTAAATTAGTGACGGTTATACTGTAAGAATCGGTATTTTCCGAAGCTGACCATTGAAAATTTACAGAACTTTGTAATTCATTTAAAACTGATCCTTCAGTACATTCTTTATTATTTTCTGGAAAAATTAATGTAGATGCAGACGGATTTTGAATAGGATCCGGCTCCGGATTAGATTCCCCGCCGCATGATGTAAGAAAAATAAGCGCTAAAAGTATTGTATAATATAAGCTTTTCATAGGTCTATTGTATTATTTTCTAATTATTTTATACGATGAAAGTGTTTCGCCTGATTTTACATTTAACAGATAAATTCCTTGGGAAAGATTATCTACATTAAATAAAACCCTATTGTTATTTACAGTATACTTTTTTGAAAACTGTTTAGTTCCATTTACGCTATATAACGTAATTATTGCAGATTCATGACTGTTATTGCCAAGGAAAACGGTAAGTTCTCCTCCAGCAATTGGGTTAGGATAAATGTATACTTCTGTCCCTAAAATTATTTTTTCTTCATAAACACCTTGACAAATTTTATCAGTTTGAACGGATAATTTATTTTCAATTTTAGTTAGTGGTAGTGTTACACTATTTTCTGATGTTCTATATACTACATCATTTAGTGTGATCGTAAATTCTTGTGCTCCTGAAAGATTAAGAACAACTTCTTTTTGTAACGAATTTATTGATGATCCTACCGATAAAGCCTCAGGTTCCTTTATAACTACATCAATACAGTTTTCATAATCTGGCTGATTCGCTACCGTAATACAAACAGTGTAATTGCCAGCCATTAGACTGGTGAAACTTGTATTGGTTGAAAATGAATTCTCTAAATTAATGGAATTTCCACTTAAACTGGCGGAGTAGTCTAGAGCTTGCTCTGCATCTATTAGTATACTTCCATTATTGCTAGAGATACAAGTTTCTCCAACAGTGCGAATCCTGAAATTTTTAGCGGGTAAGGAGAAAACTTCACAACCACTTACATTTACAACCGCGTTGGAAGGCGTGTCTGCACATAGGTCAAAATCATTTAGGACACCATCATTATCCAAATCATTGTCACAAATGTCACCTATATTGTCTCCATCCGTATCGGCTTGATCCGGATTTGCAGCAAAAGGACAATTATCATTAATGTCTAAAACACCGTCATTGTCATCATCAGGATCGCATAAGTCACCTATGCCGTCATTATCATTGTCTAATTGATTAGAATTACTGGTTATAGGACAGTTGTCGTTTATATCTAAAACACCATCATTGTCATCGTCATCGTCGTCTTGAAAACCTTCAATTTGAAAATCATCAATGACAACACCTTCTTGATTTACAGCATCATCAGAGTGAAAAACTATTCTAAAGATAATATTGGATTCGTTAGTTAAATCTATATCTCCGTTAATAGCGTTCAAACTAAAATCATACGCATATTCTGTTAATGTTGCATCTGTACCCGTCCACTGAGCTCCTGGACAATTCTGGCAATCATCATCTAGGCCTGATGTTGCATTTGTTCTATTACTGTTGTACCAATTAGGTTGACTATTTATATTGCCCAAAACATTCCAAGATTCACCTGAGTTTAATGAATATTCTACATAGACTATGTCCCAATTTAATTCCAAATCATAAGCCATTTTAAATTTTAAAACAGGTGCAATAATTGAAGAAAGTTCATAACAATTGCTCATAAGAACTGCTCTTACTTTGTCAGGATGGTTTCCATCTAAATTTGTGGCGTAAACTTCTCCGGTACTTGCTTTTTTTAATATTGTTCCTGTAGGAATCCCTTTTTCCCAAACTATTTGATCACTTCCTTCAGTATAAGCAATTAAAATATCTTCTGGAGTGTCAAAGGTGTTGATATCACCTCCATTTCCAAATTTATTAATGTAAAAATTGTTAGTGATAGTATTATTGTCTGAAAAAGTATCGTTAGTGATATCAGCTTCAATATTAAAAGTGGTCGCTCCGCCATTTGTTAAAATAATATTAGGAAGCGTAATACTTTCCGTTTGATTTGTAAGTAAAGAACCTGTCCAATTATAAACTTCTGATAAAGTATTATTTAATGAGTATGTGAAGGTGATATTAGTTATTTCATTAACACCTGAGTTTTTAACTGTAACCGTTGGGGTGATTTCACCACAAATTACAATGTCATTATTGGGATTAGCTGATAATAATGCTACATCATTTTCGGGCAATTTAATAGGGATAGGAGATTGCCAAATACCTCTGCCGTATGTGGCTGCAGTTATAATTTGGTTTTCTAAACTAATTTCTAAATCACCTACGGCCACATTTGGCAAATTGGTAAAATAATCTTCCCATTCATCAAGTGTATCATCTATTCTGTAAACGCCAAGGCTTGTGCCAACGTAAATAGGGTTGTCAGTATGCCTGCCTTGATGAATTATAGAGAAATAAGCTTGATCCGTTGGCAAATTAAACGTTATGTTTTCTGAAGTTGCCGTATCATTATCTGTTGTTATTTTGAACACTCCTCTATTTGCGGAAATAGGCTGATTACTTTGAGCAATGCCAACTCTATTTGAGGTTACGGCATATAAAATAGAACCATCGGTTCTATTGATTGCTAAGTCTGAAATATTAGAACTTAGCGTAATTAAGGTAGTAAAATTTACACCTCCATCTACACTTTTGTATATGGTAGCGCCTTCAACCGCATAAATGGTTAAAGGATTGTTTGGGTCAATTTCTAAATCGTCGATATTACCTAAGCCAATGAATGTGGATATTTTTTCCCATGAACTTCCAACCAATTTGTAGACAGCATTATATCCAGAATAAACTGTACCATTATTAGTAATTGCTAATGGAGTAATCCAATTACCTTCTATAGCTGTGCCATCTGTTGTTACTGGTGGGCTTATTGATCCAATGGTTTCGCCCGAATTTGTAGAAATGTTTAATGATCCACCATTTTGAGTAAATCCATACAAAAGATTTTCGTTATTTGGATCAATTACATTGTCCATTCCATCTCCACCATGATAATTATTCCATCGATTTTTGTTGTACACTAACCCTCCATTGTCTTGAAGCCCTCCAATTATTTTACCTGCATTTTTTTCGGCAACAGAAATTCTATAGAATTGACTTATTTCAATGTTTGAGGTTTTATCAGCAAATGTATTCGCGCCATTTTCAGAAACATAAATTCCACCATCACTTCCAACAAAAAGATTGTTATTAAAAAACTTAATGGTATGTATATCTGCATGAGTGTAAGCGGCATTATTGGTAAACCAATTGTTTTTCCTCGTAAAAGATGTGCCGCCATTTGTGCTTTTCCATATATTCAAACACCCAACATATAATTCATTTGCATTTGTTGGGGAGACTTCTAAAGCAAGGTCAAACCAAGCTTGATTGGATTCTAATATATTGGTTGTATTGGCAGTTTTCTCAAAAGTAGTTCCACTGTCAACGGATTTATATAAGCCTTGAAATGTATAATCATTGGCGCTAGTATTTGCACTTAGAATATATAATACTGAAGGATCTGCAGCCGATGTGCCTAGTACTTGTCTTCCAGATGATGTTGGCAATGTACTAGTTATCAATGAAAAAGTATTACCATCTACTGATTTAAAATACCGAGTGGAGGAAACGGCATAAATGGTATTACTATCACCTGGTTTTAATTTAAAATCTTTTATATTACCA
>TARA_R110000868_G_scaffold17137_7_pt1 | contig 10750 bp, 14 predicted proteins | sample TARA_R110000868 | Tara Oceans TARA_R110000868 (sample SAMEA4397489) | marine metagenome | biome: Polar Biome; feature: [SRF] surface water layer (ENVO:00010504); material: water (ENVO:00002006), including particulate matter (ENVO:01000060) such as... | depth 5 m | reverse complement strand
TCTAATCCGTTTATTGATTTTCTACCTTCTAATAATATGTGTTTTGTAGCTGTTTCCATACTAAATGTTAAAATTGTAATAACATATAGTATAGCTTTCTTTTGGGCCTAGATATAGCAACATAATGAACATTTTTTTCTTCTTGATAATTTTCCATCTCTGGTGTGAATGTATAAAATTCTTTTTTATTGTCAGGTATTTTTACTTCATTTTTTTCTATTATATCTTCTGAAATGGAATTGACTACAATACAAGTGTCAAACTCTTTACCTTTTGAACGATGTATAGTTGTAATAAAATTTTTATTATTTTGATTATCTTCTATAAATTTAATTAAATTATCTTGTGTTCCAACAAAATCACTCAAAACATGCTCAATTCTTTTTTTAATTAATCTATTTGCCTTTTTAGCTTTAATATCTTCTATATCTTTTGGTTTAAGATAGTTGAAATATCTCATTGGAACTCTTTTTTTAAGCATATTAAACTCTATAAGTTTTACTATAAAATTTGTTCTTGCTAACACAACTACTTCTTCATCATTTTTTATCAATTCCACCAATTTATCAAAATTGATAAAGTTTTCTTGTATTTTTCCATCGAAAGTATTGAAAGGAGTAGCTTGTAGATTTGAAAATTTATTAGAATTTTCTACTATATTAGTGGCACTTCTAAAGTTGATAGATAAAGCCATTCTTTCTATCTTTCTTCTGTTTTCTAATCTATCTTCAATATGATTACAATTGCTTCCACTATAGCCATAAATTGATTGATTTATATCTCCCACAAGATAATAGTGTTTAGCATTTAATTTCATTAATATATCCATTTGTATTCCACTGGTATCTTGATATTCATCTAAAAACAAATAATCATATTTATCTTTAAACATTTTAAGCCACTTATTTTCTTTTAAAAGATTTCTTACATCAACTAATATGTCTGAAAAATCTCTTTTTCTTTCTTCTTTTAAAAAATTTGAATATTGTATAAAATAATCTGGTATTCTCACTTTTATTCCATCAGCCGTTTGTAGTTTGTAGGAAGATATGTTTGAATCAAAAAAATCAGCATCATCATATAAATTTGAAATCTTTTTTTCAAACTCAAATATTTCTTTTTCTGAGGCTCTAGTGTTTGGTTCATATTTTTTCTTGTACCAATCTATAAATTCATAAAAATTTGTAACCTTTTTAAACTTCCCCATTCTATGTAACATCCAAAAACAAAAGGAGTGTATTGTAGTTATTCTGATATCTTTATTATTCACCCTTTCTTTTAACTCTTCTACTGCCGCATTTGTAAAGCTAAAAAATATTATTTTCTTTGGGTCTACACCTCTATTTAGTAAAATCCTTAATCTTTGAATACAACAATGAGTTTTTCCTGAACCTGCACAACTTGATAATATAACTGATTTTTTCGTATCAGAAAGAACAAAATCTCTTTGCTCATCAGTTAATGTTGATAGCATTTCATCAAATTCTTTTTGTTGAAAGGCATCTAGTTGTATTGAGCTATTTTTCTTCATTTATAAAACTTTTTATAATATTTTCCCAAGAAAACCCACTCATCGCTTTAGCGTGGGTGGGTAGTTCACTGTTGTGATTTGGATTCATAGACTTCTGCTCTACTTTTTTCCATTATGTTTTCTAATACCTTTTTGGTGTCAGTTGCAAAATCTCCTTTCATAAACCAACTATAGTATCCTGGGTTATTGCCTATAACATCTGTAACTGATTGGTTTTGATATTTTCCAAAGTTAAATATAGGAATATCATTTTCATTTAAAACAATTCTACCAGCATAATCTAATTGTCCTGGGAAGTTTGTGAAATCATGTAAGGATTGCATGTTATTATTTATAGGATTTTCTTCTACAACACCATTTCCATCCTCATAACTTACTCCTTCATAATGTTTTATTTGACACTCTAAAATTTCTGCTGTCGCTCTAACATCATTTAAAGCATCATGTGCACCCTCTAAAGTTTTACCACAATAAAACTTATAAGCTGCTGATAAATTTCTTGGTTCCATTTTTTGAAATATCTTCCAAGCATCAATAGACTTTCTGTTTGTCATGTCAAAATCAACATTTACTCTGCTAAACTCTTCCATTAACATTGGAACATCAAATCTATTACTATTAAATCCGCACAAATCAGCATCTCCTATTAATTGCTTTAATCCTTTTGCTAGCTTTAAAAATGTTGGTTCATCTTTTATGTCTTCATTTGTTATGCCATGAATATCAGATGCCTCTTTTGAGATTGGGATGGTTGGGTTTATTAATCTACATTTTTCAACAGATTCCCTTCCGTCAGCAAAAACTTTAACGATTCCTATTTGAACTATTCTATCCTTAGATGTACTTAGACCAGTTGTCTCTAAGTCAAAAAATACAATATCTTTTTCTAAATTCAATTTCATAATTTCATAATTTTATTTATTTTTTTCAAATTTTTTTAAAAAATTCTTATGCACCCAAAAAACTCTTTTTATATTATATTCTCCAACCGTTTCAACTTTTATCATACCTTCAGAATCTCTTTCTAATTCTAATAATTTAGAACCCTTATCTACACAGTTATTATCTTTAAAACATATTTCTTCTAAAAGTTTATAATACATTTTTACTTTACTTTAAATGTTGTTGCAAAATCTTACTTCTACTTCTATGTCTTAATATTTTTATTGCAGAATCTTTTATTTGCCTCACTCTTTCTCTAGTTAGTTCATAGTATTCACCAATCTCTTCTAGTGTCATTTTTGGATAACCAAACAACCCATAATACATACATATAATTTCTCTTTGTCTTATTTTTAAAGTTGAAATTACAGACTTTATATCTGTAGCCAAAGACTCTCCTTCAATAATGTTTTCTATATTATTTTCATCCTCTAAAGATATTGTGTCATTTAACGTTTGACTATTGCCATCATCATCATTACCTAAAGGAGCGTCAAGAGAGGCGTGTTTTTTACTAACTCTAAGTAACATACTTATTTTTCTAACGTCTTCTTCCATAATTTCAGAAATCTCCTCTTCAGTAGGAGGTCTTTGGTTTTTTTGCTCAAAATCCTGAAACATCTTATTCATCTTATATAAAGAACTAATCTGATTAGATGGCAACCTTATTACTCTTGAATTGTTTGCTAAAGCTTCCATTATAGATTGTCTAATCCACCATACTGCATAAGAAATAAATTTAAAACCTCTAGTTGCATCGAATTTTTCTGCAGCTTTAATTAAACCTAAATTACCTTCATTTACTAAGTCTTCAAATAAAATACCTTGATTCTGATATTGTTTGGCTACAGTTATTACAAATTTTAAATTAGACACTATTAACTTTTCTTTAGCTCTAGGGTCTCCTTCTTTAATTTTTTTAGATAAATTAATTTCTTCTTTTTCTGATAAAAGTTCTATTTTAGATATTTCAGATAAATAACTTTTTATAGAGCCACTATCTCTATTGGTAATTCTGTTAGCAATCTTTAGTTGTTTCATTTATTTATTATTATAATATAGATTGTTGCAAATATAATAATTTTTTATAACAAAATAGAGCTGTTAGTAAATTAATTTATTAACAGCTCTATTATTTGTAGTTATTATATATTTTTTTAAAAATATTATTCTTATTTAATTATTATAAATATTTTATTAATAAATCTCTAGCACTTTTGTTTCTTGATAACTTCTTTTCTGCACCCTTACTTATTTGCCTTATTCTTTCTACTGAAAACTCTAGCTCTTCAGCTATTTCTTCTTTAGCTTTTAAATCACAACCTATACCATATAAAGATTTTATTATATAAGTTTCTTTATGACTTAATATGCTTAGGGCTCTATTTATATCATAAGATAGAGATTCATCTATCAAAAAGCTTTCAGTTTTTTTAATAGAATTATCTGGCAATATATCTATTAATAAAGAAGAACTGTCATCATGTGATATTTTTTTATCTAAAGATTCATGTTTGAATAATATTTCTTGTAATGTTCGAACTTCATTAAGGCTTATTTCCATATACTCTGACAACTCTAAATTTGTTGGACTTCTCTCTAGCTCTTGAGATAAATTAGATGTTGCATTAAAAAACTTTCCTACAAGCATATTTTTATTAGAAGGTATCTTAATCATTCTTTTCTTTTCTGATATAGATTGCAATACAGTTTGTCTAATCCACCAGACTGCATAAGAAATAAATTTAAAACCTCTAGTTGCATCGAATTTTTCTGCAGCTTTAATTAATCCAATATTTGCTTCACTAATTAAATCGGATAATTCTAGTCCCATATTTTGATATTTCTTTGCAACACTAATGGCAAACTTTAAGTTTGCAGTCACTAAAATATCAACAGCCTCTTTATCTCCTTTTTTTATTCTCTCTGACAACAATACCTCCTCCTCTTGAGTTATTGATTTTTGTTTGTTTACATCATTAAAATATTTTTCTATTGATATTTCACTTCTATCAGTTAGTGTTTTTTGAATTGTAAATTGCTTCATATTTGTTATAATTTTAGTGTTACAAATCATAAACGTAAAAAGAAATAAAAAATTACAAAAATAAATAATATTATGATTATTTGTTTCCCTTCAAATAAGATATCCTATCTCTTATTTTAGCGCAAAACTCAAATTTGTCGTCAGATATTGCACCTGACATAACTTCGTTTAAAAAAGCTATATCATATATATCTTCTATTTTACTTTCAATAATATATTCCAAATTAAATCCTCCAAAGTTTTGTATGCCGTAATTTTCTGATATATTATATTCTGGGAATATGTTTTGATTTGGAATCTGTTTGAAAGCAATACTGCTAACTATACTTTCTATTAACTTATCTCTTTCTTCGGCGGGAATATCTAAAATATCAGACAGGTAAGGGTTTTTTTTAAATCTATTTGCTATGTTGTCACTTTCATATTCATCGCACATATTTTTTAAATCTTTTGGCAGATTATCCATATCCATCTTACAAGAAATGTTATTTATTGAATTATATATAGAAACTTTACTTTTGTCTTTATTTGTTGTTGCAACAATGTAACATCCAAATAAATCATAAAACAATCCTAATTTTTTAAAATAGTGGGGTTGTGAATTTTTTTTATTAATAAATTTAATAAATTTTTTATTTAATTCTTCATCTGAAAAAAACGTATTGTTATCATTATTATTAGAACTAAAATCTTCAGAAACATCTTTACAATCAATAACTAAATAATAATTTAATTTAGAAATGTCTTCTATTTTTGAAATTTGACTTCCTGGCTTATTTTCAATAGATTTTTCTATTTTCTTTTTTAGTAATAAAAATCTTTCCAATTTTTTAACTTTTTCAAAAGATACTTTTTTTGATATTCTCATATTGATAAAATCTATTTATTATAAATATATATATTTTTAATTATTTTTAACTATTCCAATCTAAATTACAAAAGAAATGCTTTAATCTTTCAAAATTATCTCTATCTATATTTACAGATTTTTCTACCATCTCTTTTTTTACCATATCTATACCTGAAAAATTTAAAGATAATCGTCTTGTTTCTTTTCCCTTTTCTCTAGATATAACTAAATCAACTTCTAGCACACTAATAGGCTGTCCATCACTATCTTTTTCTGAAATTATTTCAATATATGTTGAAACTTTACCTTCTGACTTTGGCATAAAACCTTCAGCTCCATGCTCATGACTTAATCCATTAAGCATTTCTGAATTTGGTTTTTCTACATTATTTTTTTTAATATTTTCTGACATATTTTCTGACATATTTTCTGACATATTTTATCTTTTAATTATTGTAATATAATTATACAATTATAAAAGTCAATAAAAATAATAATTAAATTACTATTTATAATTAAATTAATTAAATGGAAACTTTTATTATAAAGAAAAATAAACATTATTCTAATTTTTTAAAAATAAAATTACATATACTAAAAAAAAAAATAAAATATAAAATATTTTTTGACGAAAGTTCACAATATGACTTAAAAAATAATGAACAATATGATATAAATAAACTATTTGGAATATCATATGGATTTCATCATAGAAATTCAGCCAGATTCGGCTGGAGGTGGGATTTGGCTAAAAATAAAATAGAAATATTAGCTTATGTTTATAGTGGTGGAAAAAGAGTGAATGAATGGGAACAAAATATTCATATAGCATATATAGATTTTTTTGATTTTTATGAAATGGAAATTCAAAAAAATAAAAATGAATATATATTTACGCTAAAAAAAGACTCTAACAAAATTGTTTATAGAAAATCAATAAAATCTAACGCCAAATGCTTTTTTGGCTATGAGCTATTTCCTTATTTTGGCGGAAACAGAAAGGCTCCTCACGATATATCTATATCATTTAGTTAAAAACGTCTCTCAATTAATAAAAAAAAGAGGTCGTAAAACCTCTTTTTTTATAAACTTTAAAAATACACATTAAATTATTAAGAAATTTTTATTGTTCTTTTTCTATTAACTTCCGACTCTTTCTTTGGTATGTCAATAAACAAAATGCCATTTTCACACTTAGATGTTATTTTATCTAAATTTGAAGATTTTGGCAAAAAGAAACTTTTACTAAATGAACTTGTGTCAAATTCTCTTAATCTATATTTTACACCATCATCCAAAGATTCTTCTTTTTTGTTAAATTCTATATTTAAATTAAAGTCATCAACTAATATATTGATATCTTTCTTGTTTACCCCTGGCGTTTGTATTTCTAAAACAAAAGAATTATCGTTCTCTAGAAAATTAGACTTTATACTTTTAAGTGTAAATTCTTTAGAAAAATAATTTTTTGAAATAAAATCACCTTCTCTTAAAAAGGCTTCATCTAAACGATTGAGCGTATTGTTTAAAATTTCGAAATTTGAAATTCTTACTGGTAGTTTGTTTTTAATTGTTAACATTTTTTATTTTGATTAGTTATAATTTTAATTAATCAAAATATATACCAACCAAAAAATGCCTTACTGATTTGACAATAAGGCATTCTTTGGTGAAATTTTTATAAATTAATGACAAAAAGTCTTATAGTCTAGATTCTTCAAATTTTAAAAGATTAAACTTCCAATTATTAAATCTCTTCACAAACCCAGACAAAGTAGATTCAAATAATCCTAAGTCATCTTTTAATTTTGGTAAATTTGGAATTATAGGTTTAAACTCTAACCTTCTAGCTCTTAAGATATAGTCACTTCTTTCTAAATCTAATTCTCTATAATATTCTAACACTTTTTTTGATTCACTCATATTTTATTTATTTTTAATTATTTTTAGACCTTAAAGAAGATTTAAAGCTTTTACAAGATTCTGGGAAAATTGTTATAGAATTTTCTATTGAATCGCATCTATAGTCCAAAACTTCTATAATATACTTTTCATTTTCCGCATCTGTAACAGACGCCTTACTGCTATCACTGAATGTATTAATTACTTTTGATGTTGCCTCACAGAAGTCATCAACATTATCATAATACAAATCTATTGGGTTAGAATTTTTGTGATTTGAACTTGACATGATTTGCTTTAAAGAATTACCTAAAAAATCCATATTTTAATTGTTTATTTTAATTGTTTATTTTAATTAACACTACAAATATAAGAAATAATTTATAAAAAAAAAACTATTAAATAATTTTGTAAGAAAATGTAGGATTTAAAATATCTGAAGAGTCATAATTGACATCATATTTGTACCCAGAATTAACAACATCATAATCAAACATTCTTAATATTCTTCCTGTTGCATCGATAAGATACACTTTACAAATATTTACTTTTAAAAAATCTTCTACCCAATCATTTATAGTCATCACAATATCTATATCTATGCTCTTGCCGCTATTGTCAGAACTAAATCTAAAACCACCTATTCTTGAATTAGGTATCTTCTTACTTAAAGATTTAGAATCTATTTCTAAATCAACAATAAACCTATTCTTTTTAAGTAGCTCAAAAGATTCAGGTGTTTCTATATTATTTGAAAATATTTGATTAGTAAATCTACCATGATTTCCTATGTAGAAACCAGAAGTTTGTGATTTTATTATTTTATTTTCTAAAATTAAACTTCTTCTTCTCATTTTGAAAGATAAACCTATAATAAAAGTATCTTAATATCTACTTTTATATTTTAATATTTTTTGCATCTTTACTGGCGTTAGTATAAGTCCAGTCTTTAATGTGATTGAAAATTCTTTAGATATAGCCCTTTCGATAGTTTCAAAACTAATTCTAGTATCACCCACAACAAAACCTCTATCTGTAAATTTTACAGTAAAAGGAGAAGTTGTGTTTTTATCAAATCTTACTATTAAATCTTTTTTTTGTGTATTTATATTGGATTCTGAAATTTCTGACTGGGCGTTCTCACTTTCAGCTCTTTTAGAATTGGTATCAGACGTTTTTGCTGCCTTTATTTTTTCATCTCTATCTTTCCTTAATTGATTTTGAGACTCTTTAGCTCCACTCAATTTTATCATTAAATCTTTTGCATTTTTATCGTCTGACTTTATCATATTTTGCCATTTAGACTTGGCTATGTTATCAGTTTCTTTGCTTAACATAGTGTTATGATATACTTTTCCAACTTTATTTTTTTCTATACTTTTATTTGTATCTTCTATGTTTTTTGCTGCAGATTCCTCTTTTTCATTAAATTCATCATTTATGCTTAAAATGTCAGACTGTAAATCTTCGCTTAAAAATTTAGAAGCTTCTTTTAGAATAAAATAATCTAATTGTTTTTTGTTAATCATAATAAAAAAGTTATATAATATAAATAGTTTTATAAAACAAAAAAGCACTATAAGGTGCTTTTTTTTCTAAGATTATTGCCCTAAGAGACTGCTGTAGTGTTCTTCCCAAACTTTCTCCTCTTTTTTCTTTAAAGCCTCTATTCTATCTTTTTTTTGTTCTAAGTGATTTTTTGCCACTTTTTTCCTAGCAACTTTTTTATTTCCTTTTTTGATTGCTAACTTTTTTTTTACAGATTTATTTTTGGTTTTTTTCATAGTATTTATTTTTTATAAAAATATTAATAAAAACTCAAAAGTAAATAATTAAGACGTTCTTGAGTTAATTTCATCTCTTACTATAGTAGCTCTTTCGTAATCTTCAACATCTAAAGCTTGTGCTAGAGCATCGTTTAACTCGTCAATTTCCATTTCTGAAACTTCTTTCCCTGGAATGTCTTCTGTATTTTCTGGATTTGTTTCGGTTCCTCCTAACAAGTTTTCTAATTCACCTTTAATGGCTCTTTCTATTTCATTAGAATTATCTGTTCCATCTACAATATCCTCTGGATTAGGCATCTCTCCTTCATGTTCTTCTTCCCAATTTTCAACATCTTCTTCTATTTCATCTAACATCCCTTCCAATGTTGCAATCGCAGAAGCTCCATCATGTATAACGTTGTCCATTAATTCTAAAAATTCATCTGGCTCTAAGGTTCCCAACTGATATAATAGAGTAGAAACTATAGTATAGTCATTTTCTCTATCGCGAACTATATAATCTATTGCGTCATGTAGGTATTTCCAAACTCTTGGCCCTAACAATTTCATCCAATGCTCTTCTTGATAAGAATCTGCTCTATCTAGAACTGTTTTTCTCATATTCTCAGGTATATTTTCTAAGCTATAGGCAAATAAATATTCTAGAAAAGACTTTGCAACTTCATGTAATAATATTGGAAATAAATGAGCTGAAGCTTTGGCTCCAGTAACCTCTCTAACTTCTTCCATTCCTGGCTCATCATCATTATTTTCTTCATTATCATCATCTCCTTGAGGTGGTCCAAATTCTAATTCAGATTTACCCATATTTTGTCTTATACCAACATTTTTTGGGCTAAACTGCCAAGTCATCAACTCTACGTTTGGCATAAGTTGTGCATATATTTCATACAACTCTGGATTTATAGCCTCTAACTGTGGTCTTATGTCTTCAATTGTTTTGTGACTTTTATATCCCGCCCCCATAGAGAGAAGGTTTTGCATAATTCTTTTAGAAATATGTTTTTTTATAATAGCTTGCTCTTCTTCCGTAAATTCATCTTCTAAAACTTGCTGAAGCTGCTCCTCTTGTTCTTCACCATCATCTTCTTCCATATCTATATCTGGGCCATTTGTTAATGGTTTCAAATCTGCTTTTATTTTATCCATTATCCTATCTTCAATCCCGAAAGCGCTTTGTACAGTATCTAATGCAAGTTGTTCTAAAGCCTCTTTATGTCTCTGCTCAATCATGCTTGCCATCATAACCTTTTGCATCATAGACATTTGATTCAACATACCAGCCTCTCTTGCGTCTGATAATACTTGATTAAATTCTTCAGTTCCTAATTTTGAAATTGTCTTAAAATCAACTTCTCCTTTTTGAAAAAGCTCAATTTTATCAAAAGGAGTTGACTCCGAATCTTCTTCTCCAGAAAGTCCTGACTTTATATCTGGATGTATGTACCTTTCTCCAGCCTCTTCATCATCAGGCCTTAGTGGAGCTTCATTTATAAGTCTTCTATATTTATTGTATTCATCAATTTTTCTAAACTTTTTTTCTAGAGAATTTTTATTTTCTAATGTAATGTTTTTTACAGATTTCAATAACGCCTCTATCTCCTTAGTTACTTTTGCTAAATCTTTTTCAATTTTTACTATAGCCTTAGGTTTAACGTCTGGCCCTGGCTTTGGTCCCCTATCAGGAATTC
>TARA_R110000868_G_scaffold9867_3_pt1 | contig 10761 bp, 15 predicted proteins | sample TARA_R110000868 | Tara Oceans TARA_R110000868 (sample SAMEA4397489) | marine metagenome | biome: Polar Biome; feature: [SRF] surface water layer (ENVO:00010504); material: water (ENVO:00002006), including particulate matter (ENVO:01000060) such as... | depth 5 m | reverse complement strand
AAGTCCTAGGCTTCGGGTCACGGGGTCGAAAGGAATAGATTGGCGAAAAGTAAGGATGAAGGAGATACCCGACACGGGTAACAAGTGTCGTAAATAAACCGTTGCAAACCATGATTGCTAACCAATTAGCAATGGCTGCTTAAAGCAGTGGGGACTAGCCTTCCCGCATCTGAACGGGCTGAAAGGGGAGCCGCAAGGCTCCCTTTTCCATTTATACATACAGTACGGAGGCATTATGATTGGAGTAGACCGCTACGAAGGAGACTACCATTTCAATACTGCTCGTCCCCTTGCGGGAACGAGTGGGCAGTACTGTGGAAAAAACAAGGGTGTCCTGATTACTGTGGGTAAAGCCGATACTGTTGAAATATTTTCATATCGTGCCAACGGTACTACTTTTTCAGTAAAAATACCACTTCCGACTTTCTCTACCGAAATATATCCGTTTCGTGTTTGGGGTGTGTCTTATGATGTTGCTAATGGTTCTACTGCTGCCTTGCTTGCATAAATACATCAAAGGAATTATATGAGTTACCTATACAACGAAGCAATACCATTAGGTGGAACAGGTGGAGAGTTTGGAGGCAAGAGTAAAGCCTTGTTTGTGAATACCGCTGCTGCTACTGCCACTCTTGATCTATACACCTATCTACCCAGTGGATCAACTGCTTCCACTACTCGTATAGCCATTCCTGCTGCTACCACCATAATAATACCTCTTCGCATATGGGGTGTTTCGTGTGGAGCCATTGCAGGTTTTACTGCTGCCCTATTGTCGTAAAGGATTCCTATGACCTACCTGTTCAACGAAATTGTTCCGTTTCCTAATGCCGCAGCAGCAAGTGTAACCTTTGCTGGAAGAAATAAAGGAGTGATTCTCACAAATACAGGTGCTGGTACTTTACCTGTGAGTCTTTATAATTATCGTGCAAACGGTACAACTTGGGAAAATCGCATAAATCTTCCTGTGAACACCACTAGTATTATTCCTATTCGTGTTTGGGGAGTTTCCTATGGGGCTGGAATCTCAGGCGGAACCATCGCCTAATCAAATAATTGCAATTGATTTCTGTTCTTGACTCCGTATATACACACGCTATACTGTGTGCATGACCAAATGATTGTTTCGTGATTGTGGGTATGATGTAAATGGAAACATTCCACTTCGTGGATATGCAAGTTCGACTCCTGCTACCTACACTTATATTAATATTTGAAGAGAGTTGCACTCTCACTACAGGATGGCACACATGAGCAAGCGAGAACTAAAACAAGACATGGATTTGTTTATCACAATCAATCCACACCACCCTGATGAGCCAGCACTCCACATCAGGGGAGTAGACACTCGTGAACAGGTAGACACATATAATGTTGACGAGGTGGAAGACCTTATCGACCGACTTTATGTAGTGCTTGGTGAAATGGTTCACAAGCAGAAAATCATGGAGTTAAATAAAACTCCATCGCTTTGGGATTAAATATATTCGCCCATCGCCTTGGTAACTCAGTTGGTAGTAGTAGCAAACTTTTAATTTGCAAGTCGTGAGTTCAAATCTCACCCAAGGCACAATACACAGGAACCTCATATGGCAAAGAAGACAAAGAAACTCGTCAGTAAACGAATCAAACCCGTGGTTGCCCCCAAGGCTCCCAAGGCTCCCCGCAAGCCCTACACAAAGGCTGTAAAGCCCGTAGAAGCCCCTGTGGAAGTCCCCGTGGTTGTGGTTACCACCGAACCTGCCACGCAGACGCTGTTGCAGGTAGAGGCAACCGACAAGCCTTTAAATATTACATGGAATCATCCTGTTGAATATACAAAAGTCAGCAAAGACGAACCGATGGGCGACAAGGTGTGGGATTACACTACTTCAGTAATCACCAAGGTTAAATCATTCTTTAATAAGTCTGATTATATTACTGATATTCGTGATGCTGCGTTTGCACATCCTCTGATCTTTGGTGTACTGTTTGCTGTTGCACTATTTGCATTCTCTGCACTCGTGTACACAGTCATTGGTCTGTATTGAAATACTGATTGAAATCAAATATAGAAATATCAGTACCACCCATTGACAGTACATACTAAGGGTGTTACAATTAGGACATCGAAACGCAGAATGATGTTGGGCTGACATCCGATGCGTAAACTTTCTAAAGCCCACTATTGGAGATTTGCAATGGCTACTAAGACTCTCAGCAATCGTCGTCGTGTTCTCAACTTTCTCGCCGCTGGCAACAGCCTGACTTCCGCTCAGGCTGCTACGAAGTTCGGTGTGAAGAACTTCCGCGCAATGATCAGCGACATTCGTTCGCAGGTCGAGGCTTTCGGTAATTGGGAAATCGTCAGCACCGTCAAGAACGGCAAGACGATCTACAGCATGGAAGACACCCACGAGGGTGATCGTACCTACGCTTTCAAGCAGGACGGTACGCGCTACATGGTCAATGCCTAATCATTGACTAATTACTTGCCCTTGGGGTGGCTGCGACCGATTGGCGTAGTCACCCCTTTGGGTTTATATACTCTTTATTTGAAAGGTTTAGCATGAACAAGTCATCTGTATTTGTTGCGTATGCGGCTTTGTGCGTTGTAGGTTTTGCAGGTATTGCTCTGCTTGGAGTAACAGGCAAGAGTGATGATGTTCACGCAATCACTGCATTCTTTGCGTTCTACGGATTTCTATGCACCACTGGTCTTTTTTATGTGGTTGCAAAGCAGAAGGCAACCATTGATGCCATTATTGCACGGAACGACACAATGCACGACACAATGTTCACCCTGAGTGAACAAAATAATGAGGACGCGGTTCGGTGTGTTGATGAACTTCGTTCGGAAATGAACCGCCGCTTGGATGGTCTAGAAAATTTTGAACTGTCTAATATTTGGCGTAGTATTGAGGATTTGCAGAACGCAGATGCTGATGCAAAGTACGGCTCTAAGAAGTAAATTTTAATATTGCGGTGCAGCGTCAGGGCTGTTGGGGGGTTCGATTCCCCTTCCACCGTTTTTTGGTATGAATTGCCGTTTGTCCAACAGGGTCTAACTATACTAAATAGTGGTTAGTCACCCAAAGGAGATCTAGTTACATGAAAAAGTTTACTCAATATCTTGATGTCACGGCACTAAACGAATCGCTCAACAACAAAGAAATCACGGAGACTCCTCTTGTTGAGTCTAAACTGTCTCGTGTGTTCCAATATGTGGAAGACGACAAAAAGGACTTTGGTGTGTTGAGCGCGTTCCGTGGTGCAAACTCCGAAAAGGAAAATCTAGCCAAGCACGAAGAACTCAAGAAGGCGATTCGCGCAATGGGTTACGGCTACATTGAGTTGCGGGGCGGATACAAGGGAGACGAAGGCTTTAATGAAGAATTGAGTATTCTTGTTCCGAACATCAAGAAGAATGAAATTGTTTCTCTTGGTCGTCAGTTTGGACAGCACTCGGTGATGTACAAGAACGATCAGGACTTCTACTATATCGGCACAAACGAAGAGGCTGGTATTGGTAAGGTTCTTATGAAGTTCAAGAAGGGTGCAGGACAAGAGAATCTTGAACTTGCAAAGCACAAGGTTGTGGACTTCTTCTCACAACTAAAGAAGGGCGCACACTCCGACAAGAAATTTGTGTTCAATGCAAAGGATGAAACTCCGAACGAAGGAGAATCTGCTGCCGATCATCACGCCGCTACCACACACAAACCAGGCGATGTGTGGAAAACATCTAGCGGGTTGTGGGGTGCAAAGAATGCACAGGGCGAATACGAATACTTTGATGACCAACCTTCTGCAAAAAAGTACGCCAAAAATACTAAAAAAGGCTTAAAGATTCAAGAACGCGAAGAGTGGAGTTTTTCAAAGGCTGCATATTTGAGAAGGGGCGAAGACCCCAAGTGGATAACAATTTATGAGGACTTGTCGTAAACCAATTACTAAATAAGTGTGGAGGGCTATATGCCTAAAAACACAAATAATAAAAAAGCATTGAGTAAATCATTGCTGCGAAACGCAATAGAAAAATTGCGTACTGATGCTGTTGATAAGACACGCAGTTCGGTCAAATCAAATAAACAATCATCGTGATTGTGTGTTGACTCCTCCCGTGGTTTTGATACAATTAGGTCTTGAAAGGAGTTCGTAATGAACTTTAACACTCTGGTTGCTTCGGCGGTTGTCACCCTCTCGCTTACTTCTATTGCTTCGGCTCAGTGGTCTAACAGCGGCGGTGGACTCAATATTGGAATTGGCGGCTCATACGGTAAGTTCAAGGACAAAATTAGTGAGACGGGCGCAAACGGACAGACCGCGAGCCGTACTCGCACTGTCACGAACAACGATTTTCGTTGGGGCGTTGGCATGGGTGGTTACTCCAACACCAACAACTACGGTGGAGGCTACGGTGGCGGTGGTTATGGTGGTGGTGGCTTCTACGGCGGCGGTGGTGGCTTCTACGGTGGTGGATACGGCGCAGCAGTAATGCCGTACTACGGTGGCGGTGGTTACCCTGTGGTGATTCCGTATTCCCCGTTCACGGGCTGCTACGCTACGCCCATGTACGCTCCACAGGTGTTTGTTCCTGCGGCTGTCTGCCCTCAGTTTATTGTTCGTTAACTAGTTTGTATATTCTAATAATGCCTATCCCGTTTCGCTACCAAAGATCATGGTCGGGCTGACAACCTGATAAAACGCGAGACAAAGCCAAGAAATACTCCGTTAAGTCCAGAAGCACATACGCATACACCCATACGACACTAGTTGGGTTGGCAGGAGAGGAATGCTTGGAGTTTGAAGACTGTTGGGGTTCTTCATACGGTGTTCAGAGTACCGTGGCACAGCACACTCACTGAAATGGTTTGACGGCTCCATTCAAAAGCCGTCGTTTTTTTTTGGTCCTGTCATCTAGTTGGCTAGGATACCGCCCTTTCACGGCGATAACACGGGTTCGAATCCCGTCAGGATCATTTTGGGAGAATACTCAAGTGGACAACGAGGCTTGACTGTAAATCAAGCGGCATCGCCTTCGGGGGTTCGAATCCCTCTTCTCCCATTTGTTAAGAAAGCATTCAAGTACTTTGTAAATGAACATAGGGTATGGAAACACTATCATTCACTATTTACGGAATCGGGGCTTTAGCCGCTATCACTGCGGCTGCGCTAAAACTGTACGCACACGGATATTCTCGCGGCTACGAGAACGGTAAGAGGTACGGATTTTCTGATGGTCTGAATTACGCAAGACGAAAATCACCAAAGAGTCCCGTAGCAGCAAACAAGAGTGTGGTTGCAGTTCCGTAATTAAACTAAAAGCAAATCAGCAGTCAAAGTCGGTCTGTTCATCGCCAATAGAAGGTCGGTGTTCAGACCGATTCTGTTTTCCGATATTGTTGTCTCGTTAAGATACACACGAACACGGCTCTGCTTCAGAGTTTCATCGGAAGTAAACTTCACCGTGAATGAATGAGCATTGGACGCAGCAGTTCCTGCTCGGTAATTAACTAGTAGAGTTTCACCCGCAAACAATGCTGCAACAGCAGTCTTTGTCTGCGTGTTTGGTGATGTGATCTCTAGAATATTTGTTCCTGTTGGAATAATTGAAGTACTACTGAATTCTGCTGTGGTGTAGTATTCAGTAATTGCACCAAGAGAAATTCCTGTAACTACAAGCGGTGACCCTGTGTCTGTAGTAGTACGACCAGTCAAGGTGCAGGTCACTGTTTCCAATACGATTCCCTGTTCGGTATCAGGAGAGAAGAACGAGAATGTTGTGCCAACGCTTGTGGCAGCACCAAACGAATTCCATTGCTGCACAGCAGCAGCACTATCGTCTGCAAGAGATACTGTGGTTTCAGAACCAACAGAAACCAATACACGAATACCTTCAGTCTGTATTGTGTTTGTGTCTCCACCAGCAAGGAACTTGCAGTTCTGTAGAGTGCCACCACCAATTGGTGTGTTCTCGCTTTCCCAAGAATAAAATTCAGTAATACTTGAAGAGTTTTCTTCTCCACGAATTAGCACTGCGAGCAGAGAATATCCTCTGGAATCCCATATATTTAAGAATGGGGTGAGATCGAATTCCACTGTTGATCCACTCCACGATCCCACGGGTATTATTTCAGATGCGGCTAGTTCGGTGTCGCCACCTTCGGTAGTCCATCCTGTTGTGGCGGCTTCGGATGGTTTGTACCAAGACACAGACGAGTCTATAGTGGTATCTAGAGGCAGCAGGACGGCTTCTAGAAGCCCTCCTGTCGTTCCTGTGGATCGTGTCAGCCTGAGAGTAGCATTGCCAATTGTGTACGGGCTACCTGCGGTGTAGCCTTCTAGAGTATCCACAGCAGCAGAAAAATATTGGCGTGGATTCAGCAGTAGCACTGTTCTGAATTTTTCTGTTTTCGTTCCGCCAACCTTCAATATATTTCTAGCACGATACATTAGGTTGCCGCTGTCCCCACCTGTGTAGACTGGAGCATTGGTTTTTGTTGTTTGCTCCACATCACTCAGTTCAATAAACTTGGAACTGAATGAATCGAATGCAGGTATCTTTACTACTGCTGAAAGGTTTGTAATATAGGTATCGCTGTTGCCGTCTACTCCATATACCGTTGCCCTCACGGTGGGCGTTACATCGTGAGTTAACCGTGAACTAGAGTAATTATTGCGATAACTAGAGTGAAGCATAGTGCTCCTATTACGAAGCGTAGAACGAGAAGGTGATTCCTGTTCCTGTATTGTGTGGAGCAAATCCTGTGGAATATGCTGGGTAGAACACCTTTAGTTTATTGATGTTGTCTACTTCAAGGAACAGTTCATCTCCGTGATACAGTACATACGATGCGGTTCCTGCGGTGGATCCGTATACAGCAGCATCGGCTTCAGATATTACACACATGAACTCGTTCTGAGATGCGTTGGCTCCTGTGGCAATACGCGAAACCTTTAGACGAACTCCTGTGCTGCAAGTGTATCCTGCGGCAGAGTTGTATTCGGTTAGGTTCTTTGCCACATATCCTGCAACATTTGTACGAGCCATGAACGATGGCTGTGTTGCATAAGAATCAATTGCCACACTAACTGAACCACTTGATACAGTATTTGCAAGAGTCTGCAACTGTGTGTTCACAGCATTTTTAATCAGTGAATAAATTGAGAGCGAATCGGTAAAGTCGAAAGCACCAACACTAACTGTTGGATCATAGAGAGCCTTCTTTGCAGCAATCAAGAAGTCGGTGTTGGTCTTGACTTGAGCAATAGTGGCATTCACTGTGGATGTTGGAGTATCAAGATTTGCCAATTCAATTGGCATAAATCCACCCGAATATCCCTTGACGATTACTGGTCCGTTGGCAGTGTCTCCTGCAACCCAAAGTCCTTGTGATGCACTAGTGGTTCCCGTGACAGGAATGGGAGCATATGATGGAGCAGTAATGCCAATCTCTGCGCTGAATGTAGCGTAAGCGTTGAATGAGAACCCTGAATTAACAAGGTACATATTTACTGCCGCACCACACCAACCTGCACCCGTAGTACCACCAACTTGCGTTAGTGTTCCTGTTGGGCTTACTGCGGCATTCATGTATGTTGGAACAGTAGAGAGAGACAAGTTGTCTGCTGCTCCCTGACCAACAATAGTAACGGTGTCTGTGGTGTAGTTTAGATCACGAATATCAAGATCCGTGGCGGATACAGTTACACCCGTTATGGTGGACACATTCACATTCAGTGCATTGTTGTTGGAATAGACTGCTTCAACAGCAGCCGTTGAACCAGCAAAAGCGTACAAGGATGTTGGTACAGTGCTTTCGACTCCTGTGCCGTATACAGTAATAGTATCTGTGGCTGCGGTAATACCGCGAATGCTGAAGTTTGAAGCCTGAACATAAACAGCCGTTGCGCCTGTTACTCCGAATATTCCAAGATCGGAGAAGGACGATACTGTTACAGGAAGGGCTGCGCTTACGGTGATACCGATAGGGTATCCGCTTGCAATGCCTTGAATACCCACATAGTCTATTCCCACAGTACTGCCACTAGCGGCTCCACCGTACAGATTTCGAATATCTAAATCGGTTGCAGATACATTCAGCCTTCCAACCGTAATGCCTACAGCAACTCCTCCTGATACACCAACAACGGTAAGAGATGTTCCTGTAGTGCCCACAATAGTTGTGGCAAGACTATAATATCCAGATGGAGCAAGATATTCATATTTTGCCCATGAGCCGCAAAGACCCACTGGGAGCGGCGTAGAGCCACTTACATATGTTACTGTGTCGTTTGCACCGTAGGCAACCTTAACAATTTGATGATGTGCAGTTTCTCCAGCACCTACTGGCTTGACATAATCGGCGGCTATGGTATAAGTAATACCACTGGTAACAATGTTGTAGTTGTCGCTAGTCGCTGCCATTTGCTTCTCCGCTTTTGCAGTGTCGTGATCAAGTCAAGGACTAAATAAGAGTACCACCCTATGTATATTTCCGAAAGTAAACCCGTCATGGACATCAACAATATTCGTTTTCCCCGTGAAGTAGAAAATCATGTCAAGAACTATGAAGTTTCATATATTGATGCGGTGATCGCTGTATGCGAACGGTACGGCATTGAGCCACAGGTGGGAGCCAAGTTCCTGAGCAAGCCAATTATTGAAAAAATAAAGGCTGAAGGACAGGAACTAAACTTGCTTCCTAAAAAATCAAAACTACCTGTTTAACCTTGACTCCGTACGATTATGTGGTACTATTGGCTACATAGTTGTGGTGAATTGTTCACCACACATTAAATACATCGTACAAATCGCACAAGGAGTTTACTATGGGATTCAAGGATATGAAGTCGGCATCGGGTTCAAACTACCAGTCGCTTGCCTCTGAAATGGACAAGATGGCAAAGAAGTCGGAGTCCTACAAGGACGACCGTATGTGGAAGGCTGAAACCGATAAGACAGGAAACGGCTACGCAGAGATCAGATTCCTTCCCGCACCCGATGGCGAAGACTTGCCGTGGGCGCGTATTTGGAATCACGGGTTTCGTGGACCAGGTGGTTGGTACATCGAAAATTCCCTCACGACCATTGGTCTAAAGGATCCCGTGTCTGAGATGAACTCTCAGTTGTGGGCAAGTGGTTCCGATGATGACAAGAAGATTGCGCGTGATCGTAAGCGCAAGTTGTCGTACATCAGCAACATTCTTGTGGTCAGCGACCCGAAGAATCCTCAGAATGAGGGCAAGGTGTTCTTGTTCCGTTACGGCAAGAAGATATTTGAGAAGATTCAGGAAGCAATGAATCCACAGTTCCAAGACGAGAAGCCCACCAATCCCTTTGACTTTTGGAATGGTGCAACCTTTAAGTTGAAGATTCGTCAGGTTGAAGGCTACACCAACTACGACCGCAGCGAGTTTTCTGCTCCGTCTGCCGTGCTTGGTGGAGACGATGCTGCTCTAGAGAAGTTGTGGAAGAAGCAGTATTCCCTCAAGGAGTTTACGGATCCAAAGTCATTCAAGACATACGAAGAACTAAAGACTCGTCTTCGTGATGTGTTGGGCGACAATATTCGTGCTTCCACCTCTGAGAATGCGTACAAGGGTGGAGCAGAGAAGGCTTCGTTTGAAGATGAGGATGCGGCTCCTGTTGTAAAGAAGGCTGCACCACAATCAAAGAAGCCTGTCAAGGAAAGCACTGATGACGATACCGAAGACGCACTTTCTTACTTCGAGAAGTTGGCAAGCGAAGACTAAATACTCATGACCTTCGGTTTCGCAATAAAGGGGCGCACTTCGGTGCGCCTCTTTATTTTATGGCATTACAGAGTATGCTTGCATCTGCTTGATGGTTGGTTCGTTGTTACGAATCCGAATATCATCATTAAAATTGTTTGTTGTATTACTAATCTTGTTCTGCACATTTGCAGTATTACTTGTGTTGCCACCTGTAGGCGTAGGCATATTACGAGCCTCGTTCAATCCGTTCTGTTCTGCTGTGGCTTGAGCAACCATTCTGCCCACAGTTGTGTTTGCCGTAGCAGGGTTCGTAACCTTTCCTTCCACGGTGGTGCTACTTGATTCGCCGCCTTCTCCTGTGGCTGTAGATACTGCTCCCGCTACAACGCTTCCTGCTTCTTTCTCTGTCTTTTGATCTTCGGTTCCACCTACTTCAATCAGAGATCCAACTCCAGGAATGGAAGCCACCATGTCGTAGATGCCTTTGCCTCCAAGTTGATCGGCAAGTAGTTCTGCTAATTTTCCACCAACCCAAGATCCACCAAGAGTTCCTACTAAGGTTCCGATTCCTGGAACGGGTATGAATGTTCCAAGAGCACCACCGCCAATACTTCCAAGTGCTTCGCCAAGACCTACAACAATAGATCGACCTATTTTTTCTTTCTTTTCATCTACTGATAGTTCGGGATCACTCTTAATGGATGCAATATCTAAAGCCCTAAGTGCTGTTGTTATAAGCGCACCAAGACCAGGAATAGTAGTAATACCCTTCACAACCTTTCCTGCATTTTTTCCAATAAATGATGTGAGTCCTTTTATTGGGTTCATTCCACTGAGTGCGGATCCTGCTTTACCTGCAAGGTTGCTTAGGAATCCACCTGCTCCTTCTGCCGCTTTACCAACCATGCTACCAGCACCACGCAATCCCTTCATTGCTCCCTTAGCAACACCTGATACCGATTTTCCTATCGAGGCAGTATCTTTATACAGTGATGTTGTTTTTAAGAACTCTAGTGATTGTTTTCCTCCAAATTTAGAAAT
>TARA_R110000868_G_scaffold36074_3_pt1 | contig 10766 bp, 9 predicted proteins | sample TARA_R110000868 | Tara Oceans TARA_R110000868 (sample SAMEA4397489) | marine metagenome | biome: Polar Biome; feature: [SRF] surface water layer (ENVO:00010504); material: water (ENVO:00002006), including particulate matter (ENVO:01000060) such as... | depth 5 m | reverse complement strand
TTATACGGAACAATTTATTTTAAAATTGTTAAATTATTATTGATTACCTAAAATAATGGGCATACCTGAGTCCCCACTACCTATTACAATAACCTTGGAATTTGGAGACTCCGAAAGTTTAATTGTCGCATCAATTCCTTTATCCCGTAATATCTTATCCGTTAAAGAAGCGCTAAGTATCGTATTGGCATCTGCCTTACCTTGGGCTTCAATAATTACTTTTTGAGCTTCCTTTTGTGCAGTAACCAATCTAAACTCATATTCCAGGGATTCCTGTTCCTGCTTAAGTTTACGTTCTATAGCCTCCTTAATGGTAGCTGGCAGGGTTACATCCCTAACCAATATTTCGTTGAGCTGTATATACTGTCCATCTACAATTTTTTGGGTTTCTTCAAAAATTTCCTGTTGTATCGCATCCCTCTTACTGGAATACAGTTGTTCCGGGGTATATCTTCCTACAACGCTACGAGCAGCAGACCTAATGGTGGGCAATAATACACGTTGAATATATTCTGTGCCTTTTTCTTGGTGCAATTTTCCTATAAATTCTCTTTTAGGCTCAAACCAGGCAGAAGCTTCCAACTTAATTTCAAGACCGTTGGAGGACAATACCTGCATTTTTTCTAAAACTTCCTGTTGCCTAACCTCATATATAAAAACCTTGTTCCAAGGGGCAACAATGTGGAATCCTTCACCTAAAGGTGGTTCATCTGTAACCACACCACCTGAAAAAGTTTTATATAACACGCCGGCTTCCCCAGAGCCTATGGTAATGGCCGATTTAGAAATTAATATTACTAGTACTATGACAGCGAATATGGCTGGTAATGCAATTTTTGGTAATTTGTCCATTTATTATATTTATTAAGTTAATCCGTTATACTTTCTTATAAACCATTCCAACGATAGCGCCGCAATGATTATACCCAATAGAAATTTGAAATCGATTAAAGGTACGACAATTTGTTTGCTTTTTTGGGTAGGTACATAGTTGGGGTCGACTTCCAAATCCTTAATCAATGATTCCACTTGACCAAGAAAATATAATTTCCCTTTAGTATTGTTTGCCAAACGTTGCATTTTTCCATAATCACTGGAAGAGAATTGTTTTTCAGCATCAAAATCCAAAATTGAAAAGCTGCCCGATCTACTAAGGTTTTCCTTAGCTACAGAGGCAATAAAGGTGTATTCCCCCGATGATAAATTACTTAGATCAGCCTCATAATACCCTTCTTTTAGTAACATGGGTACTTCAATTGACTTATTGTTAGTCTTATCTGTGACTTTTATATTTATGGATGCATTGGAATCAAAAGAAAAGGCTTCGTCAAAATAAGTAGCCCTAATTTTTGTTTCACTACTGTTGTTGTAAATGGGGTTATAATCCAATACAAATCTGTTTTTTCCTTTTGAGGTAGAAAGATAAAGTATCAATTTTCCGAGAAAAGCATCAAAATTAGTGAAGGTTTTATCGTTTTTGTAGCTCTGAAGCCTCCATTTCCATAGATTTTCTCCATTTAAAACGGCGTATTTTGACACATCTTCTTCCGCAATGGTCAATAAAGGTTGGTTCATTTCAACCCCTTTGATACGCATTTTTAGTAAAGGCTCGCTATTACCCAAAACATCCACGGAACCAGCGTTGGTCTGAAGAGGTGGAAAACCGTCAAAAGAAAAATTGGAAATGTCAAATTTGGAAAAGGTATTGTTTAATGTTGCCGATACCTCTTGTATTGGATAGCCTGTTCCAATAATATAATTTTTTTGAATGTTGTTTATAAAATTAAAATCGGTATATGTTCCCAATATCGTAAATGTATTGGCTTTTCTCAATTGTATTTGCTTGTAGATTCTATCAAAAGAAGCATCGGGTTGGTAAAGAATATAAACATCTACTTCTTCCAATTTGTTTAAATCGATGTTTGGCTTATAGAGAGATACCAACCTTTGTTCATTACTCTCAATAGCTTTTTTTAGAGCTCCAATATCCGGGTGAAGGATGCTGGATATAATGGCGACATTTGTTTTTTCATCCAACACCTCCAAGGCCAATAATTTCTCATTGTTAACCTTATTTTTTTCATTGGGAAGAGGAGCTATTATTACTTTGATATTTTTTATACCCACCGTGCTAGCCTCTAATTGTGTGCTAACAATTTTAGTATTGGACTTGGAGGATAGGGAAACCTTTTCTTTATAAGCCAATTTACCATCTATAAGAATTTGCAATTCCGAGCTAATGTCATTCCTACCGTCATAGGAAATAAAAACTTCCAAAGGGAATTTATTCTTTAAAAAGGCATATTTATTTGTGTTTACCTGCCGTATTAGGATATCGTCATATTTGGTGGTATCTCCCAAAACAATGGGATAAATGGGAAATTTTTGTCTTTTTCCATAAAATTCATAATCCTCTCCTATGGTCTGATTACCGTCGGTAAAAAGAATGATAGCTGTATTGGAACCTGTATAAATTTCATTTAGACTTGATAGGGCCTTTGAAATGTTGCTGCTTTTCTCCGTAAATGGGAGGCTATCGAAATCGGTTAGGTCCGCTCCAAAATTATAGTTTACAATATTGAACTTTTCGGATAAGGAAGAGGCGTTATTTTTAAATAAAGCCAGGTTCGTGATTACTTCTGATCGGTCCTCTGTCATTACAGATGTAGAATTGTCCGTCAACAACACCAGATTTGCTTTTTCCAAAGAATATTCATTTTTAGCAAATTCTGGATTGATAAAAAGGAGTAGGGTGCCAAATAAGGCTAAAAAACGTAAAAAGGAAAGGATCACCTGAAGTTTTCCCTTCCTTTTATTTTTATAGTAGTATTGAAACAGTACCAGGACCAACGCCACTAAGACAGCTAGCAATATAAAAAGTACTGTTTGTATTTGTATCATATTTTTTCATTGGAACTTGTGCGGCCCAACTAATCAACTAATCTTAGGTAAGCATTCCGCCATCAACATTTAACACTTGTCCTGTTATATAGGCCGAAAGGTCCGAAGCCAAGAACAGACATGCATTGGCGACATCCTCGGGCTGACCACCTCTTTTTAATGGAATGCCATCCCTCCATCCCTGCACTACTTTTTCATCCAATTTATCGGTCATTTCGGTTTCAATAAAACCGGGTGCAATGGCATTACATCTTATATTTCTTGAACCAAGTTCCAAGGCTATGGATTTGGTAAAGCCGATCATACCAGCTTTGGAAGCTGCATAATTGGCCTGTCCCGCATTGCCCTTCACCCCTACCACACTACTCATGTTAATAATAGAGCCTTTTCTTTGTTTTAACATGGTGCGCTGAACCGCCTTGGTCATATTAAAGACCGATTTTAAATTGATTTCTATAACCGAATCAAAATCATCCTCGCCCATTCGCATTAAAAGATTATCCTTGGTAATACCGGCATTGTTGATTAAAATATCGATTACTCCCCCAAAATCTTCCAATACTTGGGATACCAATTTCTCCGAATCCTCAAAACTGGCAGCATTACTCTTATAGGCTTTCGCCTTAACGCCATAAGCGTTCAACTCTTTTTCCAAAGCCAAAGCTGGTGCTTCGCTGGAACTGTACGTAAATGCAACATTTGCACCGTGCTTGGCAAAAACCTGGGCTATTCCTGAACCAATACCTCTACTTGCCCCCGTGATTATTGCGTTTTTTCCTTCTAGTAACTTCATCTGTCTTTAGTTTCTTAGTTGATAATCAAATATAGGTCATGTTTTATCTGTTTTAAAATTTTTGCGCAAAATGCCAAGAAAAATTTCCAACAGTTTAATTATTTTAAGCAAAAAAAATCCCGTTTATCCTGAATAATTCCGAGTTGCTCGGTAGTACAGTATAAACGGAATTTAGTATTATAAAAAAAGGGTTATCCCAAGACTTGTTTTACTTTCAAACCAATCTCAGCAGGCGAATCAACAACATGGATACCACATTCCCTCATAATTCTTTTTTTGGCCTGTGCCGTATCATCACTACCTCCTACTATGGCACCGGCATGTCCCATGGTTCTACCAGCTGGAGCAGTTTCACCGGCGATAAAACCAACAATTGGCTTTTTGCTGCCACTGGCTTTATACCATTGTGCGGCATCTGCTTCCAATTGGCCTCCTATTTCCCCGATCATTACCACACAATTGGTGTCTGGGTCATTGATCAATAATTCTACAGCTTCTTTAGTGGTGGTTCCAATAATTGGGTCTCCGCCTATTCCTATCGCAGTTGTAATTCCAAGTCCCTGACGAACTACTTGATCCGCCGCCTCATAAGTTAATGTTCCAGATTTGGATACAATTCCAACATGTCCCTTTTTAAAGACAAAACCTGGCATAATACCTACTTTTGCTTCTCCTGGTGTAATTACCCCAGGACAGTTAGGTCCAACCAATCTACAGTCCATATGCTTAATGTAGTCGGCCACCTTAACCATGTCGGCAACAGGAATCCCTTCCGTAATGGTAATGATCACTTTTATTCCAGCGCTAGCAGCTTCCATTATTGCGTCTGCGGCAAAAGCCGGTGGGACAAAAATGATGGTGGTGTCGGCCCCAACTTTTTGTACAGCTTCTTCTACTGTATTGAATACAGGTCTTCCCAAATGCTCTTGTCCACCTTTGCCCGGAGTTACACCACCAACTACATTGGTGCCGTATTCGATCATTTGTTCAGCATGAAATGTACCTTCGCTGCCCGTAAACCCTTGAACAATAATTTTGGAATCTTTATTTACTAAAACGCTCATTATATATATGGTTTATTGAATTGTTGCAAAAATAAAGTTTTGAAAAGGAATTCTAAACTATTCTTCTGCATATTTATTTTCTAATTTTTTTAAAATTAGGGGGATTTGCTTTATATAAGCCAACTGTTTTAATTTTTCCCTAAATTCCTCTGCCGGACTTCCAAAATAATGTTTGCCCCCTTCCAGTGATTTTGAAACTCCGGATTGTGCACTTATTACTGCTTTTTTTCCAATTGTAGAAGCACTCGTTACACCAACCTGTCCCCATATGGTAACCTCGTCCTCAATTATTACGCAACCAGCAATACCGGTTTGGGAAGCTATTAGACATTTCTCACCAATTACGGTATCGTGTCCCACTTGTACTTGGTTATCCAACTTAGTGCCCTTTTTTATGAGCGTATCCCCTGTTACACCCTTATCTATTGTGCAAAGGGCGCCTATGTCTACGTTATCCTGTATTAACACCCTTCCGCCAGAAATCAATTTATCAAAACCCTCAGGTCTTTTTTTGTAATAAAAGGCATCCGATCCCAACACTGATCCTGCATGAATGGTAACATTGTTTCCAATAACACAATTATCGTATAGGGATACATTGGAATGTATAGTGCAGTTGTCACCAATAACAACATTGTTGCCGATAAAACAATTGGGCTGTACAATGGTATTATTGCCAATTTTGGCCAATGTTGATATACTATTTTGGGCTTTTTGGAACGGTTTAAAAAAGAGCGTTAGTACGTTAAAATCCCTAAAGGGATCGTCCGATATCAATAAAGCCTTTCCTTCAGGGCAATCCACCTTTTTATTGATCAAAACTATTGTGGCGGCACAGTTTAGGGCCTTTTCATAATATTTTGGATGATCTACAAAAACGATATCACCTGCTTCCACAACATGGATTTCGTTCATTCCCAATACCGGGAAATCTTCATGCCCAACATATTCGGCGTTGATTATGGTGGCAATCTGGTTAAGTGTATATGATGATGGAAATTTCATAATTGTCGGTTTCTATTTTGCCACTGGGTCCAAAAAGGATCGTATCAACTAAATTATTCTTTAACGCGCTCCATATACGCGCCTTTTTCGGTATCAATTTTTATTTTATCTCCTTCATTTATAAAAAGAGGGACATTTACGGTAGCTCCCGTTTCCACTGTTGCAGGCTTGGTAGCATTGGTAGCAGTATTTCCCTTAACTCCAGGTTCCGCATAGGTAACTGTTAAAACAACACTTGCGGGCATATCTACGGATAGCGGCATGCTGTCCTCAGTGTTGAAAAGTATGGTCACTACTTCCCCTTCCTTTAATAGATTGGCCGCATCCAATGTACTCTCTTGAAGCGTAATTTGGTTGTAGTCATCGGTATTCATAAAGTGGTAGGTTTCTCCTTCGGCATATAAAAATTGATACGAACGAGTCTCTACGCGTACATCCTCAATTTTTGAGCCGCCGGAAAATGTATTGTCCAACACTTTTCCACTACTTACACTTTTCAATTTGGTCCTTACAAAAGCAGGCCCTTTTCCCGGCTTTACATGAAGAAACTCTATTATTTTATAAATGTCGTTGTTGTACCTGATGCACAATCCTTTTCTAATATCTGATGTTGATGCCATATAAATTTAATTTGTGCTAAAATAACCTTTCATGATTCCTCTTTGTGAATCCCTTATAAATTGTAAAATCTCGTCCCGTTCAGGAGTGGCCTCCATCTCAGCTTCAATAATTTGGACAGCTTGGGAATTATTGTAATTTTTTTGATAAAGTATTCTATAAATATTTTGTATTTCCCTGATTTTATCCGACTCAAAGTGCCGTCTTCTTAAGCCTACCGAATTGATACCGACATAAGATAACGGTTCCCTTGCGGCCTTTACAAATGGAGGGACATCTTTCCTTACCAAAGAACCTCCCGTTACAAAGGCATGTCTTCCAATGGATACAAATTGATGTACGGCTACCAAGCCGGCCAAGATTACATTGTCCCCAATGGTTACATGTCCTGCCAAAGTGGAGTTGTTGGAGAAAATACAATTGTTGCCTACATAACAATCGTGTGCAATATGGCAGTAGGCCATTATTAAACAATTGTCGCCGATAACAGTTTTCATTCTGTCCGATGTACCCTTATGTATTGTGGCACATTCCCTAATGGTGGTGTTGTTGCCTATTACAACTGTGGTTTCTTCCCCATCATACTTTAAATCCTGGGGAGGTGCGGAAATAACAGCGCCTGGGAAAATATTACAATTTTTCCCGATTCGGGCGCCTTCCATAATGGTCACATTGGATCCTATCCAAGTACCATCCCCGATTATTACGTTATTGTGAATTGTAGTAAAGGGTTCTACTACTACATTCTTGGAAATTTTAGCTCCAGGGTGAATGTAAGCCAGTGGTTGGTTCATCCTTTTATTTCTTTTTAACTATTTGAGCCATCATTTCCGCTTCGCATACCAATCTGCTATTCGCATAGGCATAGGCCTGCATGTGACAAATACCCCTTCTGATAGGAGTTATTAAACTACAATGAAATATTAAGGTATCTCCTGGAAGCACCTTTTGTTTAAACTTTACATTATCTATCTTCATAAATAAGGTAAGGTAATTTTCTGGATCGGGAACGGTACTCAGTACCAATATACCACCGGTTTGCGCCATAGCTTCTACCTGAAGCACTCCGGGCATTACGGGAGCCCCTGGAAAATGACCTACAAAAAATGGTTCGTTCATGGTCACATTCTTCATACCAACCACATGTTGTTCGGACAGCTCCAATATTCTATCTATAAGCAGGAAAGGAGGCCGGTGTGGCAACATGTCCATAATCTGATGGATATCCATCAAGGGTTGCTTGTTTAAATCATATTGTGGAACGTGGTTTCTCTTTTCCATTTTAATGATTTTGGACAATTTTTTGGCGAATTGTGTATTCACGAAATGCCCTGGCTTGTTGGCAATAACCTTTCCCCTTATCCTAGTACCGGTCAGGGCAAGATCACCAATAACGTCCAACAACTTGTGTCTGGCTGCTTCATTAGGTTGGTGCAGTGTTAAGTTGTCCAATATACCATTGGGTTTTACCGATAATTTCTTCTTATTAAAGGCCTTTTCCAGCTTTTTCATGGTAGAATCTGAAATTTCCTTATCTACATACACAATTGCGTTATTTAGATCACCACCTTTAATTAGGCCATTTTCCAATAACATTTCCAATTCATGTAAAAAGCTAAAGGTCCTTGCATCGGCTATTTCAGATTTAAAATCGCTTAAATTCTCCAAGGTGGCATTTTGTGTGCCCAATACTTTGGTGCCAAAATCGACCATGGTTGTTATCTGGTAGCTGTCAGATGGGATTATGGTAATTTCACTTCCAGTTTCCTCATCCTTATAAGAAATAACATCCTTAACTATAAACTCGTCCCGCATAGCATTTTGCTCAACGATTCCTGCATCTTCAAGAGCTTTGACAAAAAATTTGGACGAACCGTCCATTATTGGAGGTTCTGGAGCATTCAACTCAATGAGAACATTGTCTATTTCCAACCCTACCAAAGCGGCAAGAACATGTTCGGAAGTTTGAATCCGTACACCACGTTTTTCCAAGTTGGTCCCGCGTTGGGTATTAACCACATAATTGGCATCAGCTTCTATTATGGGTTCCCCTTCCAAGTCTACACGTTTAAAGGCATAACCAAAATTTTCAGGGGCTGGAACAAACTTCAATGTTACATTTTCCCCTGTATGCAAACCAACACCTTTGAGTGTAATTTCCTTTGCAATTGTCCGTTGTTTTGTAGTTGTATTACTCACCGTCAATCCTTTTTTTCAATGTGTTCTAATCTATTAATTATCTTGGGTAGATTTTTAAAATGTACATAAGATTTATTGTAATCCCCATAATTTAAGGCGGGAGAGCCTTGTAGCACCTCATCATCCTTAACATTTCTTCCAATACCGGATTGCGCCTGTATTTTTACACGATCGCCTATAACTATATGTCCAACAATACCAACCTGCCCTCCAATTTTACAATATTTACCAATTTTGGTAGACCCTGCTATTCCGGTCTGAGCAGCTATAACGGTATGTTCGCCAATTTCCACATTGTGGGCAATTTGAATTTGATTGTCCAGCTTTACCCCCTTCCTCAATATCGTAGAGCCTAAAGTGGCTCTATCAATAGTGGTGCCTGCCCCAATATCAACATTGTCCTCAATAATAACATTGCCTGTCTGTGGTATCGTAATATATTCACCATTTTCGGTGGGTGCAAATCCAAAGCCATCAGCCCCTATTACAACTCCGCTATGGACAACACAATTGTTGCCAATACGAGTTTCAGAATAAATTTTTGCCCCCGCAAAGATAACGACACCGTTGCCAATGGTAACATTATCACCTATATAAACATTGGGATAGATTTTAACATTATCCCCGATCATTACATTATTGCCCAAATAGGAGAAGGCACCTAAATAAAGGTCCTTGCCGAGCCTAGCCGATTCAGATTTAAATACAGGTTCTTCAATTCCTATTTTATTATTCTTTACCTGATTGTAATATTCCAATAATTTGGAAAATGATTTGTAGGCATCGTCTACCTTGATCAAGGTGGTTTCCAAATGATGGTCAGGCACAAAGTCCCTGTTTACAATGGTCACGGACGCTTTTGTAGTATAAATGTATGAAGTGTATTTTGGGTTGGCCAAAAAAGTAAGGGCTCCCTTTTCACCTTCCTCTATTTTTGATAATTTATGAACAGCTATTTCGGGATTTCCGTCTACCTCCCCTTCTAAAATACCCGCGATTTGGCTTGCTGTAAATATCATGTGGACAAAAGTAAGAAAAATAGTTAAACGGAAACTTTAGGATAGCACATATAATATTTGGTAACGGTCTTGGAAAGCGATTTCAAATATTGTTGATCGGAGGCTTTGGCAACATCTGTAATTCTACCATTGCCGCGCAGTATGTTTATATTCTGTGTTTTAGAGTTATAGGCCTGGTTTTGAATCTCTCCGGAAAACACAAAATATGCCGTCTCCTCATCTGTTAATTGATGTTGATTTTTGAAATTTAAAAAGTGTTTTTTCAACTTATCACCATTAAAAGGTTTGTTCTTTAATTTAACGTGTAATAACCTGCGTTCAATGATCATCCTACATAGTTTGGAAAGGACAAAATCTGTGTGATTCTGCCAATTTTTAATGGCAGCCAAAATATCCACATCGTCCAGTTGGGCAAATAAATCCAATTTATCTTGGGAAAAATCTTCTTTTGGCACCTTATTTTCCATAAAAAACTTTAAGGCACCGTTAAATTCCATTTTTTCACCAGCAGCCAACAATTCCTTGGCTCTTTGTAATATTTTTATCAATAGTTGTTCTGCTACCAACCCAGTTTTGTGCAAGTAGACCTGCCAATACATAAAGCGTCTTGCCATCAAGAATTTTTCAACTGAGTAAATTCCCTTTTCTTCAATTACCAATTCCCCGTTAATTACATTCAGCATGGTTAGGAGTCTTTCTGAATTTATATTTCCCTCAGCAACACCGGTATAGAAACTATCCCTTTTTAAATAGTCCATACGGTCCATGTCCAACTGACTTGAAACCAATTGGTTTAAAAATTTTTTGGGATATTGACCCTTGAAAATGGCAATGGCAGTGGCTAATTTCCCATTGTATTTACGGTTTAGGGCCTCCATAAACAATAAGGATATATGCTCGTGATTTACCCCTTCTACTATACTGTGTTCCATGGCATGGGAAAAGGGACCGTGTCCTATATCATGCAATAATATGGCACATAGTAGTCCATCCTCTTCCTCATTTGTAATTTCGATGGATTTAAACCGGAGTACTTGAATAGCCTGCTGCATTAGGTGCATACTTCCCAGTGCATGATGGAAACGAGTATGGTGGGCACCTGGATATACAAGATATGACAACCCCATTTGGGAGATTCTCCGCAACCGCTGAAAATAGGGTTCCGCG
>TARA_R110000868_G_scaffold12012_2_pt1 | contig 10771 bp, 11 predicted proteins | sample TARA_R110000868 | Tara Oceans TARA_R110000868 (sample SAMEA4397489) | marine metagenome | biome: Polar Biome; feature: [SRF] surface water layer (ENVO:00010504); material: water (ENVO:00002006), including particulate matter (ENVO:01000060) such as... | depth 5 m | reverse complement strand
TAGCCAGCATTCAGCAAGAACCGTTGTGCCGTAACCCAGCGCCGCTAACCCACCTTACTAAGTTTGCGTGAGCCCCGTTCATAAACGACAAACCCCGCACTAGGCGGGGTTTGTCAGATGAAGCAGATAACGCCGGTTCTTAGAACGCCGGTACTACGGCGCCCTGGTACTTCTCCAGGATGAAGGCTTTAACTTCAGCGCTGTTCAGCGCCTTGGCCAGCTTCTGCATGGCGTCGCTGTCTTTGTTGTCAGCGCGGGCAACCAGCTGGTTAACGTAAGGCGAGTCGCTGCCTTCGATGACCAGGGCATCTTTGGTTGGGTTGAGCTTGGCTTCCAGGGCGTAGTTGGTGTTGATCAGCGCTAGGTCAACCTGAGTCAGTACACGCGGCAGGGTAGCCGCTTCTAGCTCACGTACCTTGATGGCTTTCGGGTTCTCGACGATATCTTTCGGCGTGGCGAGGATGCCGGCTTCCGGCTTGAGGGTGATGACCCCAGCCTTCTGCAGCAACAGCAGGGCACGGCCGCCGTTGGTGGCGTCATTGGGGATGACTACGTTGGCACCTTGCGGCAGCTCGGCCAGGCTTTTGTGCTGGCTGGAGTAAGCACCGAAGGGCTCAACGTGCACACCGACAACACTGATAAGCTCGGTGCCACGGCTCTTGTTGAATTCATCCAGGTACGGCTGGTGCTGGAAGAAGTTGGCATCCAGGCGCTTTTCGGCGACCTGCACGTTGGGTTGTACGTAGTCAGTGAAGACCTTGATGTTCAGCTCTACGCCTTCTTTGGCCAGGGCTGGCTTCACGAATTCGAGGATTTCCGCATGCGGTACGGCGGTGGCCGCGACGCTCAGGCTTTCGGCCTGGGCGGAGAAGGCGGCTAGGGCAGCGATTGCAACGATCAGTTTTTTCATCATAAATCTCCTTGTTAGTTGGATGCGGAGTTCGGCAGGTAACCGTTATCCCGCTGTCTTGTGCGCCCGAAAGGCGGCTTATTTTCTGGAAAAATGCACCACCAGCTTGTCGCCGACGGTTTGTAGAATCTGTACCAGCACCAGCAGTAGCACCACGGTGACCAGCATTACATCCGGTTGATAGCGCTGATAGCCATAGCGTACTGCCAGGTCACCCAGGCCGCCGCCGCCAATCAGGCCGCTCATGGCGGTGTAGGACACCAAGGTAATCGCGGTCACGGTGACGGCTGCAATAATGCCGGGCAGCGCCTCGGGCAGCAGTGCGTTGACGACGATTTGCCGGGTGGTCGCGCCCATGGCTTGGGTCGCTTCGATAATGCCGCGATCCACTTCACGCAGCGCCGTTTCCACCAGGCGCGCGAAGAACGGCGTGGCCCCGACCACCAGCGGTGGAATGGCGCCGGCAACGCCCAGCGAGGTACCGGTGACGATCACCGTGAAGGGGATCATCACGATCAGCAGGATCACGAACGGCACTGAACGCAGAATATTCACCAGCAGCGACAGCACGCCATACAGCGCTTTTTGTTCGAACATCTGCCGTGGGCTGGTGAGAAACAGCAGCACGCCCAGCGGCAGGCCCAGCGCTATGGTGAACAGCATGGAGCCACCGAGCATGCTCAGGGTGTCCAGGCTGGCGTAGCCGATTTCTATCCAATCGACATTGGGCAGCAGGCGAGTGAGTAGGGCGTCCATTAGCGCAGCACCTCCAGATGCACGTCGGCGGCTTCAAAGCGCGCCAGCGCGGCGTCCAGATCGCCGCCGGTCAGAGCCAGGGTCAACTGGCCATAGGGGGTGTCCTTGATACGGTCGATACGTCCAGCGAGGATGCTGTAATCCACACCGGTTTCGCGGGCGACGGTACCCAGCAGCGGCGCATAGGTGGCTTCGCCTTGGAAGGTCAGGCGCAGGATGCGGCCTTGCACGTGGGCGAAATCGTCACGCTGTTCGCCTTCTTCAATCTGCTCGTCTTCCTGCACGAAGCGTTTGCTAGTGCTGTGTTGCGGGTGCAAAAACACCTCGGCCACCGTGCCGGATTCGACTATTGAGCCGGCGTCCATCACTGCTACGCGGTCACACACGCGGCGGATCACATCCATTTCATGGGTAATCAATACGATGGTCAGGTTCAACTCGCGGTTGATCTCGGCCAGCAGCTGCAGCACCGAGGCCGTGGTTTGTGGGTCGAGGGCGCTGGTGGCTTCATCGCACAGTAGAATTTTCGGCTCGGTGGCCAGGGCGCGGGCGATACCGACGCGCTGTTTCTGCCCGCCGGAGAGTTGCGCCGGGTATTTGTCAGCGTGATCCTGCAGGCCCACCCGAGCCAACAGCTCGGCGACGCGGGCAGCGATAGCGCTGCGCGACAGCTCGCCTGCCAGCTTCAGCGGCATGGCAACGTTGTCGGCGACGGTTTTCGAGGACAGCAGGTTGAAGTGCTGAAAAATCATTCCGACGCGTTGGCGAAAGCGCCGCAGGCCATTGGCGTCAAGGGCGGTCACGTCTTCGCCGTCGACTTCGATGCGTCCGCCCGAGGGTTCTTCCAAGCGGTTGATCAGGCGCAGCAGGGTGCTTTTGCCGGCGCCGGAGTGGCCGATGATGCCAAACACTTCGCCACGGGCGATGTGCAGGTCGCTCGGCTGCAAAGCAGGGATGTCCTGGCCACTGACGCGGTACGCCTTGTGGACCTGATAAAAATTGATCACGCGTTAAACCTTTTGGGTTTCAGGGTGGCCGGATAGGCATAAACGGCCGGCTAGTCTACCCGGCACTGCTTAGGTCGCAAAAATCTTTATAGACCTATGGTTATAGCTGAATTGCATTAGTAGGCGCGCTCTCGGGAGAGTTTAGCCAGTGCCCATGCAAGCGACCGGACACGCCCGGTTGTTGCTGCGCGGTGGTTTAGCGCTTTGGGCTGAGCACCAACTGTGGCACTTGAGCAGGGTTGATTACCTGGCTTATGCGCGGGCTGAAGCTTGGGTCCAGCCGTTTGATGCGGGCATTGAGCAAGGAGGCGACCCAGGGAAAGTCCTTGCTCTGACGGACTTCGATGCGCACCGCGCAACGGAACGTCACAACATCCGCCGCGACAGCATCGAGCAGGCTGCGCAGGCGTTCATTATCCTGATTGTCCAGCATCGGCATGCTGATCACGCTGCTGGCGGCGGCGGGGTCGATCAGCTTGGCTTGGGGCTTGGCTGGTGCTGGCGCAGGGCTTGGCAGCTGTTTGGCCTGACTCGCCGCTGTTTGACGCTCGGCGGCCAGGCGCAGCTGACGGGCTTGTTCCAGACGTGCGGCTTCAGCGCGTGCTGCACTGAGTGCGTTGGCTCGCTGCTGTTGCTCGGCGGCGGCCAATTCGGCTGCGCGGGCTTGAGCAATAGCGCCATCCAAACCGGTAGTCAGTGCCGGTGCCTGGGGCATCAGGCTGCGGGCGCGGCTCAGCGCTTTGGTGGCATTATCCAGGTCACCGGCTTGCAGGGCTTTTTGCCCTTGTTGCAGGTGCGCTTCGGCGAGCTGGCGTTGGAACTGCTCCAGGCGCGTGTCGCCCGCTGCGCGTTGCTGCAGGTCTACTAACTGGCTTTCCGCATTGCTCAAGTCACCACGGTTAAGGCTCTGGTCGAGTTGGCGAAAAGCGCTGACCAGATCATCCACTGGCAGATTGGCCGGTTGTGGCGCGTGTTGGCAGCCGGCCAGCAGCAGAACCAGCATCAGGGTAAAGCCACGGAAAGCGAACGATTTCATTACTGCGCGTCTCGGATTGTGCAAAAAACGCGCAAGTCTACACTGCGCTCGGTAGCATCACCAACAGTTCAGCCGGTGCGTCTAGGCAGGGCAAAGCTCAGTAGAAACAGACTGGCGGCCGTGACCACAATCGATGGGCCGGCCGGAGTGTCCTGGAACCACGACAGGCTCAGGCCGCCACAGACTGCGACTATGCCGAGGAGGCTGGCGCCAAACGCCATCTGTTCGGGGGTGCGCGCATGGCGCTGAGCCGCGGCGGCGGGGATGATCAGTAAGGAGGTGATCAGCAGCACGCCAACAATCTTCATCGCCACGGCAATCACTACGGCAATCAGCAACATCAGGCTTAGGCGGATCGCCGCTACCGGCAGGCCTTCTACCTTGGCCAGCTCCTCATGCACGGTAATCGCCAGCAAGGGCCGCCACAGCACGGCCAGCAGCACCAGCACCAGCGCACTGCCGCCGATGATCCAGGCCAGGTCAGTGGGGCCGACGGCGAGTAAGTCGCCGAACAGGTAGCCCATCAGATCGATGCGCACATCCTGCATAAAGCTCAGCACCACCAGGCCGAGGGACAAGGTGCTGTGGGCGAGGATGCCGAGCAGGGTGTCGGAGGCCAGCGGTTGGCGGCTTTGCAGGGTGACTAGTAAGGTAGCGAGCAGCACACAGCCGACTGTCACCGCTAAGGTTGGGCTGACATCCAGCATCAGACCCAGCGCCACGCCGAGCAGCGCGGCGTGAGAAAGGGTGTCGCCGAAATAGGCCATGCGTCGCCACACCACGAAAGAGCCGAGCGGTCCGGCAACCAGCGCCAGAGCAAGGCCGGCGAGCAGGGCATTGAGTAGAAAATCAGCCATGCTTGCAGTCGTCTCCGTGGATATGCGGTTTAACCGGACCTTTGATGCTTAGGCCCGAGGTGTTGTCGCTGACCACTGCGCCATGCAGGTCGTGTTCATGGTCGTGGCGGTGGGTGTAGATCGCCAGGCTCTTGGCGTCCTGGCCGAACAGCTCAACGAAGGCCGGGTCAAAGCTGACCTGTTCTGGGTGCCCGGAACAGCAGACGTGGCGGTTCAGGCACACCACTTGGTCGGTGGTGCTCATCACCAGATGCAGATCATGCGACACCATCAAGACGCCGCAGCCATAGCGATCACGCAGTTGGGTGATCAGTCGGTACAGCTCGGCCTGGCCGGCGACATCGACGCCCTGAACCGGCTCATCCAATACCAGCAATTCCGGCTCGCGCAGCAGCGCACGGGCCAGCAGCACGCGCTGCAGCTCACCGCCGGAGATGCTTTGCAGCGGGCTATCAATCACCTGCTCGGCGCCAACTTCGGCCAGCGCAGCTTGCGCACGGGGGCGATCAACCCCCGGCACCAAGCGCAGAAAACGCAGCACCGAGAGCGGCAAGGTGGCATCTACGTGCAGCTTCTGCGGCATATAGCCGATGCGCAGCTTGGCTTTGCGCCAGACACTTCCGCTGTTGGGTTTTAGCAGGCCGAGCACGGCGCGCACCAGGGTGGTTTTGCCGGCACCGTTGGGGCCGATCAGGGTGACGATTTCACCGGGCTTTACGCTGAGTTGCACATCCTGCAGCACGTGTTGCCCGGCGAAAGTCACGCCTACGCCTTCGAGGCGAATCAATGCGTCGCTCATGCCTGCTCCCGGCAGCCGGCGCACAGCCCAACCACTTCCACCGTTTGGCTTTCTACAACGAAGCCGACTGCCGCCGCGGAGCTGACAATCGCGTCGCTGATCGCCGCTTGTTCCAGCTCGATGGCCGCGCTGCAGCCACGGCAGATCAGGAACTGTCCTTGGTGCGGATGCTCCGGATGGCTGCAGCCGATAAAGGCGTTAAGCGACGCGATGCGATGCACCAAACCGTTTTCCAGAAGAAAATCCAGGGCGCGATAGACCGTTGGCGGCGCCGCGCGGCGACCGTCTTCCTCACTCAGCACGCCGAGGATGTCATAGGCACCTAGCGGCTTATGGCTGTGCCAGACCAGTTCCAGTACGCGCTTGCGCAAGGCGGTCAGGCGCAGGCCCTGGCGTGTGCAAATGCTTTCTGCCTCGGCCAGCGCTTGGCTGACGCAATGGGAGTGGTCGTGTGGACGTGAGGCCAGGGGTGCTTGAGTCATGGGCAACGACGAATAGGTTAAGAGACGTTATTATATTACCTGTTCCCGCCCGTATGAGTGCTGCCCGTGTTGCGTCTTTTTTCTACTGCTTGCCTGCTATTCGTCACTTTTTCCCTTAGCGCTGTCGCTCAGGCCGAGGTGCGCGTGCTGACCAGCATCAAACCGCTGCAGTTGATTGCGGCCGCCGTGCAAGACGGCGTGGGCCAGCCAGAGGTGTTGCTGCCGCCGGGTGCGTCGCCGCATCATTACGCGCTACGCCCCTCTGATGTGCGCAGCGTGCGCGATGCAGACCTGCTGTACTGGGTTGGCCCTGATCTAGAGAGCTTCCTGCCGCGTGTGCTGGTCGGCCGGGTTAGCGTCAGCGTGGCGGTGCAGAATCTGCCAAGGATGAGCCTGCGCCATTTTGGCGAAAGTCAGGCGCAGCATAAGGATGATCACGCCGATCACGCCGATCACGCCGATCACGCCGATGAGCATGATCATGCGCACCGCCCTGGTAGCCTGGATGCGCACTTGTGGCTACTACCGGCCAATGCCCGTGTTATCGCCGACAAAATGGCGGCTGATCTGGCGTTGGCTGATCCCGTTAACGCGGCGCGTTACCAGGCCAATGCCGCAGCCTTTGCCGGCCGATTGGAAGCGCTGGATCAACGCCTGAGCGCTCGTTTAGACGCCGTGAAGGGTAAGCCTTACTTCGTTTTTCACCAGGCCTATGACTACTTCGAAGCCGCCTACGGGCTGAGCCATGCCGGCGTATTGAGCGTGCTCGGTGAAGTGCAGCCAGGCGCTCAGCATGTTGCCGCCATGCGCAAACGGCTGCAGCAAGCCGGCCCGACCTGCGTGTTCAGCGAGCCGCCGTTTCGTCCGCGCTTGGCACAAACCCTCAGCGCCGGTTTGCCGGTGACCCTGGCCGAGATGGATGCCATGGGCGCTGCCTTGGCGGTCGATGCACAGGGTTATGAGACGTTGCTGGAGAACCTTGCGGCCGAGCTGGCGGGCTGCCTGGAACCGCTTTAGTCAATGCTGTCATCGGCCTTGGAGTATGGATGCGTGTGGCTACGGTCTGTCTGCACGTTGCCAGCGAGAAGCTGGGCTAGATAGGCTGGCACTCTTCTGCTGCATGAATCGCCAAGGGGCCGCTGTAAGCTGGCACCCGACGCTGACACCGGCAGCCGCACGCGAACTTACGACGGGTACGCCAAAGCTGGTAAGCGCTGTATCCACGGCTGGGCCTGTTCGAGCTGCGCCGCCACTTGCAGTAACAGCGCCTCGCCGCCGAAAGCTGCCATGAACTGCACGCCCAGCGGTAAGCCCGCCGCCGTCCAATACAGCGGTACGCTCATTGCTGGTGTTCCGGTGAGATTAGCCAGCTGGGTGAAGGGCACGAGACTCAGGTTCTGCCGGGACAGCTCTGCCAGCGGCTTTTCCATCATCCCCAGTTTGGCCATCACACCCAGCAAGCCGCTGTTTAGCAATACCGACAGCAAGCGCTGTTGCCCCGAGGGCATCAGCGCGGCCTCATGTAGGGCTGGCGGGCAAGCCAGCGTTGGCGTGAGAAACAAGTCATAGCGCAGATGGAAGGCGCCCAGCACACGGGTGAAATGGTTCCAGCGTCGATGGCTGCGCACATAGTCCCCGGCGCTGGAGGCTTTGCCGAAGGCTTCCAGCAGACGTGTCGATAGCTCAAAATCGGCACTGTTGGCGCCGGCAGCACGGGCTTCGGCGAGGGTGGCCGCGACTTGGCCGAAATACATCTCCAGATAACAACGGGCCAGCTCCTGGCCGTCGTACAGCGGACGGTCTTCGACCACCTCGTGGCCCATTGCAGCCAGCAACTGTGCGGTGTGTTGCACGGCGGCGACGGCGTCCGGGTGTACCTCGGTACCTAACGGAGATTGGCTGCTAAAGGCAATCCGTAAGCGTCCAGGCTCGCGTCGCATTAGGTTGCTGAAGCTGTCTGCAGGCGGCGCAATAGTGAAAGGTTCGCCGCACGCGGTTCCGGCCAGCACATCAAGGGCCAGTGCTGAATCGCGCACACTGCGCGACACCACCAGGTCACTTGACGCGCCCTCCCATATTTCACCAACCGCTGGCCCCGCCGGTACTCGGCCCCGCGATGGTCGCAGACCGAACAGGCCGCAGCAGGCCGCCGGAATACGGATGGAGCCGCCGCCATCGTTAGCCCCGGCTATGGGCACGATGCCGGCTGCAACGGCGGCGGCTGAGCCACCGCTGGAACCGCCTGGGGTTCGCGTAAGATCCCAAGGGTTGCGGGTTATGCCAAATGCGTGTGGGTCAGTGAAACCTTTAAGCGCCAGCTCCGGCGTGTTGGTCTTGCCGATGATGACTGCGCCGGCATCCAGCAAGCGTTGCACCACCGTCGAGTGCTGCGCAGGGACTACGTGGCGAAAACCCCGACTGCCGTTAGCGGTTGGAAGCCCCGCATAGTCCTGAACCGCGTCCTTGATCAGCAACGGCACACCGGCGAGAGGTCCGCTGAGGGTTTCCTGCACCCGCTGTTGTGCCTGCGGCAGCATGCTCAGGTTGACGGCGTTGATTTGCGGGTTCAGGCGTTGCAGTTGTGATGTCGCCAGGTCCAGTAGCTCAGCGGCGCTGACGTCGCCCTGCTTGACGAGCTGTGCCAGTGAGCAGGCATCAGCCTGAAGGTATTCGTGCAGACTGAGCGTCATCGTATTGCCCCTGTAAGGATTCATCAGGCCGTGTTTGATCACTGCATTGACCACACGGGTTATCACCTTGCCGAGCAATCTGTTGTTAGTTATATGCTCGGGAAACGTCCTCGGCGAGAATGGCATAGCGTACTCGCGGCGGTGATTTTTATTGCGCCATCCTGACTTTCAGCAGCCACATGTCGAGGGTTGATAGCTGAGCAAGCTACTGTTGTCGAGGCCATACGAATCCGTTGCATGGAGTAAATTTCAGCGAGGCGTCCAGGCACTATATGCCTTGCCTGGGTGTTCGCTGCAGGCAGATGCCCGCGTGACTAAGCACGCTCGCCAGCGTGCATAAAAACCTTCCCTGCAAGCAGATAAAGCAGGGTCTGGCAGTTGCGGCGATCAATGGACGACCGAGCATCAAGGGTGCGGGCACGATCCTGTCGTGCCCTGATCACGGCCTGGTTCAGCTCTCTTAAGAGCTGTGCAGAAAAGCTATGAAGTGAGTCGTTTCTAGAAAGCGAATGGCAGCGCCAACTCGATGTGTTGGCGCTGGGCTAGGCGGCGCTGGAATTCATCCGGATCGTGGATCAGTACCTCTTGCCCGGCAAAGGACTCGACGGCAATCAGCCGGGACAACCAGAAGCGCACGCAGGCAATGCGCAGCATGGCCGGCCACAACTCGGCTTCAGCGGCGGTGAAGGGGCGTAGCGCGGCATAAGCGCCGAGCATTGCCTGCGCGCGTTTGCTGTCGAGGCTGCCATCCTCCTGCGAGCACCAGTCATTCAGGGCGATCGCTAGGTCGTAAAGCATCGGCCCCGAGCAGGCGTTGTAGAAGTCGATCACTCCGGCCAGGTGATTACCGTCGAACAATACGTTGTCGCGGAATAGGTCGGCATGCAGGTTGGCCTGCGGCAAGGCGAGAATGCGTGGCTTGAGCGCCTGAATTTCTACTAATGCATCACGCAGCAAGTGCAGCTGTTCATCCGGTAACTGCAGTGCCAGGCTTGGTCCTTCGGCGAGCATCCAGTCTAGCCCGCGATCGCTCTTGCGCGGCAAGGGCTGCGCGCGGGTGGCCAAGTGGATACGTGCCAGCAGTGCGCCGACTTCCTGGCAATGGTGCGGATTGGCGCTCTGTACGTGTTTACCCGCAAGGCGCGGCTGCAGCAGCGCCGGCTTTTCCGCCAGGCTGCGTAAGGCCTCGCCGCTCACCGTGCGCAGGGCATAGGGAACGGGCAGGCCGGCGTCATGCAGCACGTCGAGCAGCTCGATAAAGAACGGCAGGTCGGCACTTGGGCCCCGCTCGATCAGGGTCAGAACAAACTCGCCCTGTTCCAGGCTGACAAAAAAATTGCTGTTCTCGCTGCCGGCAGCAATGCCCTGAAAGTCGCGTAAGCGACCCAGGTTATACGGGGCGAGAAACGTCTCGAGCTCGTGGCGCTCAAGCGGGGTAAACACCGACATGACTGAACTGCCTTATTACCAGCTGAAAATTTCCCAGGCCGGAATCAACATATCCGGGCTGTCCGAGCGAACAAAGTTGCCATCACTGCCGTCTGCGCGTACCAGAAAGTACGGCTTACCGCCTTTTGGGATGACTTTCACTGCATAAAGAAAACCGTTGACCCGGTATTCCTGGACAGTGCGATCGCCTTCCTGGCGAATGGTTACGTCTGGCTCTGCCGACACCGGATCTTCGGCTTGAGCGGCAAGCGTGGTAAATGCCAGCAGGCTGGCCAGCAACAGGCGATTGAGTGTGCGCATGGTAACCTTGTCCTTTGCTTTCAATGGTGTGGCCATTCTAACGCCGCCCCCGCCGAAAAGGTTGATCCTGCTCATGAGTCAAACCCCTTTAGTCTTGGTCGACGGTTCTTCCTACCTGTACCGTGCCTTCCATGCCCTGCCGCCGCTGACCACGTCCAAAGGCTTGCCTACCGGCGCGGTTAAGGGTGTGTTGAACATGCTCAAGAGCCTGCGCAAGCAATACCCGAAAAGCCCGTTTGCCGTGGTGTTCGATGCCAAGGGCGGGACCTTTCGCGATGAAATGTTCGCCGACTACAAGGCCAATCGTCCCTCGATGCCGGACGACTTGCGAGTGCAAGTTGAGCCGTTGCACGCCAGCGTTAGGGCTATGGGTTATCCGTTATTGTGCGTTGAAGGCGTTGAGGCGGATGACGTAATCGGCACCCTGGCCCGCCAGTGCGCCGCCGAAGGGCGTGATGTGGTGATCTCCACCGGCGACAAGGACA
>TARA_R110000868_G_scaffold108806_7_pt1 | contig 10774 bp, 4 predicted proteins | sample TARA_R110000868 | Tara Oceans TARA_R110000868 (sample SAMEA4397489) | marine metagenome | biome: Polar Biome; feature: [SRF] surface water layer (ENVO:00010504); material: water (ENVO:00002006), including particulate matter (ENVO:01000060) such as... | depth 5 m | reverse complement strand
TTCGACAAATTCAATGGCTTCGGTGAGAAGCACCATGATGAGAAGCGCCTGAGCGGCAAAGAGGAAGGTCCAGACAACTGTGTCGAAGGACGAAAGATAAAGCCCTGTGACTGACAGGCCCGCGTAAGCGAAAGCGGAAGCGGCAACTTGCGTGATGATGGTGAAGATGATGACCCCGGCGGGGCGCACATGCTGGCGGATCATCATGAAGCCGACCGCGAAGACGAGCGCCAGACCGGCGGCGATGGCGGCCCAGAGACGCCATTGCGGCGCTTCCGAAATCGAGCCCTTCATGGAGAATTTGGGATTGCGGTTGGCATCATAGATGCCCCAATAGGCACCGGCGGCACCTTCTTCAGAAACTTTCCACGGCTGGTCGAAGGCTTCCATCACATAATAGGTGATGTCGGCATCCTTGGCGCGGTTGAGAAACTCGCGCATGAAGGTGGCCTGATTGACGAGCGAGGCGACCGCCTCACCTGACAGTTCGGCTTCGGGAATGCCCGGATAAGGCTTGCGCGGAATGATCTTGCCGCGCGACGGCCAGCCCACTTCCGTGATTACGATGGGCTTGCCGGGATATTTGGCATGGATCTCGTCAAGGCGTTCAAATACGGCGTCCACCGCACGCTCAACGGGGATGCCTTCCCAATAGGGCAGAATCTGCACGCCGATGTAGCTGACCGCTTTCACAAGCTCGGGATTGTTGAGCCAGATATGCGGCGGCTCGGCGGTCGAGATGGGTTTCCAGACGCCTGCTTTGCGCACCTGCGCGATATAGGCGATGAGGTCTTCGACAGGGAGGTCGTTGCGCAACAGAGCTTCGTTGCCGACGAGGACGCGCACGACATTGCGCTTCTTGGCGAGTTGGACAAGCTCGGCGATTTCCTGCTCGTTGCGCGCCTTGTCGCCGCTGATCCAGGCACCTGCAGCAACGGAGAGACCGTCTTCGGCGGCAAGATCAGGAATGTCTTCAAGACCACGGATCACGCTATAGGTACGGATTGCCTGCACGGTGCCCGACAGAAGTTTGAGGTCGGCGCCGATTTCGTCATGGCTCGGGTGCGTGCCTTTGGTCGGGTCCTGCAATCGCTGATAGGGGCTGTAGGAGAAGCCGACGATTTCACCCGTCCAGGCTTCCGCCTCATGCGGCTGATTGAACGCGGCCCAGATCGCCAGATTGGCGGCGATGACGATGGGCAACACAAAAAAGAAAAAGGCGGCAAAGCGCGCGAACGCACCTTTGCGGCTGGGCGCCGGTGTGGCTTTAGGGGCGGGCGCGTCGGGTGTCGGGTTGTCCATTTAGGATCCTAAAAGAGCCGTCAGGAAATGGGGGCTCACAAGTCGCGATTTCAGCCTGACATCTTCGCGTCTGTCTATATGCCGTTTGCAGGTGCGGCACGAAGGCACCAGAAAATGGCCGTTGAAGTTGAGTTTCAACGGCCATTTGTGGCGATAGTTTGTTGCCGTAATGCTTAGTCGGCGGCGGACGCAATGCGCACGCCCGCCGGACGGCTCTGCGCCCCGCGCAACAGGCGCCCATTGAGCGCGCCGGTGGGCACGCCGTTGCGGAAGGCGACGGTGCCCGAAACGATGCTGGCGGTATAGCCGTCGGCATGCTGGATCAGGCGTTTGCCACCCGCCGGCAGGTCATTGACGATGTGCGGCGAGTACAACTTCAGATTGTCGAAGTCGATGACATTGACGTCGGCCTTCATGCCCGGCGCGAGGATGCCGCGATCCAGCACATTAATGAGTTCGGCGTTGCGGCCTGTGAGGCCGTGGATCAGCCATTCGAGGGGCAGCTTGGCCCCGCGCGTGCGGTCGCGGCCCCAATGGGTGAGGAGTGTCGTCGGGAAGCTCGCATCGCAGATGATGCCGCAATGCGCGCCGCCATCGCTGAGGCCGAAAGCGGTGTTGGGGTGGCGGAGCATTTTCTCGACATTATCGAAGCTGCCCGACGTGTAATTCATCAGCGGGAAATAGAGCAGCGCCTTGCCGTCGCGTTCCAGCATCATGTCGAGGATCACTTCGCGCGGGTTCTTGCCCGATGCCGCCGCGATGGCTTTGACGCTCGCCTCAGGCGCGGGTTCGTAGTTTGGCACTTCACCGAGCGCGAACATTTTGTGGTAGCCGACGCAGAGCATCTCGATGATTTCGCCTGCGGGATAGACGGGCTCTTCGGCGAGCAGCGCCGCGCGGAATTCAGGATCGCGGAGCGCCTTCAACTGCTGGTCGAGCGGCGCACCCCAGATAGAACGGAACGTCTGGTGCATGACAAAGGGATTGAGCGAGGCGGTGAGGCCGAGCAACAGGCCGGTGGCGCGCGGCGGCACCTGACCCTTGATCGGCAGACCGGCTTTGTTGGCTTCGGCGATGTTGTGCAGCACCCGCGCCCAGACATCGGGCCAGCGGTCGTCCTGCTCAATGGTGATTGACATGGGGCGGCCAGAGAGTTCGACCATGCCGCGCAGCATGGCAAATTCGGCGTCCGTGTCCTTGAAATCGGCGATGAGCTGGAGGACGCCCTTGCCTGCCTTGCCCATGGCGCGCGCGATGCCGTGCAACTCGGCGGCCTCGGCCTTGAGCGTCGGCGTCAAAGCGCCTTTGACGTCTTTATGCTTCACGGTGCGCGAGGTGGAAAAACCGAGCGCGCCTGCATCGAGTGCCTCGACGACGAGACGCGCCATTTCTTCGGTGTCGGCGGCGGTTGCAGGCTCAAGCGCCGGTGCGCGTTCGCCCATCACATAGGCACGGACAGCGGCATGGGGAATTTGCAAGCCGACATCAAGCGCCAGCGGCGAGGCTTCGACCGCATCCATATAGTCGGCGAAACTTTCCCAATTCCATTTGATGCCTTCGGCGAGCGCCGAACCCGGAATATCTTCGACGCCTTCCATCAGACCCATCAGCCATTCGCGCTGCTGCGGTTTGCAGGGCGCAAAGCCGACGCCGCAATTGCCCATGACGGCGGTGGTGACGCCGTGAAAGGTAGAGGGCTGGAGATAGGGGTCCCATGTGACTTGCCCATCGTAATGCGTATGCACATCGACAAAGCCCGGCGTGACGATCTGGCCTTTGGCGTCGATCTCTTCTTTACCGCCGCTTGTCACCTTGCCGACGGCGACAATGGTGCGGCCTTCGATGGCGATGTCGGCTTCGACGGGGGCAGCGCCTGTGCCGTCGAATACAGTGCCGCCCCGGATGACGAGATCGTGCATGGCTTAAACTCCCTCAAATGCTCTGAATGGCTTTTGCGGAAACTATAGCGATTTTGCCCCTGTCGGGACAGGTGCTAGCTTTCGGCTGAAACAACGGGGATTCGGCAAGCGATGACTGACAATCTGCATTATGTGACGGCGTGGCAGCGCAACGACCCCAAGCTGCAAGCCGACGCCATCGCCATGTGGGCCGACATGGGCGTGCTGCATCCGAGCATCCGTCCGGAGGAGCGCGCCAAGGAACTGGTGACGCTTGCCTATGCGGGCGACCGGCTTGTCGGCATCACTACAGCCGAGGTGAAGCACCACGCGCCGGTGCGCCAGAACTTCGCCTTCATGCGCATATTGTTGCGGCCCGAGTTTGAGCGTCAGGGCATTGTCGTGCCGTTCACCATTGCCATGCGCGAGACATTGCGCGAATGGTCGGCGGCCAACCCCGCAGCACAAGTGGCGGGTTGCGGTATCATCATCACGGCCAAGGGCTATGGCGCGACGCCTGTGACGGCGGCGGGTCTGGCGCTGGCGGGCTATACAGCCGACGGGATGCAGGTGCGTCTTTACTGGTGGGATCATTTCAGAATAGCGGCGGTGTGAGACCTTAATGTCACGTGCGTTTGAATGCCTTCCCGCCTGGAAACTCCACAATCCGAAATTTGAAAGCGATGCGATAGACCTTTGGGCGGATACCAGAAGGTTGAGAGCGGGCGTGTCGCCGCAGGAACGCGCCAAGCAACTGGCCGCTGTTGCCTATGCCGGTGACCGGCTGATCGCCGTGACAACAGGTGCGGTAGTCCATTATCCGCCGTTGCGGCAAAATTTTGCTTTCATGCGATTGCTGGTGCGGCCCGAGGCGGAAAAAACCGGCGTCGTCGTGCCGCTGACGTTTTGTTTCAGGGAGACGTTGCGTCAATGGTCGCGTGAAAACCCGTCGGCGGAAGTCGCGGGCTATGCCGCCGTCATCACCAACAAGGGTTATGGCACACGCGGCGTGCTCAACGCCGGACTGACGCTGGTGGATTACACACCCGAAGGACATCAGGTGCGGATCTGCTGGTGGGACCATGTGCGCCTGCCGGTGTGAACCGCTTCGCACTGCGATGCGCCGGAACGCCGCGCAACAGAAAATTTTCAAAAAACGAGCTTCAAACCGTAGCGGATAATATTCGTATCGCGCCGACAAGTTGGCGTTAGGCGAAACAAGATTTTTGAATTAATTCTCGCAATTAATGAGTTGAGTTAATGAGTCGGGGGGCCCGACTCTGCATTGTGCTGGGGAATATATTGTCTAAAAATCTGAGCTTCCGTTCGAAACTCCTGTCCACGACGGCTTTGGCTGTGGCCGGTTCCATGTGGATGAGCCCGGCATTTGCCGCGGCGCCCCCCACGCCCTGCGTCACGGTTGCGGGCGCGACGACGACAATCACCTGTTCAGGCGATCATGTCGTCCAGATCGACACTGATGGCGACCCGACGCTGGTCACGCTGAACCCCGATGCGACGGTGAGCTGGGACAGCCGCACTGTCATTAGTCTGGAAGGCGATGCCGATCTGGTCCAGAAGGCCGGTTCTGCGGTTTACGGCAGCGCAACGCAGTACGCGGTCAGATTGTCGGGTGACGACAATTCGGTGACGCTGATCGACGGCGCGGCCATCATTCTGACCAATGCCAACACATTCAATGGCAATTCCACAGCGGTCCAGTCCTTCGGCCTGAACGGCAATGCGATTACGCTCAGCGGCGGCTCGACCATTGACGTTTACGGCGGCTCGGCAATTAAATATTCCGGCCACACCATCACCGGCGTTTCGGCGGAGGGCGAAGACTTCACCATCACGCTGAACAGCGGTTCGTCGATTAACGTTCACGGCACGGGCACGGCTAAATACAACACCTATATCGGTGCCGATCTCACCAGCTTCACGAATGATCTGGCAGCACGCCCGTCGATCACGCTGAACGGTGAATCCTCTATCGTCGCCAGCAATTCCGGTTCGAATAGCTTCGCGACAGCGTTGTTTGGCATCAAAGCCGGCAATGTAGGTGAAGAAAAATACGCCGCCGATGTTGTGCTGAACGGCGGCTCGACCGTGCTCCTTAACGCCTACGGTGCCGCGAACAAAGCCATCGGCATCTTTTCGGAAGGTGTGAAGACAGATGTGACGCTGAACGGTGGTTCGGCTGTGCATGTCACCGGCTATGGTGCGGGTTCGCGTGGCAAGTACACCGGCATCTATGCCGCAGAAGAAAGCGCGACAAGTGACGGGGTAGGCACGATCACGCTGAACGGTGGTTCGCAATCGTCCGTCTATCTGTCAGGTGCGGAATATGCACGCGCCAACGGCATCACCAGCTATGGCAAGAATGGCTATGCCGCCAATGTCGTGCTGAACAATTCGCTCGTTAAAGTCGAATCCGTCAATGGCGACAGCGGCACCTACAATGGCATCTATGTCTACGGTTCGCATGCTTCGGTGACGCTGAACGGTGAATCGGACGTTGTTGTTGACGTTGAATACGCGACTTATGCGACCGGTATCGCCACCTATCGCGGCAACAATACTGTGACGCTGAACGGTGCTTCAGAAGTTGACGTGAACGGTTATGATGTCGCCGAATTGGTCGGCATTCGCATGAAAGACGGCGACAATACAGTTGTAATGAACGGCAGCAGCCGGCTCGGTGTCCATGCGGGTGCCGCCAGAGAGTTGCTGGGTATGCGCCTCACCGGCGACAACAACGCGGTCACGCTGAACGGTTCGGCTGTGGTTGATGTTGACGGTCACGCCGGCTATGCGGCAGGCATCCTGTCGAGCGGTGACTATGCCGCGATCGCGATGAACGGCGACAGCCGTCTCGTCGTGGGCGCAGGTGAGTATGTCAGGTACGCCAAAGGCATTCGCATCAACGGTTACGGCAGCACGGTGACGCTGAGCAATGACGCCTCGATCGAAGTGACGAGCGGTGATTCGGACGACCGTCTTGGCGGCATTGTGCTGAACGCCAACGAAAACATGGCGGTGACACTCAACGATCACGCGACTGTCACAACATCGGGCCACGGCAACATCGCCGGTATCTATGCGCGCGATGTGGACAATTCGTCGATTACGCTCAACGGCCAGTCTTCGGTCAACGCAGGATACGGCATCGGCATTCAGCTTCATGAAAGCGACGACAATATCGTGACGGTGGCCGCCGGGGCCTCGGTCTATGGCGGGACCGGCATCAAGGCGCGCGGTCGTTTCAACATATTGGACATCGCCGGTACGGTCACGGGCACCAACTCACTCGCCATCGACATGCGCAATGGCAGCAACGGCACGCTGATCCTGAATTCCGCGACCATCAACGGCGGCATTCGCGGCGGCGGCACAGGCACCGACCATCTGGTACTTCAGGGGGCGGGCCAGTTTGACGGCACGGTGCGCGATTTTGGCGATCTCACGGTCAATGCCAGCGGCATCTGGAACCTGACGAACACGATTACCGTCAGCAATGACGTGAACATCAACTCCGGCACGCTGGCGATCAACGGCACGCTGAACGCCGACACGGTTTATGTGAACAGCGGCGGCACGCTCGGCGGTAACAGCAATATTCATGCTGATGTTGAGGTGCTTGACGGCGGCACGCTGGCGCCCGGCAATTCGCCCGGTACAACCAATGTCTTCGGTAACGTCAACTTTGCCTCTGGCTCCATCTTTGCCGTGCAGATCGAAGGCACCGCCGCCGATCTGCTCAACGCGACCGGCGACGTCATTATCGCGCCGGGTACAATCATCGAACCCACATTCGGTGCGGGTGCGGACGGTTTCGTCGGTGCAATTGTCACCGCCGGTGGCGTGGTTACAGGCACGTTCACGCCGGGCAGCGGCGCGTCGGTTGATTATTCGGCCCCTGGTGTCATCAAACTCACGGCGGCTTCGCCTTCGAGCATCAACGGCAGCATCGGTGCTGGTTCGGCGGCGACTTTCGGCTTCCTCGACACAGTTCTCGGTCAGGCTGAAAAAAGCCGCGGCGTCAGCAAGAACCTCTGGGCATCGGTCGTCTCGACCACCTCGGACCGCACAGCGAGCGGCACGTCGCGCGGCTTCAGCCAGAAGAGCAATGGCGGCGCATTCGGTGGCAATCTGATGCAGACCGGCGGCTTCACGCTCGGCCTCGCCGGTGGTTACACCGACACCTCGGCCGATACGACGGGCGGCGGTTCGACCTCTGAGATCGGCGGTTACAACGCCGCCTTCTACACGACCTATGAAATGGGCCAGACCTTCTTCACCGCAGCGGTGACCGGCTCGTATCAGGACATGGACATCACACGTCAGGTGTTTAACGGCGTGTCGCTGGTGCAGGCCAACGGCAACACCAACGCCTGGCTCGGCGGCGCAGGCTTCGGCGTCGGTCACGCGATCCCGCTCAATGGCGGTTTCACACTGACACCCAAGGCAAGCCTCGGCTGGCAGCACCAGACCCGCAGGGGCTACACCGAAACCGGTGGCGGTGCTGGCGCCTTCTCGGTCGATGACGTGTCGAGCGATACGATCCGTGGTCAGGTCGGAGCGGAACTGGGTCTGAAGATTCAGGACCCGAACGCCAAATGGAGCGTCCGCCCGAGCATCCGTGCGGCTCTCGCGCAGGAATGGCGCGAGGGTGATACTTCCGCATCCGGAACATTCACCGCGACGGGCGGCGGCTTCCGGGCAACGCTCGACACCCGCGACCAGACCTATCTGGCGGTTGGTGCCGGTGTTGATGTGACGGTCGGCGGCGGCGTGATGGCCTTTGCCTCCTATGACGGCGGCTTCGGCGGCGACGCTGAGAAGTCGGGCGGCATCCGCGTTGGCGCGCGCTTCGCCTGGTAAAAGGCTGAAGTCTGAAAACAAGGGCGATCCGGAGTTCATCCGGGTCGCCCTTTTTTGATCTATTTCAGGGCGTCTGCCCCCAAATCGGCCATGACAAGACGGTAATTTCGGGTGTTAGATGAGGCGGTGAGTCTGAAGCGCCTCAGTGCGACGACCACAGACAATATCCCGGCATCCGTCGGGCGTGGGGGGGCTATACCGATGAAATCACCGTTCACGACGACCGGGCTACCTCTGCGCGTGCGATTGCTGAGCACCACGGCGCTGGCCGTGGCGGGCTCTGTCTGGTTCGCCAGCGGCGCGGCCGAGGCTATTCCAGCCGGTTCATGCGTGACGGCTAACGCGGGCACCGCGACGACGATCACCTGCTCGGGCTATTCCACTGATGCCGTCTATGCGGGCAACAACAAAACAAACGTGACGCTGAACGCCGATGCGGTGGTCACCTATGCTTATGACCCGGCTGTTTATCTGGCTGGCAACGACAGCAATCTGGTTTTGAACAAGGATTCGGCGGTTTACGGATACGGGTCTGAATATGCCGTTTATTCCGTGGGTGACCGCAACACGATTACGCTGAACGAAGGCGCGCAAATTACAAGCGGCAACACGCTTTACGGTGACAGCGATTATGCAGCGGTGGGCCTGTTTTCCGGTGTGAGCGGCGCAATCACACTGAACGGCGGCTCGCAGATCAATTTCTATGGCGGCACGGACAACGACGTCTATGACCACAATGAATTCGACGGCATCTACACCCACGGGCGCAACATCGCCATCACGTTGAACGGTTCCTCGACCGTCAATGTCGTCGGCACAGGCACCGCAGGTTATAATATCTACTCTGGTATCCGCTCTGTGAGCGAGGCCACGACATCGGCAACGCGCCCTTCGGTGATCCTCAATAGCGGCTCGTCGGTCAACGTGCTCGGCTCGCGTGACAACGTCGATGGTAATGATCTCTACGGTATTCTCGCCTATGGCGACAATCCGGATAATTTTGCCCCGACCGTGACACTGAATGGCGGCTCGTCGGTCAATGTTCACGGGCGCAGCGGCACGTCGAGCAATAAGTATTTTGGTATCGCAAGTGCCGGATACGCCCCAAGCGTGACGCTGAACGGCGGCTCGGCGATCAACGTCATCGGGGAAGGCGACAGCGCCAATAAATATCTGGGCGTCTTTCTCGTCAATTCAGATTATGACGGATTATTCGCCGATGGCGCTGTGACGCTGAACGGCGGATCGTCGATCACGTTGACGAGTGATGCAGGCAGCGAAGACGCCGTGATGGCCGGTATATTGACCAAGGGCTATGGCTCCGGCCGGGCCGGCATGTCAGTGGCCCTGAACGGCGGATCGACCATAACAATCAACAGTTACAGCGACGGCATCGGCATCGTCGGTGTGGAGATGAAAGGCTACGGCAGCACGCTCTCGCTCAACGGCGGATCAAGCGTGCTCATCAACGCGCAGGGCGGAGGCGCCTCCAATAAATATTTCGGTCTGGTGACGCTTGAAACGGCGGAGACCGCAGCGGGCGCAGGCCGGATAACGCTTAATGCCGGTTCGGGTGTTGTGCTGACAGGCAGCGGCGCGTCTGACTCAAAATATTTGGGTATCTTCGCGGTTGGCTATGGCGGTCCGGAGAAATATGTCGGCGCCATTACACTCAATGATAGCTTTGTCACGATGACCGACACCGCCGGCACTGGCGGCAATATGTATTCCGGCATCACGTCGGTCGGCGGCGGTCTGATCACGCTGAACGGCACAAGTCATGTCGATCTCGGCAGTGAAAATGGCTTCGATGCCTCGACTTATGTCGGCATCTTCGCTACTGGCGGTCTTGGCGGGGCAGCGCCGTCGATTGTGCTGAACGACACGGCGGCAGTGAACATTGTCGGTTCCGGTCTCAGCGCTGATGCCAAATATTTGGGCATCGGCGTCTCTGGCAGCGGCGCGACAGTGACATTGAACGGCAATGCCTCGGTGAACATGGATCAGGAGGGTGCGGCTTTTGTCGATGGTATGGTTGGTATCCTTGAGTACGGCGACGGCAATAAGATCGTGCTGAACGGCAATGCAGCCGTGCGCTTGGTCAGCTATAGCGGTGCAGTAGGTACAGGCGTTGTGCTGACTGGCGACGAGAGCACGCTGACCATGAACGGTCACTCCCGGATCAGCTCGAACTATGCGTTCTACGGCAGCGGTGTGAGGATGCAGGGTGATAATTCATCCGTCATCCTGAACGATTATTCGGGTATTTACGCAGGCGGCGCTTTTTCAAGCTTTGGTATTCTTGATGAAGGCGAAGACAATACAATTGTGGTTGGTCTGCATGCTTATGTTGAAGGCAACACCGGTATCGTCATGGATGGTGATTTCGGTACACTGATCGTCAGAGGCTCCGTCGCGGGCAGTGGCGGAACCGCGATCTCGACGAGCGGCGGCGGCAACAGCTCGGTGACCCTCGACAGTGCCTGGGTCAACGGTGCCGTGCGAGGTGGGGGAAGCGATATTCTGACACTCGCCGGGAGCGGCGATCTCCCAGTTGGTACACAAGGCTTTGGCCTCTTCAACATGGACGGCGATTACTGGAGCCTTGCGACCGGTTCGATCAGTTGGGCCGATCAGGTGACGGTCTCGTCCGGTCGCCTCGCAGTCAACGGTTCGCTGACTTCCTACGG
>TARA_R110000868_G_C10967850_1_pt1 | contig 10775 bp, 8 predicted proteins | sample TARA_R110000868 | Tara Oceans TARA_R110000868 (sample SAMEA4397489) | marine metagenome | biome: Polar Biome; feature: [SRF] surface water layer (ENVO:00010504); material: water (ENVO:00002006), including particulate matter (ENVO:01000060) such as... | depth 5 m | reverse complement strand
GTGGGACCATTTCCTGAAAGATCGGGAAATTTGGTAGCGGAGGAGGAACATATAGAGAACATTTAACTAATTGTAATAGTTCGATAAATCCTCTCAGCGCCCTGAATATACCCCCAGCGATACCCCCATCTACTCGACTTTGCGCCAAGTCGTTGGGCTGGTGCGGTCAACCGCTTCGACCTTCGTAAATTGATCGACGGCGGACCATACAGACGGCAAAAAATGGGCCGATAGCGGAAAGGCAGCTTTTATATCTTTGAGCGGATTATGCGGACAGCGACTGCTGACCGAATCGCAAGCCGGTGCATTAGAGAATGGTCTGGAAAAACCCCTCTTGGCATAGACTTTTGCCGTCGTTGAAACGCCCCTGCAGGACAGCCAACACGGAGCCGAGGGCCACAAACTAAATCGGTTTACTATTTAGCGCGCCTTTCCTACCATCCAGAGATGGCGAGAGAAACCTTTACGATTGAGGGCGCAGGCGCGATTTCTCTTACAGCCGAGGCTGAGGGGGATGCCTACGCCATACCCGTCCTTCTTGCGCACGGCGGCGGGCAGACACGGCGCGCGTGGAGAAGGGTGGTCAGCGAGCTGGCTCAAGCCGGCTTTCGCGCAATCGCCTTCGACATGCGCGGTCACGGAGACAGCGATTGGTCGCCATGCGGAGCTTATGAAATGCGCGACTTCGCGGCGGATCTGGTCGCTGCAGCGTCGCGCCTGGACCAGAAGCCAGCGCTGGTCGGCGCTTCACTGGGCGGGCTCGCTGGACTGATTGCCGCAGGGGAGCTTGCTCCAGGTAGCTTTGCTTCACTCACATTGGTCGACATTGCCCCGCGCATGGCGCCCAGCGGTGTAATGCGCGTGGTTGGTTTCATGGAAGAGCATGTCGATAGCGGCTTCGCCTCACCAGAGGAGGCGGCCGACGTGATCGCTCGCTACATGCCGCATCGTCCCAGGCGGGGCGCGAGCGATGGTCTGAAAAGCTATCTGAGGCAGAAGCCGGATGGGCGCTTCTATTGGCACTGGGACCCTGTGTTTATCCGTAATATAGTGTCAGCCAGACAAGGCGACCCAGACAGCCAAGAACGTCAATCGGCAATGCTCAGCCAAGCTGCGGCGAATCTCACGCTTCCGCTTCACCTCATCCGAGGCGCCTCTAGCGATCTTGTTTCCGAAGAGGCCGTATTGCATCTGCGACAACTCGCCCCCCATGCAGAATACACCGATATTGCCGATGCCACGCACATGGTCGTGGGCGATGCGAACGATGCCTTTTCCGCCGCTATCGTCGACTTCCTACGGCGCCATCACTCATCCGATACGGCTCAGCCACAGGGGACGAGGGAGCTATGATCGATCGAGAGCGCTTGCAGGAAATGCTGAATATCGCGCCGTTTCATCGATGGCTTGGGCTGGAGATTGCAACATGCTCCGACCAGGGAATCGCGATCACCATGCCATGGCGCGAAGAGATCGTGTCGAACCCGATGATTGGGTCGGCGCATGGAGGGGTCCTGGCTTCACTGGTCGACCTCACCGGGCTTTATACGCTGCTTGCCGGGGGCGTCGCGGCGAGAGCGACGGCCGATCTGCATGTCGATTACCACCGTCCTGCAACCTCAGGACCTCTCACTGCTCACGGACAGATCGTGAAGATCGGGCGACAGATTTCGGTGGCGGAAACCCGGGTTCTCGAGCCCGACGGCAAGTTGGTCGCCAGCGGCAGGGGCGCCTACTTCTCGTCAACCGGATCACTTGATCATCGCGGCGAGACTATTGATCTCGAACAGGCTCTTGCCACCCAAGGCCCAGCGACTTCTGCAGCGCGATCCACGCCAGCGTAAGGGCGCCTTTTGCCCGGACGAGGTCTGCTGAGGCCTGCTGCTGTTCTCGCAGGGCCCGGTTGAGGTCAGCCTTCGAGATCGCTCCTGCGGCAAAACGTTGGCGGTTCAGATCGGCGGCGCTATCCGCCTGGCTCTTGATCTGCGCGCTGGCTGCCAGCGCGACGCGTTGTTGGCCAAATCGTGCCAGAGCGCGCTCGGCATCCTGTAGCGCCGCGAGGACGGTTTGACGATAGTTGGCGACAGCTTCGTCGCGGACCGCCCCGGCGCGATCGACCGACGCGTCGACCCTTCCAAAATCGAGGAAGTTCCATTCCAGGCGGGGTATCGCCAATGCCGAAAATTCGCCTACATCGAAGATATCGTCGGGGGAAGATCCGCCAAGGCCCAGAATCCCCATAAAGGACAGCTTCGGGAACCTTGCCGCTTCGGCCACCCCGATCCTGGCCGTTGCAGCGGCGAGAGTGCGCTCAGCCGCCCTGATGTCGGGCCGACGCGCGATCAGACTCGCCGGATCGCCGACAGTAACCTCATCCGGGGGCAAAGGGATATCACGCGGCGTCGAAAGGTCTTCGTCCGTCGATCCCGGAATCCGCCCCGACAGGATCGCAAGCGCGTCTAGCAGGACGGCTGTATCGGCCTCCGCCTCGGCGAATTGGGATTTGAGCACCTCCAGCTCCGCGTTCGCATTGCCCACCGGGAACAGCGGCAGCGCGCCTTGCTGATACCGCTGATAAGTTAGGGCCAGGACTTCTTCCTGCAGCTTGATCTGCGTCCGGTATTGGTCGGCGCGGAACTGGGCCTCCCGCAAGTTGACGTAGTTATTGGCAACTTCGGCGGTCAGCTGAACCTTTGCGTCCTCCGCATTGGCGACCGTTGCCGCAGCCTGCGCTTTGCCGGCCTCGATACGCCTCCGGGAGCCGCCCGCGAACTCCAGCTCCCAGTTGGCATTGAGACCAACATTGTAAAAGCTGAGGGCATCGTCGCTTCCCGCCTCCGGATCGGGTTGCTGTGAGGATGGGGGTGCCCCCTCCTGAATTTCAAGGCCGGGAAGCTGGCCCTGAATAGTGGTGGCCTGGGTTCCGAGTGTCGGCATTCTGCCGGCCCGATCCTGCCTGACCGATGCCCGGGCCTGCGCGATGCGCGCCTGCGCTGCCTGGAGCGACGGATTTTCGGACAACGCAGTTTCGACCAGCCGGGTCAGTTCAGGATCGTCGAGCAGCACCCACCATTCGGCAAGGGCCGGGTCCATGACGACCACATCCTCGCCAGCGCGGACAAACCGATGGCCCGTATCCGCCGACAATATTTCCGGAGGGCCTGCGTAGTCCGGCCCAGCCGTACAGCCAGCCAGCAAGGCGATGAGGAGAAGCGATGGTATCGAACGGCGCATCATATAGGGCTCAGTGCATCGAAAGGGAGACATTTTTTGGAAGCGGCCTCAGGAAGAGGACCAGCGGAACCGTCGCGAGGGTCAGAATCCCCATAACCAGGAACACGTCATTGTAGGTCATTATGAACGCCTCGCGTTGGAGGGTGCGGCTCAGGACGGCCATCGCCCCCTCCATGCCGCCGAAGTTTCGCGCCAGCCCGTCGAGATAGTCCTGTAGCGAAACGCTGTTCGCATTCAGGGTCTCTTCCATCCGCCGGCTATGATGCCAGATCCGCTGGTCTTGGAACGATGCCAGAGCCGAAAGAGCGAAAGAGCCACCGAGATTGCGCGCCGCGTTGAAAATTCCCGAGGCGTCGCCGGCATCCTCCTTGGCGACCGAAGCCACCGTCGCCTGATTCAGGAACATCATCGACAAGATCATGCCGACACCGCGCAAGAGCTGGCTCTCGGTAAAAACGGCACCACCGGATTCTGCTGTAAGGCTGGTGCTGACAAAGCAGCTGACCGCCATCAGCAACATGCCGGCGCCGACGGCGATGCGAATGTCGATCTTCCGGATCATCAAGGGAAGCACAGGCATCAACAGGAAGGCCGGGACGCCCATCCAGAAGATCACCAGCCCGGTCTGAAGCGCGTTATAATCAGAAATGATCGCGAGGAACTGCGGGATGACGTAGGTCGAACCATACATCACCATACCCAGGGCGAGCGCCATGATCGCGACGCTGGCGAACTGTCGATTGAACAAGAGCTGCAACTTCAAGACTGGCTTGCGTGCCTTCACCTGTCCGTAGATCAGCGAGGCAAATCCGACGACTGTGATGATTGTGAGCCAGCGAATGAGAGAGGATTCAAACCATTCCTCGCGGTGGCCCTCCTCAAGGACGACCGTAAGTCCGCCCAGCCCCAAGATGAGCCCGACAATGCCCGCCCAATCCGCGTCAGTGAGATAATCCCACTTTGGCTTTTCGTGGGGCAAGCCAACGAACAGCAGGAGCAGCAGCAGGCCGCAGACCGGCACATTGACAAAGAAGGCATAGTGCCAGCTCAGATTCTCGGTCAGCCAACCCCCGATCAAAGGCCCCATCACGGGGCCGAGGATCACTGTCATGCCGAACAGGGCCATTCCGATGGGCTGCTGATGTGGCGGCAGCCTTTTGGCCACGATGGTCATTGCCGTCGGAATGAGCACGCCGCCCGTGAAGCCCTGACCCGTGCGGCCGATGATCATTGTCGTAAGGTCGGTTGCAATCCCGCACAGCACCGAAAAGGCGGTGAACGCGCTGACCGCGATGATGAGGAGGGTTCGCAGACCGAACAGCCGTTCCAGCCAAGCGCTCAGCGGAATGACGACAATCTCAGCAACGAGAAATGACGTAGCAATCCAGGTGCCTTCGGCGCCTGTGGCACCGATCTCGCCCTGAATGACGGGGAGTGCGGAATTGACGATTGATATGTCCAGCGTCGCGAGCATGGCGCCAAGCGCGCCCGCGGCCACAGCGACCCAGGCAGTAACGTCTGCGTTCTTTCGGCTCCCGGCCGGCCCGATCGAAGTGTCCTGCGCTGCCAGTATCTCGGTCATTGAGTCCGACTCGAGATCTCTTCCAATTCGCCGGCAGCATTCCGAGTGTCGACCGTAGCCACTACCGACATCCCGGGAACGAGCAGACGCCGCACTTCAGGGGGAGCATCGATAGCGATGCGGACGGGTATCCGTTGAACGATCTTGGTAAAGTTGCCGGTGGCATTTTCGGGGGGGAGGATGGAAAATTCCGCGCCCGTTCCCGGCGATATGCTGTCCACTCGTCCCGCGATCTCAAGGTCTGGCAGGGCGTCAACTTCGAGCCTGACGCTCTGGCCGGCCCGGATGAGGCCGACCTGCGTTTCTTTGAAGTTCGCGGTCACGTAGATCGCGCTCACCGGAACCACCGTCATCAAACGTTGACCCGGTTGCACGAACTGGCCCACCCTGACCGAGAGATCGCCGACGCGGCCGGCCTTGCTGGCGCGCAGCAAGGTCGATTCAACCGTAAGGTCGGCTGTTTCCAGCTGAGCGCGAGCAGCGTCCGCCTGCGCCTGGGTCTGGCTGATCTGCTCGAACAGGGTCCCCCGGCGAGCGGTCGCGGCAGCCACTGCCGCCTGCGCAGCGGCGAATTCGGCCCGCGCCTGCCGCGCCTGCGCCTCATACTGGTCTAGCTTTTCCCGCGGTTCGGCTCCTGTCGCGGCAAGGGGCCGATATCGCGCCACCTGGTCGTTCGCGAGGTCCAGTGCCGCGCTCGCGGCGGCGAGTTGGGCCCGCGCCTGGCGAATGGCTGCATCCTGTTCGGATACCTGAGAACGGATTGTGTCGGCACCGGCCAGGGTCGCAGCGATCTGTGCGCGCGCCTGCTGCGCTTGCGCCTGATAATCCCGCAGATCCAGTTGTACGAGGGCTCCGCCGCGAGCAACCTGCTCGTTCTCCCCCACGAAGACCTCTTCGACGTATCCCGCTACCTTGGAAGAGATAACGACGCTGTCGGCAGCGACATAGGCGTTATCGGTAGACTGAAAGTACTGTCCGTAGGTTACGTGCCGGTAGTACCACCAGATCCCGCCAAGCAGCACGGCAAGACCAACGATGATTAGCACGATGCGCAAGCTACGCCGCGATTGCGGTTTCGTTGGGGTTGTGCCCTCCTGCTCCGGTTGGTTGGAGGTATCGGTCATCTGACTCTTTCGACAGCTTCAGTAAAATGTGAACCCGACTTGCGCCTTATAAGCCGTGAGACAGATAGTAAAGGCATTTAGCAGTTTGCATTTGGTCATCCGAGGCTATCCGACTACACAGCGCTATGGATGAAAAACCAGATACCATGTCACGGTCTCAGCGTCGGCAGAAGGTCATCACCGATGATGACCGCATTCTCTATCTTATGGACGAGATCAGTCGCGGCGCGCGCAGAGTGTACGATTCGAGGGTCGCCAGGATCGGTCTCAATCAGACACAGTGGAGGATCATCGGACAACTTCTTCGCGATCCTGCCCTTACGCAGGCTGAAATCGCCAAGAAACTGGAACTGGAATCGGCGACCATCGGCCAGGCGGTTGCAGGTCTTTGCGCTCGCGGGCTGATGAAAAGGCTTCGAGCTGAGACGGATCGGCGAGCGTGGCAGCTCATCCTCACGGAGCAGCTAGATGATATGCTGCCCGAACTGAGAGGCTCCGCGGATAGGCTTCATAATCTGCTTTGGCGCGACATTGCCGCCGACGAGAAGCAAACGTTGCAGCAGATTCTTGCAAGGGTATCGGAAAATCTGGACCAATTCCGGGCCGAGGCTGAGTAATATCATGGCATCGCCCCCGGAAAAGCCTATCAGCAGCATCGCTCGCGCCGCGGAGATTGGCCGAATCTTAATGAGGCACGGTGCGAAGACTCTCGCCGGAGCCCTCGGATTTATTCCCTCTTCGAGCAATGTCATCGATCCTCGCGAATTTCGTCCGGCCGCAGTTGTCGCGTTCCTCCGTGACATCGGGCCAGTCGGCATAAAGCTGGGGCAGCTCCTCGCCACCCGAAGCGATCTGTTTACCGAACACTGGATCACTGCATTCTCAACTCTGCACGATCAGGTGTCGCCGGTGCGCTTCGCAGATATCGAGCCCGTACTTGCTTCAAGCTGGGGTGAGGACTGGCGGAACGACTTTGCGCAGTTCGACGAACAGCCTCTGGCGTCCGCCTCGATTGCACAGACCTATTCCGCCAAGCTACGGGACGGTAGCGAGGTCATCGTGAAAGTTCGCCGCCCGGGCACCGCCGCGCGCATGGAAGCTGATGTGCGCCTGCTTGTGCGTCTTGCCGAGATCGCGGAAGCACGCTCGCCTGACATCGCGCGTTACCGGCCAGTCGAGTTTCTGCGGACCTTCGGCCGCAATCTTGCCTGGGAGATGGACCTCGCTGCGGAATCCCGAGCCTGCGAGCGGATCGGCGCATATCTCGAAACCATCGGCGTCAGGACCCCGGCCATCCATTGGGAACTGACCGGGCTGCGGGTGAACGTTCAGGAACGCCTGTACGGCAGGCCCGCGTCTTCGCTGGGCGCCTCATCGGGCGATCCGGAGGTGGCGGCGTTCGCCAAGTGCTATGCCAACGCAGTCCTGCGCATGATCATTCTGAACGGCGAATTCCACGGCGACCCTCATCCCGGCAATGTTTTCCTGATCGGCGAGCAGGATGTCGGCTTCATCGACTTCGGATCGGTCGGGACGCTCACCAAGGCCAGGCGCGACGAGATCGTCCGCCTCGTGCTTGCGATTGCTGGTGAGGAAACCAGCGATGTCGCGGATGTCCTGCTCGCATGGGCGGGGGAGCCGAAGGTGGATCGCGATGCGCTCGCGGTGGATCTGGATCAGTTGATTGGAGAGTTCAGGGGGACCGTGCTATCTGGCATCGAGTTCTCGCAGATTTTTTCCCGCGTTTTCGATCTGTTGCGGGATTATCGACTGGTTCTGCCACCTGATCTGGCCATTCTTCTGCGTACCTTGTTGACTGCAGAGGGCTTCGTCCGATCGCTGGCACCGGACTACAACATCGCCGAAGAGACCCGGCCGATCATGACGGAGCTTCTCGCCGAGCGGTTCTCGCTCGGCAGCGCTCGGTCGGGTTTGAAGAGACTTCGCGGTCAGCTGCTGGGGTTGTCGGCGTCCTTGCCCGACATACTTGCCACTGCGAACTCGATCGCAAAGTCAGGATATGTGCCGGTTCAGCTCGATCCGCTCAGTATCGAGCAGCTCGCTGGACTTCGCAATGAGCGTCAGTCCTTGAAAGGCCCTCTAGCTGCCGCATTGATCATAGCTAGCGCGTTGCTTGTCGATCAATCCTGGCTTCTGGCTGGCGGCGCGCTTGTGATTGCTGGGGTGGTGCTCATCCGAAAGTCATAATGAAGGAGCAACTTAATTCGTGCACGGTCACGATACGGCGAAGCCGAACTTAACGAGGATTTCGTGCGCCTCACTTCAGCGACCAAGACGCATCGCGAAGAAAATTTTTCGACCTATTGCGATTGAAGGCTTATTTTCCTCAATCAGACGAAACTTTGGAACGGCAGCTTTCAGGCGTGTCCTCGCCTGACTTTATGGCCGCTATGAGGGCGCAAAGCGGACAATCCTGCGGGAATGATCACGCCCTCCCCTGCCCTTTTGCGCTAGCTTGTGTTCGGATGCTACGGCGGGACTCGAACTCCACCGTTACACCGGGACCTCTGCGATATATTTCGCCATTAAATGTCTTGAACAAGCCATTGTCCTAGCGCCAAAATCTATCCTTCGGGCCGCTTTCGCGGGTGGGGGTATCACCTAACTCAATCACACCGGGAAATACCCCCAAAATACCCCCACAAAGGCACCGGCTTCAAGCGAACACATGCGGACGCATACGGACACAAGCGCACTGGCGTGGTAGCACATCAGCTATCGAAATCAGGGATTTGGGTCGAAAATCCGGACGCATACGGACCCAAGCGAACCCATACGGACGCCAATTCCTGGTAGCGGAGGAGGGATCCACTAGACAGCCCTAAAGCATTGATTTATATTTTCATTCATACGCTTGGTCATTTAGATACCCCCACCAATACCCCCAATACGAGCCTTTGCGGCGGGACGAATTGAGTATCAGACGACTCGATTCTCGCGGACAATCGCGAGTTGGTTTTTTGATCCGCACAAAACAGAAAGCGAACCCCGATTAGCCTTTTGGAGCGGAGCAGATTGGTGACACGATGATTTTCAAATACCCATCACGCTAAGGGCGACGTCCCAGATTCCTCTGACTCCACGTGCCAAAAATGGACCGCGCGGTGGAAAAGACTGTTGGGCTTGGTAGATGTAGGATCCCCCACCCGCAAAACGGTCCATGAACAAACCACGCTCCCCTCGCCGATATGCGCCAAAGCTCATCGATGGAACGATGCCATACGAAACCCCCTTGTCGAACCCGAGGGTCAACCGACCGTCAATTGATCGGTCATCGCTGGCGTCTTGAACATAGACGCCACCCTTGCCTTGTACGATTAACGTGCATGGTCCAGGGAATAAGACGTAACCGAACCTAAATTTCATCCATGAGAGTAGTTGGTTTGCGCGCCAAAGCCTGTACGGAAGTACCGTGTCTGATCGACGCTTGATAAGCCCAACCATCGCTCGCGCATGAAGCGTAACGGCACCACCAACAGGAATTTCCACGGCCATAACGTGATGGTAGTCGTTGTATGCCGTCACAGTGACACTGTTAGGACTTACGGCGCGATATCGTTCAAAACGCACGAGTCCTGCGGAAGCGCAGAGGAATGGCTTCCGCCAGAATAAGACTGGCCTGTCATTTTCCTTCAGATTAGATCCTGAAGTCTGCAGGCCCCCTCGGACAAATAGCTCATTGTCTGCGTCCAAACTGAGGGTAAGCACGCGCCGCGATTTGCCGCCGCGCAATGGCTCGCCGCCATCCCCCAAACGCAGTGGCTTGGCCCGTGACGCAAACGGGCCAATTATCCAAAACGCCACACCCTTGTGGATGATCGGTAAAAACACGATCGTGAGCAAAATCCACCCTGCCCACAAACCGTATTTGCCGAGCGCCTCCAGCCACCAATTCCACCACAACTGCCCCGCTGCCCTGGTTTCGTTCGCAGCATTTAGGCTGTACGCCGCGACAGCATTTCGGCCAATTTCGGCGACGTCCGATAACTTATCGTTCGCCAAACGAAATGATGCTCGTGCTCTCTGGGCAGCATGAATAGCTTCGAGCTCGGTGTCGAGAGCATCACGCCGTCGTTCGAGTTTAATCTTCTCGGCTCGTGCCTTTTCTGCCAAAGTGCAAAGCCCAGGAATGCTCGCTCTTTTACAAATTGGATTGCGCCACTGCGCCTCTATCCTCGCGCGTTGACGCTTCCAGGCTTCCCGGTCGGTTCTATATCTCTCTACCTTGTTGTTGTGATCTCTAATCCTGGCGCTCAGATTCAGTCGTTCTCGCCCCTCCGATGCTATCGCGTCAAGATTTGCACTTCGTATCTGAACAAGCTGCACAGATCGGTCGATAAGCGGTATCTCAACTTTTTCAGCTAGTGCGCTTTGGAGCATCGCGTTCGGGTCTGTCACCCAGCCAAACCGGTCGTGCCTTATCCGCGCAGCAGCATCGTGACGTCGCTTTATTAGTTCGGATTCAATTTCATCTAACTTAGCAGAACCGGCCTTCCGTATGCGGACCTCTTCAGATGCCGCTGCACCTACAAGATTTTGCGTCGCCTTTCTGAATTCGCTCTCTTTGATATTGAGAGCATGAGAGGATTGGCGAAGGAGTTCCGCGTCGTGTCGCATGTCCCGGAACTGCGCGGGAAGATTGCCTATGAGAGCTGCGCCAACCACGAGCAGAATAAAGAGCAGAAATAGCCAGAGCGCCTTGCGCACAAGGCCAGATATCAGCGTCATATGAAGGTCTTACAATGGTTGGGCAGTATCATGAAGCTGCATCGTAAGCGAGGTCTGACGGCCGCCTTGCGCAATTAGGGTCTGAC
>TARA_R110000868_G_scaffold90157_8_pt1 | contig 10777 bp, 12 predicted proteins | sample TARA_R110000868 | Tara Oceans TARA_R110000868 (sample SAMEA4397489) | marine metagenome | biome: Polar Biome; feature: [SRF] surface water layer (ENVO:00010504); material: water (ENVO:00002006), including particulate matter (ENVO:01000060) such as... | depth 5 m | reverse complement strand
CCCATCATCTTGGAGCAACACGCACTGCTTGCAGTATTACAACGGCAAGCGCACATTAATTACAATTATTAAAGGTAAATGGAGGTTGTAATGCAGAGCAGAACCAGAAGTATTACTGAGACAATTGTCAATGTTTTCAGTGGCACTATTATCTCTTATCTCATCACTGTTTTTATCCTGCCTTGGTGGGGTGTGACAGTGTCTTATAGTGACGGAATTGAAATATCGGCACTGTTTACCGCAGTTGCCTTAATCAGAAGTTTTATGGTTAGACGATTGTTCAATAGGACACCTCTGCCCACAATTCAAGAAGATACGCCCGATGTGTGGGGTGACATTGTACCAAAAGAAACCCTTTTTTATATAACAAGGAATGAAATATGATAACAAGAAAAGAAATTATATTTGCTATGAGTTTCAATGATATACCATTTATCACACTATATAATAGGGTCAACAAATATAAAAGAATGATTGGGTGGTATGTACAGAGTATTGTGAGAGAGGGGTGCCGCGATCCGGAAGATGCACTTATAATTGCATATGTTTTGGGGTTGACTAAGCATTTACCAAAAAACTTTATCCCAACACAACTAAATATCACCCCTGTTAAGAGGATTGCCAACATACAAAAAGCACCGCCCCCAAAGAAACAGACATTTGACGAAAAAATAGATAACCGTAAGGTTATAATAAATATGATAAAACAACTTGGTACTCTAACATATATCGCAAAACAAGTTGGATGTAACATAGCTACAATTTCCCTTTGGAAAGCAGAGCGACCCGATGGTAACGTATATATTGCACCGAGATTTATACCCCCGTTGCTTAAGTTATGTGAACAGGAAGGTATCCCTATAATCGAGGAGGACTTAATCAAAATGTTACCAAAAAATAAACTAACATCCTATAAGAATAATAACCAGTATTTGGTGGGTAAGTAATGGATTTAATAACACTAGACTTTGAAACTTACTACGACAAAGATTACTCCCTCCGAAAGATTACAATAGAAGAGTACGTAAGGGGCGATAAATTTGAGGTAATTGGAGTTGGGGTAAAAGTAAACAACAATAAAACAGAATGGGTAAGTGGAACCCATACGGAACTTAGCGAGTACTTATGTGCTTTTGATTGGGTAAATTCTATTGTGGTGGCTCACAATACTATGTTTGATGGGGCGATACTTAGTTGGATTTTTAATATTAAGCCTCGTTTGCTTTCTGACACTATGTGTATTTCTCGCGCTTTACACGGCCCTGATACTAGTGCTTCACTTGCTAACCTAGCCACTCAATATGGTATAGGGACAAAAGGTGTAGAAGTTTTGAATGCAATCGGGAAAAGACGAGCTGATTTCACCGTTGAAGAGTTAAGTTCTTACGGGGATTATTGTATTAATGACGTTGAATTAACATACAAACTATTTGATATTTTTATCCGCAAGGGGTTTCCTAAACAAGAACTACGTGTAATAGACTTGACATTACGTATGTTTACGGATCCTGTTTTAGAGTTGGATACTAAATTACTTGAAGAACATAAAGAAGGTATCCGAGAATACAAAGACGCCTTACTTGAGAAGTCAGGTATAGATAAAAAAGATCTTATGTCTAATCCTAAGTTTGCCGAGATATTAAAAAACCTAGGCGCAATCCCCCCAAAAAAGATAAGTCCTACCACAGGTAAAGAAACTTGGGCGTTCGCTAAATCCGATGAGGGATTTAATAAACTATTAGAACATAAGAACAAGCAAGTACGTAATGCGGTAGAGGCTAGGTTAGGCACAAAAAGCACGCTCGAAGAAACACGTACACAGAGGTTTATAGATATTGCGCGGCGCGGTGCGTTACCTGTACCAGTACGATATTATGCCGCGCATACTGGACGTTGGGGAGGCGACGACAAAATCAATATGCAAAACTTACCTAGCCGTGGAGCAAATGGTAAGAAGTTAAAGAATAGTATACTAGCCCCTGAGGGGTACAAACTTATTGATGCGGATAGTTCGCAGATCGAGGCGAGAGTGTTGGCGTGGTTTGCAGGTCAGGAGGAATTAGTATCTGCATTTGCCAATGGTGAAGATGTATACAAACACATGGCTTCCGCTATCTATGGTATAGATGTTAGTGAGGTAAACAAGGAGCAAAGGTTTGTTGGTAAGACTACAATTCTTGGGGCAGGGTATGGTATGGGGGCAGTTAAATTCCAAGCGCAGCTAAGTAATTTCGGTGTTGATATGGAGTTAGATGAAGCCCGGCGAGTAATAAATATTTACCGAGCAACAAACTGGAAGATAAACCAACTATGGCGTGATTGTCAGAACATGATACGTTATATGGCTAATGGTGATACATACCAAGTCGGGCCGAAAGATGTGTTACAAGTCATTGGATCTGAGAGAGCCATACAATTACCTTCAAACTTGTTACTGAAATACCATGACCTACGCGGAGAGCAAGGTGAAAAAGGTATTGAGTATAGTTATAAGACTCGTATTGGACGTACACGTATTTATGGTGGTAAGGTAGTGGAGAACCTATGCCAAGCAATTGCGCGATGTATTATTGGTGAACAAATGATACAAATTGATAAGAAGTATCAGATAGTTTTAACCGTACACGACTCTATTGTTATATGTGTACGCGACGAAGAAGTCCCAGAGGCGCAGAGGTATATTGAAGCATGCATGCGCCAAACACCTAGATGGGCGAAGAGACTACCCATTGACTGTGAAAGCGGAATAGGAAAATCTTACGGAGAATGTGAATGAATAAAGTAGCCCCGTGGTCTTTCAGTAAGATCAAAGCATTTGAACAATGCCCCAAACAGTTTTACCATGAGAAGATATTAAAAGAGTATCCGTTTGTTGAAACTGATGCCATGCTATACGGCACGGCATTCCATCTCGCGGCGGAAGAACATATACGGGACAACAAACCACTACCAAAAAAGTTCGACTTCGCTCAAGGAATGTTAGATTCTCTTAAGAATAAAAGGGGGTTAAAAATATGTGAACGTAAGATGGGACTAACGGAGGATTTATACCCTTGTGATTTCTTTTCTAATGATGTATGGTTTAGGGGGATTGCGGATTTAATTATAATTAACACTCCAGAAAATTTAGCGTGGGTGATTGATTATAAGACAGGTAAAAATGCGAAGTACGCCGATAAAGGACAGCTAGAGTTAATGGCTTTAACATTATTTGCTCACTATCCCGATATTAAAACAATACGCGCGGGGTTATTATTTGTTGTAAGTAATGATCTTATAAAAGATACGTATGTAGAATTTGACAAAAGTGAACTATGGAAGAAATGGTTATCCAAGTATGAACGTATGCGCTCTGCCGCGGAAAAAAATATCTGGAACCCTAAACCGAGCGGACTATGTAAAAGACATTGTCCTGTAACTGTATGTATACATAATGGAGCACACTAATGCCTTATAAGAATAAACCAAGACCCTATAAGAAAGAGTATATACAACAACAAACCCGAGAAGAATTACCAGATCGTATGGAACGCCAACGTCTGCGCCGAAAAGTTGATAAGACGGGTAAAGATGTTAACCATGATGGACGGGCTGATAAACGTGAGGGTAAAGATTTAGCACATAAGGTAGCTTTATCTAAAGGAGGAACTAATAAAGACGGGTATACCATTCAAAGTGCAAAGAGAAACCGTTCGCAGGGGGGAGCAATGAGTAAAGGTAAGAGGAAGTAAACACATTTAGGAGGGCGACGATTGCAAATAATTAATAATAAAGCAGTACTACTGCGGTTAAAAGACACCAATAGGGTAACAACGGTAATCCCAAAAAGTAAAGCACTACCTGATAACAATGTGCTAGTTAACTGGGGTATCGACGAAGCACACGCACTCAAACAACTCAATATAGATATACCCTCTCCCATCGACGGGCGGTATAACTGGCCTGGGCAATATAAACCCTATGACCATCAACGCGTTACAGCATCATTTATGACTATGCATAAACGCTCGTTTTGTTTTAACGAACAGGGAACGGGGAAAACTGCATCTGCTATATGGGCATCTGACTTCCTTATGAATGAGGGAAAAATAAATAGGGTTCTTATCATATGCCCAGTATCAATTATGGATATAGCGTGGAGAAACGATTTATTCTCATTTGCTATGCATCGTACTGTTGATGTAGCATATGGCACTAAAGAGAAACGGATTAAAATTATCAATGGGGGAGCCGAATACATTATAATTAATTATGATGGGGTGGAAATTGTTGCCGATGATATTCGGAATGGGGGGTTCGACTGTATAATTGTTGATGAAGCTACTCACTATAAAAATGTGCAAACCAAACGGTGGAAGACACTTAAAAAATTATTGACAGAAGATACGTGGTTGTGGCTTATGACAGGAACACCTGCAGCACAGTCTCCTTTAGATGCCTATGGAATTGCTAAACTAGTCAACCCAGACAACATCCCAAAATTTTTTGGGTCTTGGAGAGATTTGGTTATGTATAAACTAACACAGTTTAAATGGATACCAAAGCCAAATGCCAGTGACACAGTATATAATGCGTTAAAACCTGCCATTAGGTTTACTAAGGAGGAATGCCTTGACTTACCAGAAATGGTCTATATCAAACGCAAGATAGAACTTACTAGACAACAGAAAAAGTATTATGATCTCTTAAGAAAAGACATGGTTATGCATGCATCGGACGAAACCGTGACGTCTATGAATGCCGCAATAGCCCTTAATAAACTACTACAGATATCTTCCGGCGCAGTATACACTGATGATGGGGAGAGTTTAGCGTTTGATATAACTAATAGGTATAAAGTACTCAGAGAAGTTATTGATGAAAGTTCTAAAAAAGTATTAGTGTTCGTACCTTTTAAACATACTATAGATATACTTGTCGAAAAAATAAGGGGGGATGGTATTTCTGTAGACGTAATCAAGGGTGATGTACCAGCATCCAAACGCACGGAAATATTTAAGAGTTTTCAGGAAACCGATAACCCCAGAGTTCTTGTAATCCAACCACAGGCAGCGGCACACGGCGTAACCTTAACTGCTGCCAACACAGTCGTATGGTGGGGGCCAACAAGTTCCCTTGAAACTTATCTGCAAGCAAATGCGCGTGTACATCGGGCAGGTCAAGACCATAAATGCACGGTGGTACAGTTAGAGGGATCCCCCACAGAAAAGCACGTTTATGCACTATTAGATAATAGAATAGATATCCATTCAAAAATGATAGATTTATATAAAGAAATACTTGACTAGGGTATTATTTTACATTATAGTATACAATACAATAAGATATTGGACTAGGAGAACTTAGATGACGGATGAGACTGGCCTTGCTAAAAGGCTAACAAAAACTTACATAAAAATACGAGATGAGCGCGTAAAAGAATACCACGACATTTCACAAGAGAGGTTATCAGCATGACAAATTCAAACGTACATTTCAGCAGCAAAACCGATTTATGGTACACGCCCCAAACTTTTTTTGATAGGTACGACAAAAAGTATGGGTTTATATTAGACGTTTGCGCTACAGACGACAACACTAAATGTAACAGATGGTTCACCGAAGAACAGGATGGTCTATCCCAAGATTGGTACGGGGCTTGTTGGATGAACCCACCCTACGGACGAGAAATAGGTAAGTGGATGAAAAAAGCGCACTTAGAGGCAAAAAATAATGGTGCTACAGTAGTATGCCTAGTGCCGTCGCGCACGGATACTATGTGGTGGCATGATTTTGCCATGAAGGGGGAGATAGAATTTATAAAAGGCAGGCTAAAATTCGGGGGATCAAAAAACTCCGCGCCTTTTCCTTCTGCCGTAGTAGTATTCACATACCCATAAGATATTGGACTAGGAGAACTTAGATGACGGATGAGACTGGCCTTGCTAAAAGGCTAACAAAAACTTACATAAAAATACGAGATGAGCGCGTAAAAATAAACGCAGAGTGTAGTAAAAAATTAGATGTACTCGACGAACAATTAAATACAATTAAACGGGCACTTCTTGCTTATTGTAAAGAACACGGGATTGATAGCGTAAAAACCACTGAAGGTCTGTTCTACAGGTCTACAAAACAACGTTATTGGACAAGTGATTGGGAAGCTATGTATAGGTTTATACAAGAACATAATGTCCCAGAATTTATGGAGAAGCGACTCAACCAAACAACTGTACGCAACTTTTTAGAAGAAAACCCAGATATCGTGCCGCAAGGGATGAACATCGATTCTGAATATATTATATCAGTTAGGAAAAAATAATGACTACCAAATTTGTATCAACCGGTTTTGTATCAACCGAAGATGTCTCAAAACATTTTTCTGTATCAACTGCCACCATAAGGATATGGGTGCAGAAGGGTTATATACCAAAGAGCACGTACATAAAAATACGTAACACTTATAGGTTTTGCTTGGAGGACATCGTTAAGGCTTTAACTACGGAAAAAAATACTTCGGGTGAACCAAAAAAAGAAGAATCTGCACAAACTAAGGAAAAAAATACTTCGACTGAGGTAGAAGAAAATTTAGAACTTTTTAATTTAGACGACGATATATAAGGGAGATAACTATGACTAATGTAACTTTATTTGCGGGCAATGAACTAGTAAATACTGACTTGTTCAAGAGCCTACAGAATATTAATGATAACCTATTAAGCGGATCAAATGTAGATACAAGAAGACGTATAAGTTTGAATGGCGGTAAATTTCGCCTTATGGAAAATGGCGAACAAGTGTTGATGAGTAGAGAAAATAATTTGAACTGTATAATTGTCAATGCTGCTACGATTTCTAGAACTTATTATTCGGGGGTGTATGACGCCCATAATCCTACGCCTCCCAAGTGTTGGTCTTCCAATACTAATGCTCCTTCACTACAAGTACCAGTTGAAAATAGACAAGCTTCCCGATGTATGGACTGCCCACAAAATATAAAAGGTTCTGGACAAGGGGAAAGTAGAGCCTGTCGCTTCTCGCAGAGAATTGCTGTTGTCCTTGAGGGGGATCTAAATAAGGTTTACCAACTACAGTTGCCGGCGACTTCTATTTTTGGGGATGCTAAAGACGGTAATCTGCCTATGCAAGCCTACGCTAGGTTCTTGAACGCCCACAATACACCGGTTATTTCAATTATAACTAACATTAGGTTTGACGAAAATAGTAGTACCCCAAAGCTTTTATTTAAAGCGATTCGGCCCTTAGACGAAGAGGAGTTGAAGAAAGCTATTGAAATGAAATCTCATTCTGATACAATGAAGGCGATTACCATGACAGTAGCACAAACGGATGGGGTACGAGAAAAAGAAGTTGTTGCAATACAGGTAGAAAAAACTTCTGAAAAAACTACTGAAAAATCTATTTTCTCGTCCGTGGATGATGCACCAGTAGAAGAACCTAAAAAAGTGGTTAAGAAACCCGCTCCTAAAGAAGTAGTTGATCAAAATCTTGCATCTGTTCTTGATAATTGGGATGATTAGTACCTAAATACAATAACTATATTACTACCTATTATGGCAGGATATTGGGGACAATCCCTGCCATAATTAACATAATAGTGAGCAAAAGAAATGAGAAGAATCTTTTTAAACTTAGCATTACGCGGTGAGGGGTACTACTGCTTATTCGGGGCTCGACCCGCGGACAAAAAACTGTTACAACAATTCTATACGTCTATAGAAGATTTAGTTGTTGCCGCTGACGGACTCGATGCGGAGGGGTACGATGCATATTTTGCATTGGCAACGTTTTCTAAAAACGTATCTCGCAGAGTAGACAATATTGATACATTAAGTTCGTTCTTTCTTGACCTCGATTGTGGGGATGGAAAAGACTTTCTAAATAGAGAAGAAGCGATACTAAAACTACGACGTTTTTGTGGAGAGTATAAATTACCTAAACCCACTATGGTGAACTCCGGTAGGGGTATTCATGTATATTGGTTTCTTTCCAACCCTATCGTATATAGCAAATGGTTTCCTGTAGCAGATAGACTCAAGAAGCTATGCGTAAAAAGTGGCTTCAACGCTGATCCTTCAGTTACGTCAGATGGCGCTAGAGTGCTGAGAGTGCCGGGCACACATAACTACAAAACAAATCCCCCATCCAATGTACATTTTTTAGGGGTAGGGGAAGAAATTAAAACAATAGATCTGGAATCGTTTTCGGTGCTGCTTGGGGTAGACAATCTGATGCCAGTTACCACAGCTTATACACCATCAGAATCTAACCAAACTATGCAAATGCTTATGGGAAACCGAGAAAGTTTTTTCAAAACCATACTACTTAAAACAAGTAAAGGGCACGGGTGTTCCCAACTATCCTATATAATAACCAATCAAGACACTATGAGCGAACCAATGTGGAGAGCGGGGCTTTCCATTGCAAAGTTTTGCGCCGATGGTGAAAAAGCTGTTCACCTTATTTCACATAAACATCCAGACTATACCGCCACGGAAACGGCGAGAAAAGTTAACAATATTCGGGGGCCATACACTTGCGTTAAATTTGACGAGTTTAGACCAGACACGTGTATAAACTGCCCGAATTGGGGACATATAAAATCCCCCATAACACTTGGAAACACATTACGAGAGGCTGAAGTAGACAGCGGGGGTAATTATGTTGTAGATTCAAATGTTATAGAACAAATTGTTGAGGCTCCGGCGTTGACCTTGCCAAATAACCCGATTACCCCCTATATTATACCTAAATACCCCCACCCCTATGTACGGGGGGCTAATGGCGGAGTATATATAAAAACTCGCGACGACAACGGGGATGTAACCGAGGAATGTATATATCACAATGATTTATATGTAGTAAAAAGAGTTAGAGATGCTGAAGCAGGAGAATCTGCGGTGATGCGGCTACATTTACCGAAAGATGGAGTACGTGAGTTTACTTTACCGATGAGCGCGGTTACATCAAAAGAAGAATTTCGCAAGGCCTTGTCCGCGCAAGGGGTTGCTCTAATGAAAATGGATAATCTTATGACATATACAACAAACTGGGTTAACGAATTACAGTCCTCTAGTAAGTCTGATGAAGCCCATAGACATTTCGGATGGACTAACGACAAACTTGAAGCCTTTATTTTAGGCAACCAAAAAATAACAGCCAACTCTATAGAGTTTAACCCCCCCTCGAATGCAACAGTAACAATGTTCCCCGCGTTCGAGCCTAAAGGAACCCTACAAGCGTGGAAAGACACCTTTCAACTTTGGAATGCAGATAAGTTCGTCTTGCAACAATTTGCATTGGGTATGGGTTTCGGCAGTGCATTGATGGAATTAATGAATGTAAACTGTGGTACCGTTTCTTTTTACCATAAGGATTCGGGGGTAGGTAAGACAGCATTACTTATAGCACAAGCGGGTATATGGGGAGACCCTCAAGCGCTTGTCTTGCAGAAGGAAGATACATATAACTTCAAAATGAACCGAAGCGAAGTATATCATAGCATCATTATGCCTATAGACGAGATAACTAACATGAACCCGAAACAAATGTCGGATATGGTTTACCAAGCTACAGGAGGACAACAACGTGGTCGGATGTCTGCAAGTTCTAATGTTGAACGGCATCGTAGTAGTAGGTGGAGCCTGTTAACTTCTTTCACCGCTAATACAAGTGTGGTAGAACGTATAAGTATGGCAAAAGCAATGCCGAAAGCGGAGGCTCAAAGGGTTCTAGAATGTCGGGTAGACCGATTGTTTGATAAAACTACTGATAAAGTCATCACAGACGCTTTTGAGGCAGGATTATTAGATAACTATGGGCATGCAGGGGTACCATTTGTACAGTATGTAATGAGGAATGTTGAGGGTTGTCGCAAACTCGTAACCGATATACAGAAGCGTGTAGATAATATTGGCAAGTTAACCTCAGAAAACAGATTCTGGTCTGCCACTATAGGCGCTACTATTGCGGGGTTAATTATAGCTAAAAAAGCAGGGCTCCACGACTTTGATACCCAAAAAGTTTTTAAGTGGGCAGTAACTGATTTGTTAGATCAGAATAAACGAAACATGGACGAGATGAATGGCACAGTATTCGACATAATGGACGACTTTTTTGCTGAAAATATTAGTTATATATTGCAGATAAAAAGCACGGTGGATAATAGAGGCCAGAATGATAATGGACTTGATGCACTTGTTATACCAGAACAAGTTGCCCGGGGTAAATTGATTGCCCGATATGAGACGGATACTAAATTATTTTTTGTAAAACCAAAACCTCTTAAAGAGTGGTGCGGAAACTTACAAATAAACTATGCTCACTTAATAACAGAAATAATGGAGCAGTGTGGAGGCAAAAACAGAAAAGTGCGCTTGACGAAAGGAACTAATCTACAGTTACCAGCGTCCGACGTTATAGTTATGAAATTTGATGTAGACCCTGATGAGTAAGCGGAGTAAAAAAATATTAAGGACATATGATTTACATCCCGACGGAGTGCATTTAACGGTGGATTGGGGGAAGATGGTTATCGGATCGTCCTTATTTATCCCCTGCATAAATACTGAAGAAGCACTAAAACAAGCCTTTAATATATTTAATGACCAGAAATGGACATTTAAACACAAAATAAAAATAGAAAATGGTATTTTAGGGCTTCGAATTTGGCGAATTGTATGATACTATACTATCCGACAGTTGCTTTTCCCCCTCGTCGGCAGCTGTCGTTCTCCGGCCCCCCTTCCTAAAGGTTTTTCTCTTTCTTCCTTAAGGT
>TARA_R110000868_G_scaffold164294_1_pt1 | contig 10778 bp, 8 predicted proteins | sample TARA_R110000868 | Tara Oceans TARA_R110000868 (sample SAMEA4397489) | marine metagenome | biome: Polar Biome; feature: [SRF] surface water layer (ENVO:00010504); material: water (ENVO:00002006), including particulate matter (ENVO:01000060) such as... | depth 5 m | reverse complement strand
ATACGATGCCGGGCGAAGGGGGCATCCACCTCATCAGTTCATACCGCTGTCTTGGCATCTGTCATGGGATGGTCTCAAGGTTAAGTGTTGGTCTAGCGACCAAACCTTCTCATCAGGAGGCCATTCCTGCCAATACCCTCCCTGCTCGTGCGTCAGCGGGTTAGTTCAATACCAATTATACGTCCGGACCCTAGAGTATCGGCAACATTTGACCGGTGCTACATGTTTGGACAAATGATGAGGAGGGAGTAGGTTGCGCACATTCCGACCGGATTTGCCCACCCGGGTAAGCGCTGGAGTGTCAGGGGATCGACCACTGTCAGTTCGATCATACATCGCTACAGCGCTTTCATATGAAGAAAGCGAGAAATAGACAGGGCAGTTACACGCCACCCATAGCTCCGACCGACCTGAGCATCCAGCGACGTTTTGAAGGATCAGAAGCAGATGATGGATCTAAAACTGCTTGTCCCGTTTACCATCCCATTTGAGGCTTTGATAATGGCTGTTCGATATAACCCTTGCAAACAGCAAGGCCGTACACTCATGAAAACCTTAACTAAAGTGGCTACATTAACCTTTGCGTTGCTGGGTACAGCCTCATTGGCGGCCGTAACAACAATGAATGCATCAAGTTCGACAAGTTCGGCGGCGGCGTCCGGATCTTTTGTGACCATTCCGGCAATGCCTAATGAGGCATCTTCATCTCAAGTTGTTACGCTCCCAACACCTTTAGGCATGGAGTATTCATCTTCAACTCCAGCAATTTCAGGATCTGGGGCCGCTCACCATGCGCCAGTACCCGCTCTGACAGCCGCGGCGGGTAAGGCGCTGCCTGGAATCAATATTTCAGGCGGTGAGTTCGGTAAGGTTCCAGGACGGGTAGGCTACGACTATAATTATCCGAAAAACTCCGATATTGACTATTTCGCCAGCAAGGGTTTCAAACTGATACGTATTCCTTTCCGCTGGCAACGGTTGCAGCCCGACCTCTTCGGACCACTATCGGCTCCTGATCGCACCGCATTAAATAAGGCGGTGCTCTATGCAAATTCAAAGGGACTTACTGTCGCTCTAGATATGCACGACTATTCCGCACGCTTGGTGAATGCACGTGCGGCTCGTGTCGGTACAGCGGAACTGCCAGCTTCCGCCTTAACGGACGTTTGGACCCGAATTGGGGAAGACTACAAGGGGAACGACAAGGTCTGGATCGGAATTATGAATGAGCCGTCGGGAATTGCTATAAGCGACTGGTGGAAAGTGGCTCAAGAGGTCACGAATGCGCTTCGCAGTAAGGCAATCAATAACAAGCTCTTGGTGCCTGGCGGATCTTGGAGCGGCGCCCATAGCTGGCTAAAGTCGGGAAATTCTTCCTATGCAGAAAAGTTCAGGGATCCAAAGGGCAACTTTGCTTTTGAAGTGCACCAATATTTCGACAAAGATTCGAGCGGGACACAACCGCAGTGCGTCGCAGGGAGCGGCAAACGCCTCGGAGCAGCTTTGGACTGGGCGCAACGAAATGACGTGAAACTCTTTGTAGGGGAGTTGGCAGGATCGGGTGATGCCCAATGCGCTATCGAGTATGGAGAAGCGCTTTCCGCGCTGAATGCATCGTCTAACGTGATTGGTTGGGCAGCATGGGGTGGTGGGGCTTGGTGGGCCAAAGCGTACATGTTCCGGTTAAATCCTATTGCTATTGGTGGGCCTGAAACTGCGCACATGGCATTGCTGACGAAAAGCTTGTCGGCACAGTAAACTAACAATCTTGGGTCTTATGGCTATTGGGGATAGAGTGATTGTAGTGAATATTGCGTCAGGAGCGATCGTGCTATTAGATCTCGTCGCGAGGAATTGATAAGCTTCCCCTATCGATCAATAGGGCGTGATCGACTGCAGCCGGTCATTTGGTCTGCCAACATTTCATTGCTTAAGGATGTTTTGCCGTTATTGCGCAATCTACTGCTACGATTGGTTCTAACCCACAGTAGGGATGTGAATATGCAATGTTTGTCGATACCTTCCACGCGGGTTGATCGTAGTCCATTTCGTTGCCTTGAGAATTACTCCTTTATTGGTCGCGAAAAAATCGAAATGAGGTACGGCACCTAGCGATCTCGCTGGCGCTTCCATCATGCCAGTCGCCATTTCTTGTATCGGCAATCACTATTAAAATTGCTCAGGTAGCAGCATAAAACAGCGGACAGCTTGAAGATAGCAAGCTGCAACAAAGCCACACTTTGCTGGGCAACAGTGCTTGCCACTTAGAGACCGCAGCAGGAACCCGGCGATCGCGCTAATGAGGATTTCTGCTTGGGACGTCATTCCAAACCCAGAATCGAGAGATCCATATCATTGGTGGAATTCGCATTCAACTTTATGCTACCCTAACCCGTATTCTATGTGGGCAAAATTTTCTCCTACGTGCCTTACTCTTGCCCAACCGGGCAATGGGAATGTCTTAGATAGCCGCTTCCTACGTCTCTTAGATTGTTACCTTCACGACACATTACCCCTTGCAAGTCCAAGTCGTGATATCGCTTTACCTGGAGATCATCTTGAGAAATTTTGTGTCCTCCCGACGAGATGCACTTCGGACGCGGGCAATTCCAGCATTTGATCATGGTTCCGGGCCAAACGCGCTACCGCATCCACAAGGGCTGATTATTTTCTTAGCCCTCGTTGCCACTATCTATAACGGCATACTGGCATTTTTCGCTGCACGCGGTGTGCCAGTAAATTCGACACTTATTGGGCTAGTCGAAATTGGAATTTTAATGTGCTCAGGGGTGATAATAATAAAAGACAGATTTGAATACGGCGTACTACCGGCGTTTTCACTATTATATTTCATGATCCTAATTGGTGTAACGATATCGCTTATCAATGAAACGATTTTCTTCAATGGCATTCGAAATTTTCTTATCGTAACCATTTTCACCCTATTGGGCGCCCATTGCAAATTTTCAACCCTTACCAAGATTTTTCGTATTGCGGCTTTAGTTGTGCTGTTTGGACTTTTATTTGAGATTATTGACATCGGTTGGTTTACAAAATTTTTCCAACCCGCATCATATCTTTCCGCAACAAGGGGGATGGCGGAATCCAAGTATTCGAATGGATTGAGCGCCGGCACTATTGCATATCAGGGAAGATTTTCACTAGGTTTATATTCAGGGCCGCGAACATCATCTATATTTTTGGAACAAGTTTCGATAAATTGTTTTACTATTGTGTTAGAGCTATTTTTACTTGTTTTTATCAAGTCTCTTAAAAGATTTGATATTGCTTTATATATTACGGTTATTATTTTGATTCTAGCCACAAACAATGCTCGCATGGGAATGCTCGTTGGCTTAATATATATCGCTGGGTATTTTATCTTCCCTCGATTGCCAAGATACACGACGATAATATTTATGCCATTCGTTATTATTTTAACATTCATTTTGCTTAGTTACACAGGTACATCCTCGGGGGATGATCTAATAGGGAGATTATCCACTACCTACGATCTCTTGGTATCCATGAAAGCCAGTGAACTTGCCTTAGGGAACTTGTATATGCTGGGGCAGGCGGCAGATAGTGGATATGCTTACTTAATATACTCGACGACACTTTTTGGTCTAATCGGCTACTGGCTTTACCTTTCATTTATCCTCCCGCAATCGAATGAAATGAGCAAACGTTGTGCCTGGGGCTTGGTGATTTATGTCGGCATATGGTTGTTGGTCGGTGGAACAGGTTCTTTCTCGATGAAGACAGCCCCTCTGTTGTGGCTAATCGTAGGGTACGTCCGGCAACAGTCTTTCGATGATAAAAGCCCTTCTCCCCAATTGCGCTAACCGTAAATTGGTGTGAGTTAGCGTTTTTTGAGAGCTATCCGGTCGACTAAGTTAAAGTGGGGGCCAAGAGTGCTCCGCTTTCTATATCGTTCATACATTCCTGTTAAAAAAGTGCTGATGTGATATACATCGTTGTGCACTGCCGCATAAATCTCTAGCCTCGTAGGCACAGCTTAGGGTTCAAAAACTTGTCGGTTTTTACGAAGATTTCAAAATGGGTGGGTATGCTGCTGGGTGGTCCAAAGCGGCCGACCATTTCCCTGCCTGATGAATCCTTTAATCGATCCCCTCAGGTAAATAGGCCCACCTCATCAGTCGCTGGCTCAGTTGTGCAAGCGGATAAGAACGTCGGCTTTCGCACTGAGGGTTCACACGCATTACTCCCAGATCGCGCTGTCAACCGGAGTGCAGTATTCACGGCTTTCGACGCTTCTCGACCCATTAACGGCCGGTCCCAACTGTTTGGCAGGGAGAAGGAGATTAAGGGGCTCTTGAGGTCCGTTTTCGACTTCAACCAGCATGCTGTCATATATGGCGCTCGCGGCTCAGGGAAGACATCGGTCGCCAGGGTGTTTGGAGATTTCGCAGACCAGTGCGGCTCAGTGGTGCTGTATTTTCCATGTGAGCCTGACGCAAATTTTTCTCAGTTAATGGGCGCTCTGCTGGACGGACTGCCAAAAGGCGCCGTAGATCCGCTTCGTCGCGCTGAGTTCGCGCGGAGAGTTGAAGAGATGCCGGCCCATTTTGGGCCGCTCGCGTTCGTCGAGCTCGTCGCGGATTTTGTAGTGCGACCGGTAGTGTTGATCCTTGACGAATTTGATCGAATTACGTTGGATCAAACCCGCACTGAAATTGCGGTATCGATGAAGTTGCTCTCCGACAACCACGCGCGCATACGTTTTGTAATCGTGGGCATAGCTAGCAGCGTTGCACAAATACTGACGGGCCACCCCTCATTGCGTCGGCATATGAGTGTGACGCGGATTGGTCGGATTGAACCCGGAAGTGTAAATGCACTTATGGATCACGGATCCGCTGCGGTAGGCTTGCCGTTTTCATCCGATGCGCGGGATATTGTAGAGCGAGTAAGTGTGGGATCACCCTACCATGTACGTTTGCTCTGTAGGCATGCCGCCCTTCATGCAATATCGCGCCGCAGCACGGAAGTGACGGCAGCGGATGTTAGGAGCGGCATTGTTGAAGTACTTGAGCAATGGGCGGAAACCAATCAGCTCGACGCCAGCAGATTTTCATCCATTGCCAGCAATATTGCTATACGTAGCTTGGCAGAAGAGGTTGCACGTGAAGCCGCTAAATTTGATATCTTTAAGCCTACGCCTGAAACCCTCGATGCGGTAGCCCGGCTGGGCGACAGCATTGAGCTTGCTGAGGGCGAACAAGGCAGCTATGCCTTTGTGGATAGTTTGGCTCCACAATTTTTAATAGCCAGTATTGCTTCGACCGAGGAGCAGGAAGACCACATCAAGCGCCAACGACGCGCGTTGGAGAACTAGGATGTTATCGACCGCTGATCTGATAGCTGCAGTGAAGCAGCGGTATCGTTTGGAATTGGCCGTATTTATCGTAGTTTTTGTCGCCGTGGCGGTTTCTGCGCTCATTTCGCCGAAGATATACACATCTACAGCAACACTGTTATTTCAGACCGCCATTGATCCTATTCAGGAAACCGCGTCCGGCGAAGGCGATCTGGCCACATTATTATCTACCCAGGCAGATGTGATAAAAAGTGATTTGGTGGCCAGCCGGGTTGTGGACGATCTGAATCTTGTCACGCCCGATGTTCTGGCGCTTTGGCGTCAACAAACGGGGGGCGTAGGTGATGTAAACGTTTGGTATGGTGCAAGCTTGCTAAGCGGCCTCTCTGTAGTGCCTGATCGGGCATCAAAGGTGCTTCGGGTGAATTATAAGTCTGCTGATCCGGCCTATTCAGCAAACATCGCCAACGCCTTTGTCAAAGCATATCTGGATCAGAAGCTTGAAATACAGACAGATCCTGCAAAAACATATTCCCGCTGGTTCGCAGATAGGACGCGCGAGGTACGTATTCGGCTCGAAGAAGCTCAGGCAAAGCTTACTGCCTTCAAACGGCGTACTGGGATCGTCGACACTGGAACTTCTGATGCTGAAACGAGCAGAATGACTGATCTTCAGGCGGCAGTGACGAGTGCCGAAGTAGGCGCTGCTGAAAGTGGATCCCGAAGTGCAGGGGCGATAGAGCGAACGGCGGATGTCCAAAATAGCGGCATTGTACAAGGGCTGCGCTCGACAATCGCCAGTAAGGCGGCCCAGTTAAGTCAAATTAGTGTTGCTCTTGGTCCCAATCATCCCGAACGTATTGCACTCGAAGCTGAATTGTCGGAACTGCGATCAAAGCTGCAGAGCATCGTCAGTGAGCAAAGCCAAGCCGTCCGGCTATCCAGTGCGGCAGCGAAGCTAAAGGAAGCGCAGCTACGGAGTAGTTTGCAGGGTCAAAAGAGCCGCATGCTCACGGTTGCAGGGGATCGCGCCGAGTTTGACGTGCTGACAAGGGATGTGGAATCTGCAAGGTCTTCATACGATCAGGTCACGCAAAAGCTCGACAATATGCGTCTATCTGCTGTTGCGCCAACGTCAGGGGCGCGTCAGCTCGATATTGCTCGTCCCCCGCTGCTGCCTTCCGAACCAAATATCTCCCTTCGGTTGCTGTTAGGCGCGGTCGCGGCCGTATTGTTAGCTATCGGTGTGGCCATTGGTCTTGAACTTATAAATCCACTGGTCCGCACTTCGGGATCCCTGCAGGTTTCAACCGGCGTGCCGGTATTGGCGTCCGTAGCATTCGATGAGTCGTCTATTGGTCGTCATTCTTCTCAAGGGAAGGAATCGGAATGAGGCTGCGCTCATCACAGCTGGGGCAAGGCTCCTCTGACCTACGCGCGGTGACGGATGGTTCGTTTGAGGCTGACGCTTTTCTCCCTGAACAGTTGGCCGCGGTCCGAAAACTTCAGGCGGAAACCGGTGAGAGCTTCGAATTCTGTGCCGTCGAGCTGGGATATGATCAATCGAGGGGTGCCTCACCTGTCCATGCAATGTCGGACAACCTGGAACCCGAAACGAGCATTGATCGCCTTGTCGTGATGGTGTCCGATCCTGACGATGCTGTTGCTGTCTCGGCAAGAGAGCTTCGATCCGTAATTGGAACTATGCGAACACGCATGGGGGACCCGGTGCGCAGGATTGCGGTGCTGTCCTTGCAAGCCACAACGGAAGCATCGATCTTGGCTGCAAACCTTGCAGCTGCATGTGCGATAAGTGGGCAGAAGTCCTTGCTTATTGACGCCAACTTTGTTGACCCTATACAACATAGGCTTTTTCGCCGTCCGTTCGAGAATGGCGTTTGCGAACTGTTGCTAGGCCAGACGGAGTTACCTAACATAACGCAATTCACTGCCGTCCGGTCTCTAGATCTGGTGCCCATAGGCCATGATATCAGTCGAGCGGCTGAAATGACCGAGCGTAGCGCTCTGGCATTAATGACTGAAATGGCAAGTGACAGTTATGATGCGGTGATTGTGGATGCAGGGCCTGCTAATCAGACCGGACTGTCTTGCGCGCAAGGATTTGACGGGGCGCTTGTAGTCGTTCAAAGAGATTTGACTGCCCTGAAAGACACCCGGAAGTTAATGGAACGATTACGTAGTGGCGGAGATTTCCCTGTCGGCATTGTTGTCGTAAATTAGCCGACATAGGGGGGGGGATGGCTATAGCTAGGCAAGATCACTGTGTGAGGCAGTGTCGTCGAATTGGCCATGTCGATGTTGACGTCGAAACGGCTCCAGGAGCCGTCGGGCGTTTGGTGTCAGCTATCTCGGATGGGCGACCAGGCATTTGGGGATTCTGTAATGCCCATACGGTTAACCTTGCCGCATCTGATCTGTCCTTTCGAGAGGCGATCCGAACGATGACTATGTTCAACGACGGCGTTGGCGTCGATATTGCCAGTCGGTACTTATATGGGAAGCCGTTTCCTGAAAACCTTAATGGAACGGATTTAACTCCGGCGCTGTTAGCAGCTTTACCGGCTGGCACATCTGTATTTTTAGTTGGCGGTCGGGCGGATGTGGCCAGAGCCGCTGCCGAGAAGGTCTCTTCTACCTTTTCGCATGTCCGTGTTGTCGGCTACCACCACGGTTATTTCGGATCATCCGAGCAACACGATGTCGTTCAGCGAATCGTGGAGACAGATGCTAGGTTTGTCATGGTGGGAATGGGGCAGCCTCGACAGGAAATCTGGGCGGCTTCCAATGCGAATAAACTTAACATGCCTATTTTATGCATAGGGGCGCAAATTGATCGTTTCGCAGGTCTGATTCCTCGTGCGCCCCTATGGATGCGTCAAATGAAGATGGAGTGGCTATATCGACTATTGCTCGAGCCGCGGCGACTAGCGGGACGCTATCTTTGGGGGAACTTTATATTTTTAGCCCGAGTGATTTTCGGGCAACGCAACGTGCGGGGGGAGGGCTAAATCGATGCCAACACCTGCAAAAAAAATGCTGAAGGGAATGGGGGCCGCAACGGTGGCACTCTTTGCAACGAGTGCGGTCCTTGCCCAAAGTGGTGGTGATCGCTTACGCGTTACGACTGCCATGTCCGCTGAATATGATAGCAATATTCTCCGCCGAAACCCCGATAGCGTGGCAGGGCCCACTGACAACACTCAGTTCTCGCCGAAAGTATCCGTTGCCATGAATAGGCGGTTTGGCAGAACCGCCGTAAAGATTGACGGTACTATTGGATACGATTTTAATTCGCGGTTTAAGTTTTTAGACAGACAACGCATTATTGCAAACTTAGGTGTCGATTTGCCAGTTGGCTCACAATGTCCAATCAGCTTTAAAGCGACACATCAGCAATTTCAGTTTGATCTGAATGACATTAATTCTACGCGAAGTCAGCTTCAGATTATAAATCGTGCTTCAGTTGATATTGTTTGTTCGCGTCCGGGTATTTCCCCTAGTATCGGTGCCAATTACGCGACCTCGAGCGCCGGCGGGCTCGCGCGAGGAAAGAGTGAAACCTGGGACATTCACGGCGGCGTGCAGTTGACGTTGCCATCTGCCGGCGTGCTAGCAGTGGGCGCACAGTATGGACAGCTTGCGCGACCCGGTTTGGAAGCGCTAGGTATTATGGACGGATCAATATCCAAACGGGTGTATATCTCGATTGATCGATCTGTTGCCCCCAGGTTCAAAGTTTCTGGCTACATCGGCTATATGCTGGTCAATCCTGAGCGTGATGCAGTGCCTGCTTTCTCAGGAGCAGCATTTAAGATAAATTCTTCCTATAGTTTTACTCCACGTCTGATACTCAACTTTTCTGCTTCTCGCGACGCTCAAGCTGGCTCTGGTATCGCATCCACATATGTCATAACCGAGCAGTATCGTGGCGCTCTCGATATAGATGTGTTAAACGACACAAGTATGAGTTTATCAATTGCGCGGCAAAATCGTCGATTTTTCGGAAATGATTTTGTGTCGGACAGGGCACTGAATTTTGACCATATTGATAGTGCTGCATTTGTTATCAACAGGCAAATCGGAACACGTTTTTCAGTGGGGCTCAATGGTCGGGTTTTGAAAAGAAGAGCCGATCTTGACGTCTTTGAATATAAATCATTGTCAGGCAGTGCTTCGGTTGGAGCCAAATTTTGAACCAGGGAAACTTCATGCGTATTATACCATTAGTAGCGGTCGCATTTGCGCTAACTGGATCGTTTGTCGGCATTTCGAATGCTCAGACCGCGCCTGTGGCAGGCGCGATGAGGCCTAATGATGGCTATATACTCGGGATCAACGACGAAATTGAAGTTACGATTTTTGGCCCCGGGCAGAATCAGACGGTAAGATCTCGGATTAAGGAAGATGGCACGATCACTGTACCATTGGTCGGTGCGGTCGAAGCCGCCAATCTTACTCCCCGTCAGCTTTCCGCGCTGATCAGCGGTGAACTTAGCGTTAGGGGTATGTTAAATGACCCTATCGTTAACGTGGAGGTCGTCCAGTTCGTCAGCAATTCTGTTACGGTTTTTGGAGAGGTGGGAGCTCCAGGAATTTATCCTCTTGATCGGAAGCTGACTGTCGGAATGCTGTTAGCTCGGTCAGGGGGCGCAAAAGCGAGCGGCGCAGATTTTGTCATTCTTAGGCGAGAAGGGGCTGAACAGCGCATCTTGACTTCTACAGCCAATGGAATGTGGAGTACGTCTACCGTCGTAAAAGCGGGCGATGAATTATACGTCCCTGCAGCTCCTTCGGTTTATGTTTACGGGCAGGTCGGTGGACCTGGTGTATTTGGAGTGAAGAGCAATACTACTGTACTTCAAGCTCTTGTGCGGGCCGGTGGTCCGACGTTGGCTGGTTCCCAGAAGAATATCACCTTACTACGCGATGGCAAAAAGATAAAAAAAGTAGATCTTGCGACCGAAGTTCGTGACGGAGATGTGTTGTATATTCATGAAAGATTGTTCTGATCGGTCGCGATCCTCGGCCAAAACCCAAGCACTACGATTCGTACCGTCAACTGGATAATGCGTTCTGTACCGAGAACGCCGAATTTGTGCAGGCCGCATCCTTTGCGATTAACTTGAGGCTGAGGTCTACGTGGGCGATGACGTGCTCCCCTGATTGTTACCAGTCAGAGGTAGAGTCTCGCTCCTTCATGATGGTTGTTTGATGGGATGGCAACGTGTCTGGGGGCATGCCCCCAGACACGTTGGCCGGCGATCTCGGCGGGGGTCTTCCCGCTGACCTGCACCCCGATCCTGGATCGCCCTGCTTGCGATTTTCCAGCGTGCTTACGTCAGGGCGGGCCATGTGCCGCTGACGCCAACATGAGCGATATCGGCGGTTTGTTGCCGATCGCGCTGTGCGGTCGTAC
>TARA_R110000868_G_scaffold66695_8_pt1 | contig 10782 bp, 12 predicted proteins | sample TARA_R110000868 | Tara Oceans TARA_R110000868 (sample SAMEA4397489) | marine metagenome | biome: Polar Biome; feature: [SRF] surface water layer (ENVO:00010504); material: water (ENVO:00002006), including particulate matter (ENVO:01000060) such as... | depth 5 m | reverse complement strand
TATCTAAAGACCAACGACAAACCTTGTGGGTCAACGCTCATCTAAAGACGCTTCATTACCTTTTTCTTACCGATCAATGGCCTAGAGGTGTGCCCATGACCGATTTATATTTAAAGATGCACATACCCCTTGCTTCTTAAGAATAAACTCTTGTGCCTTGTTTATCAATGATAAGGGCTTGTCTTCTAGGTGTTTCTCCCTCTTTAGGGATAGCAATATGTGTCCAACGGTCAAACTCTCTTATCACTTGGTCATACTGTAAATCTGAACTTATAACCAGTTGAACGACCTCATTAGGAGTAAGACTAGGCACACGCAAATCAGCAGCATTGCCAAAACGATGTGCGCTGGAATCTTTGCTTCCCACAGCATCATTGACTTGCTTACTGCGAAACGCTGAATTAACCATGATAGGCTTGCCTCCGAGTAGGCTTTTAACTTGTTCCAAAAACTCAGCAAGACGGATAAGATTTGCTTTTTCAATGTTATTAGGTTCATTTGAGAATTCCCTGTGATCTGTATGCGTTAGTTCTTCTAACGTAAAGTTGGGTGATAAATTCATTTTGTTGGTGAGCTTTTGTGTAGTAAATCGTCTTTAGCTTGTGAACCAGCCGATGAGCCAAAATAAAAAGCGATGATGCCTGTCCATGCTGTGCCCAGACTGCCCAACATTAACATCAAAGCATCACTTGTTTTAAATGTTTCTAGCATCATTCCTATGAGTATGCCGAAAAATCCTATTGTGACAAGAATTGCCAAGGCTGGGGGGATAAAACTTCTAGTCGTGGCTTGTAGTTCTCTAGCAGATTTTCTATCGTCTACAGCCAATTTAGCAAAGTCTAAACCCAATTCTTGCGCCCTTGCTTTAAGTGCTAATTCTGCTTGTTGAATAGATGCAACTTGGTCAGCCGTTAATTTGCCAGATGCAATGGTTTCTTCTACCTTACTGGGGTCTATACCTAATGCAGATGAAACAGCATTGATTGCCAATCCAGCCAATGGGCCACCCAATGCAGTTGCAATTGTTGGCGCAATACTTTTTAACCAATCCATTATTTACTCTCCAATTTCTTGACTAGCTTTTGCACTTTGATTTCAGTCTGTCTTATGTCCATGTACATCCACATCAGCACAGGCATAAAAAACAAAATGATAACTAACAAGATTACAATCACGATGACGAAGAAGGAATCATCGCTATTATCATCATCCACGTCCACAAGATCACTATGATAGTTACCCCCCCTATCAACATCCTGTTTTGGATTCGGTTTATAACCTGTTTTCGTTGCCATGCCAATGCCTTCTTTCTGTCCAACTCCTCTTTTCTCGCCAGTTGTTGTTGGTTGGCAATGTGACCGATCATCTTGTTTACACGGCTATACAAATCCTTAAATTCACTAGGAACGTGGTACACCATGTATTCACGCAACTCATCGTTTAACTTTTCCATCTGCAAGTCAGCAATGACCAACTTGATGGCAATGTCTTGGCCTTCTTCGTCCCCCACTTTTGTGGCTGTTTCTTCTTGCTCTTTAATGTAGTTCTTCAAGCCGTTATAAGCATGAAAAAACTTGGTCAGAGCATCAGCAACTTGGGCATAAATTTGGTTCTCATCAAACTCAGGAGCCTTTTGTTTTACCTTTTTAATTGGTTTTTCAACGGATTTCTGTTGAATTGGCGTTTTCTTGCCACCAAATAAACCTGTTAAAAAACCCCAAATTCCTTTGGCATCCGCTTGGATACCTTTTAAATCTTTGACTACACCTTCAACTTCAGCTTTTGCATCAAGAACGTATTGCCTACCTTCTTTGTACATTTCGCACGATTGCTTGACCAGTTTGAAGGCTGATGATGCAAGCGCAACAAGTGTGAATGGATCAATTTATTAGACCCCAAAGAAATGTTTAAAAAATGTGCCTGCAACGCCAGGGCCAAGCAACACCATCAACATCACCCCATAAAGTAAATACTCAATCTTTGCCATGCGCTTTTCACCATCCCTTAAAGAATTGGCAATTTCCTTATAGCGTTGATCGCACACAGCAACGTGGACGGCTAAATCTTTTTCAGTATCGCTCATTATTCCATCCCAATCATTACCGTAGATTAAATACCCATCTCTTTTCTTATCTTGGTTGCAGATATAGCGTGAGTGGCATCGTCAAAAGATTCTTGCTCAATTTTGTAACCAACATCACGACCATAAGTAATGTTAACAATGTTAGGGACTAATTGAACCTCATATTGTCCTTGGTACAGGGGGTCTAAATCACGACTAATAAACTCTTTAACTTGATTAGAGGCAAAGGGGTTTGAGCCGTTCCAACCCTGACAATCTCTGATCTGGATCACTACTTGACCTGTCTTTGCCAATGCTCTTTCAAACAATTTACGATGCCCTTCGTGCCAAGGTTGCCATCTACCAAGCATTTGGACTGTTTCTTTTTGCCAATCAAATACAGGTCTGCGACGGTTTTCTAGGATGTGATTACCAATAAATTCAGCCCATTTCTCAGCGTTTTGCTCTGTTACCCTAAAGTCAAATTGCTCTGGAGGAATAAACATTTTGTTGGTGTCTTCAAACCGACCTTGGTCAATGGTATCAACCCAGATAGTCCAATCAGCTTTGAAATTGTTACGCATCTCAACCAAAGGTGCAACAAAATCACAAATAACAAATTCACCTGTGCAATCCATAGCAAATTGCAACATACGCAAACTTTGGCGAATACGACCTTCTTTACTAAAGTCCCAATCATTAAACTTTCTGCGTACATCATCGGCATTGAACCAATCAACGCCTACGTTAAAAAATTGAGGTTTAGGGATTCCCTCATAAGACATCACACGATGGGGATTAACTTTCATTAAATCGCCATTTTCTTCAAGATACTGTTTTAATGCTTTAGCAAGAAAAGTTTTACCTGAGCCTGGCAATCCCATTATTAGAATTCTTTTCATTTTTCTTTCCCTAAATCAATTTTGTTCCACACTCTTTCATGCACCCAATACAGAATTACTTTGGTCATAATCTCCGTAAAGGCAATTCCAGTTGCCAATCCAATTTCACCAGTAATTATCCAACTAATGACAAAAGTGTCAATTGTTCCAGTGACACGCCAACTAATTGCTTTGGCTAAACTTCGGTAAGAACTGTCGCTCATCCTTTGACCTTATACAATTGTTTAACAGCAAAATCAGGTAAAGGTAAACGCCAAAATTCCTTACCAGAATACTTTTCCCAAACTGACTTTGGCAAAATTGATAAACGATCTTCCCATTTAACTTCTTTTTGTACCGTATGTAAACTTTTCATGTTTAAAGCTTTGTCATACACTTCATTTTCATATTCTACATTTTTAAAGTCGTGATTAAAATACGGCTTGCCAATGAATTGATAAACCTCACGCATCACGCTTTCGGGTTTTTTGCACAACGATTCATACTCAACCAACATAATCATGTCAGGGTTCAGCAAAATTCCTTCTTCTAAGAAGTAATATGGTTTAACCACTTGTCCTTCTTTTTTGACATCCATCATTGCATCGCATCTTGTGGTAACTGTTTGCCGAGCTTCATCATCTGTTAGGGTTGCACCATATAAAGAATTCTTGGCAGAAATGCGCTCAAAGCTATCTAGTATCCAAGGCAAATCTCGCACACAGCAAATTATTTTAGTCTGTGGATATAACGCTTTAAGTAAAGATGTTTTAGATGTCCATCCTCTACTTGTATCAAATATTGTGTTTGGTTCTACAGTTTCGTAATAAGCATTAAACATTGATCGTAAAATGTTTTTGCGTTTGTTTTCATCAATGAGATGATTACTTTCACTACCTGTAATAATGTTTATTGCAGATGTTATTAGACCCTGAACTGGTGAAGAAATGTCCGCATAAAAATCTATGTTTTGCTTTAAGATAGCTGATAACAGGGTCGAGCCTGACCTTGGTAAACCAGAGATGAAGAAAAACTCTTTCATTCTATTGGAATCCAATTAACTGTAGCTTCATCCCATTGGTATCTTACATTTCCACCATTGATAACGGCATTAGCAGGTCTTGCTACTGGTGCAGCCCAACTCATTGTGTCTATATAACCAATCCAAGACGGATAAGGTCTGCGTGCTTCATGCTCAATGGTTCTAGCTGTGTTGTATTCATCTTCAGTTAAAACTTGCAAAACACCTGAAATAGTTGTGTCAGCATCGTCATCACAAGTTCCATAGTGCTTAGGCGCTCTTAAATAAGTACCATTAGAAGATGTTTCTATAGGCCAAGTTGAATTATCATTCCAAACATACACCCAACCTTTGACATCAGGCATTGATGGGCCTGTTCGTTGAGGCTCTGTTGTGCAGACTATTTTGGTTACTGCATCTATTTCAGTTACACAAATATATTTCATAATTTCCTTTGTTTAAACTGCTACTCTGCGAACAGCTCTAACATTAGTGATATACCGTTTATACAGCCCAGCTTGTTGTCCAGTATCAGCATCTTTTCCTACCCTTTGATACCAAGCATCTGTGGCAGAATTTTCTGTACTAGACCAATAATATTGGTTAATAAAACATTGTGCGCCTGCACTTTGAAAGGCAGTAGCAGAAGTTCTTGCAGGAGTTCCTGCGGTGTAATTACTAGCCCTTGCAGGGACAGCATTTGGATTTATACCTGAACCCGTATCATTAGCAAGTGTAGTGGGTTTTAAATTGTAATAACAAACCTCAAGTTCGTTTTTAGCGGGCATATACCAATCACTAAAACCGCCAATAGTTAATCCTTCGCAAAATTGAGCCGCAGGGTGTGAGGCATCATTCATGTTTGCGCTATTAGTAGGGCCGTCAATATCTGATGAAGTACCTGTTGTTGATGTGTTGGTAGTTTTCCATCTAACAGATGTGCTTACAGCAGAAGACGCAGGGCCAACTACCAAATAATGTGTAGCAACGCTACTTACGCCAATTTGCCCCGCATAAAACCCACCGCCATAGGCTTGACCTATAACAGTAGGTGGAGAATCACCAAAAGTCCCGCCCACCAAATTAAGCATAATTCCACTCATGCTAAGTTCCCAGTGACTACAGCTCGTGTAGCAGTAATGAAAAGAATAGTAACCACACCCCTTGTAGTCACGCTAAAAGTGCTAATGTCTGTGTCTATACCGCCTTTATAAACATCAGTGACAGCAGAGCAAGTGCAAGAAATAGTCGCTGATGTATTGTTAAAAATGCTAATTGCATCCCCTGCCGCAAACACAGAAGCAGGGACTACAACCGAACCACCAGTACCAAGTTCAATAAACTTACCTACATCGCCAACAACAAGGGTGTAGCTTGACGTTTTAGCACCTGAGTTTGGTATGTTAAGATAGCCAACTTTGTTTGTGCCATCTACTGTGCAAGAAGACAATTGTCCGCTTGATGGTGTTCCAAGTGCTGGCGTTGTTAGCGTTGGACTTGTCAGGGTTTTGTTAGTCAACGTCTCAGAACCTGCCAACGTAGATAAAGTTCCAGTTGTGGGAAGTGTTAAAGCTGTAGTTGCTGTAGCAGTAAATGATTGTGTAAATGCCCCTGCGTGAGTTACATTGCCTGCAATTGTGATTGTGCTTGAGCCGTTGTTTACGCCAGTACCGCCATTAGTTCCTACTAAAATGCCCGCAACGCTAACAGCACCACCAGTTGCGGTTGATGGCGTTAAACCTGTACTGCCAAATGAAATAGTGGAAACAAATGAGGCTGCTGGGTTAATCAATTGGAATCTAGTTCCATCATATTCAATTAAATGAACTTGACCACTTACAATATCACCCGCTGCCAATGCAGTTGTGCCTAGTTTGGTAATGTTTTTAGCACCCAAACTGTTTATGTTAATTGTGGTTGCGCCTGTATTGGTATTAACCGCAACAAATGAAAACAAATTCCCTGTGGCATAAGCGGTAAGGGCTGGCGCCAATGAACCAACCAATGTGTCTGTGCCTGTGACGGTTGCAATCGTTGTTGCATTTGCTTGCAATTGCCCATATTGAGCCGCATCGGTTGTTGCAGAACCCGCACCTAAACCTGTTATTTTGAACGTCCCCATTGGAATGTTTGCTGTAGGTGTAGTCTGTCCGTCTTTGGTCAAAGCTGTGGTCAGTCCTGTAGCCAAATCAGTAGTCAACAAATTGAATGCTGTACTGGTGATGGTTGTGCCTGTAACAACGGGCTGACCCGCTGAGTTAATATTGAATGTGCCTGTACCGTTATAACTCATTTTGTTTCCTTATTTATTGGTCAATATTTTGGCCAATTGTTGAGCCAATACCCGTTTGAGTTTGCGTTGATCGTTGATTTAAAGCACGAATCAAGGCCGCTGTTTTATCTATTTCTGCTTTACCTTGAGAGCCTCTTAACAATAGCATTTTAGCTAATTCGTTGCGTGTTGTCTCAGGCATTTGATTGATGACTTGACCAATTCTATTTTTGATATTTGAAGCCTCACCAGCCGCCGCTAACGGGTTGCCAGTTGCTACATTAGCCATTGCTTTGCCCGCAAGAATTGTGGTTGGCATTACGCCCAAATCTTCAGCGCCAGCTATTCTAGAAAAAGTCCCAGAGCCTCGACCCACTTGCTCCAATGGCTTTAATCTAGCTTCTTTTGATACTTCTTGAGCAAATTTTTGGTAATTATCACCAAATATCTCTTTTAGCCTGTTACTGGTAGTGGGTTCTTTCCACATCTTTAGCAAAGAAGTCTGCCCAGCTTCTGTACCAACTTTGTCTTTTAATGATTGCAATGCGCCTATACGAAAAGCCTCTAATTCGCTTTTTGACATATTGCCCATGAGATCAGACAATGCAATATCGTCCTGTTTCATGGCTGTTCTGCCCTTATTAACAGCGTTGGCTAATTGTGATGGGCCAGCGTAGGCATCCAAGGCTTGACGGTAAATTGAGCCACTTTCGTTTCTAGGCGATAAGGCTTCAAGTTTCTTGGTCAATGCCACTCTTAAATCGTCATATGCTCGGCTTGTGTTGGTTGCTTTGCTAAACTCGCCACGGGCTGATTCACCCATGTCATAAAGTGATTGCTTAACAACATCCAAAACTTTGAGGGGAACATCATCGCCCACTTTTAGCTTGGATATATCAATAGGCAATTGTCTATTCAATTGCGTTAACAATTCGGCTTTACCATGAGCAGATGTTGAGGCTTGGATCAACGATTGCAAATCAGGATCAACTTTGACTGCTACGTTTTCAAGCTGTTTGTATAGAGGTGCAGAAGTGGCTTTTTTAGTTGCATCCAATGCTTCTAATGTGGCGGTAAAACCCTTACCTTGCGTGCCTAAAGCTTCATCTGCTGCGTTAATAAGGCGTTCGGGTCTGAATGTCTGTTGCTCACGAATTCTGCGTTCTACCATTGTTTTAGCTTGTCCTGGCATCGAGGCCAACACATCCAATTGAGCCAAAGCACTTGGCCCACCACTTTGCGCTATGCTTGCATTAGGGTTTAACCCCATTTCACGGGTCACACGGTCTAAAACAGCATTTGCACCTTCTTCGCTTGATCCACGTTGTAAGGCTTGAGCTAGTTTAATTCGTGCCGCTTCTTTGGCACTTTCAGGAATATATCGTTGAGCAACATTGCTCCCCACGTTATAAATGCCTTGACCTGTGCCTGATAAAACACCCCCTGCGGCAGTTGCAATTGCTGCTTTTTTAGCAACATCTTCAGCAAATTTGATGGGACTAATTGCAGGGTTTATATCGGAAGCGCCAACGGCAGAGATAGTGCCTTGAGTGCCCGCCATTTTTGCAGCCATTGCCATTTTTTGTGCTGCTGACAATGCTTCCGCAGTTTGTACGGCTTTGCTTGTCATTCCCAAAGGAGTAAGCAGAAGTGGTAAGCCACCAACTAATTCGCTAGTAAATGCGGTCTTAGGGTTTGTTTCCCTAAATTGCTCATTTACGCCTTTAATGTAATCTCTAGTATTGGCATAAGCCTCAGTTGGTTGTGCCTGTAAGCCACGTTGCAAAATGTCTAGCCCCGCTGCACCTACACCCGCAATTTTAGGAGCAAAGTTAAAAGTTAAACCTTGAGCCGCTGACAAAGCCATTTTGCTTGGCATTGACAAATCAGCTTGTCTGCCTTGTTTCATTGCAAGGGATTCTACTTCTTGATCTACTGCGGGCTGTGATGCCCTTAATTCCATTTTTGGTTGAATAATCTTTGCAATTGCAGAATTAACTTGATCGTCCGACATGGTAACGGGGAAGTTAACAGGCCCATAATTGGGTATTTCAATGGTTTTAAATGCTTCAGCCATTATTCAACCCTTCCCGTCGTTGGGTTGTAGGTAGGAATTTGTGCTTTGCCCGCTTTGGTCATTGCACTTCTCATGCCCGTTTGAATTGCATCTCTGAACCTAGACATAGCACCTCTAAACGCATCTGGTGATTGTGCTGTTGTTGCTTCTGTCAATGCGGCTGTCGCTTTTGTTCCCTCAATCTCAGATATAGCGCCAGTTCCCTTCATGCGTTGAACCGCCTCAAGGAATGCACCACCTTTAACTTGGTCATAAAGCGCTTTGAAATCAGCGCCTTGAGAACCGCCTTGGAATGGCTTGTATTCAAACGGTATGGCTGTTCCAACAACATCTTTTAAACCTTTGTGTTCAGGTATGGTGACTTTGCCATTTGCATCTTTTACACCAATCATTTTATCAATTGAACTAATTAAAGTCTGACCTTGTTGCATTACTTGTGGCAATGCTTGTGTCGCAAGTTGTTGTTCTTTCAGTTGGGCAACTTGCAATTCTTGTTGAGCTTTTGGAGACAAAGAAGAAGCTAAGGCTTGATTAGGCGATACAGGTGGTGCAACAGGTTGCATAGTCTGTGGACGGGGCGCTTGCACGTTGACTTGTGGAACGGGTTGTCCCAAAGGTTGTGTTGCTTGTATATTGGGCTGTGGAACAGGTTGACTTGGTCTTGGCACGCCTCCCGCTTTCATTCCAGTATCAAAGAATAGTTGAGTCGAACTAATTCCAAGTCTTGCCGCTTCATTAGCAAGAGAAGCCTTCTGATTTGCGCTCAAACCTTCAAATGCACGATCAGAAAGTTGACGCTCTTGTGTCAATCTTGCTGTAGTATCTGCGCTAATTGCGGGCACTAATACTGAGAAATCTTTACCACCACCAGCGCTAAACGCTCTCAAACTATCAGGGGTAAAGGATGCTGGGTTAACATTACCAAAAGGAGATTTTGCACCACCCTTAAACATTTCAGCGCCCGTTGTTGGGTTATATGCAATTTGACCTTCACCAAGTATTACAGGCGCTTTAGGTGCAAGTTGGCTCATGTACATATTCATGGCTTGTTGTTGCATACCAGGCGTTTTAAACTCACCAATCAACGATGGATCAATTGCACCCATTGCCTTTGCTGGCATTGCGGGCATGGTCATCGCCTTTTGTTGGTCAGGCATCATCTGAGCAAATGTTGGCGCAAGATTTGGATTGTCTTCAAAATCTCTAGCTGTTGGCTCTTGATTAACTTCAGGAGTAGCCGATCTAGCTTGCAAACCTTGAATCAATTTTTGAATATCGGCAGATGTATCAGCTTTATATTGCTCACCCAATGCTTTTTGTTCTTGTTTTAAACCTTCTTGGTTTTTGTTTGATAAGTACATTTGAAGCACTTTAGCCAAACCTTGAACAGGGCTAATTGGGGCTTGAATGCCTTGATATGAACCCGATTGAACAGGCTCAAATGCTTGTTGTTGAAGAATCTCAGCCATCTTTTGACGGCGATCCAACTCTTGTTGTTGCAACTGATAAGGGTTAGCAACACTAAACTGTTCATATTGATTAGCCATGATTTTACCCGTTCAATAAACTGTAATTGACCATTTTGTATCCGCTTGGGTGCATTAAAACAGCTTCAGGCATGACTTTTTCAACCTCATCTGCCATTACGCCTTGTTTATGCTCACCCAAAATATCATATTCATAAATACCAATTCCAAGTTTGTGTGTGCCAATTCGTTCAATATTTGACTTTAATCTGCGATCCGACATAGCAGCAGAACCAGCAAGGCTAAACAATCCGCTTGTTGTGGCATTAGCACCTGATTGTTGAATACCATAATTTTGCAAATTAGACGCATTTTGTGCTTGAGCACCAGCAAATATAGGGGCTGGGGTAATATTGGTCGGGTTATAACTTTGGAATTGAGGCATTTGCAATTGTGAACCACCCATTAAACCCGTAATCTCATTTAAAGGTTGATTACGCAATGCAAGTTGAGTTTGTAAACTTTGATTAGCCGCATTGTTTCCAAATTGCGCCCCACCAAGATTTTCGTTATATTTTTGAGATTGTGCAGCATTAGCTAATTGCTGTTGTTGTGCAGCAGCATTTTGATTTTGTTGAATTGCTGCATTTGCCGCATTAGATGCTGTTACGCCTTGACCAAAGTTTTGAGATATTGCTTGATTAGCGGCTTGTTGATTTTGCAAATTAGCGCCAAAACTTGCCAGTTGTGCTTGATTACCAAATTGACCTGATTGCAGTTGCTGATTAAAACCTTGACCTTGAGCCGCATTTTGCGCTTGTTGAGCAGCTAAAGCATTTCCAAAGTTTTGTTGTGTCCCAGTATTTCCATATTGACCCGATGCCAAGGCTTGATTAAACCCTTGTTGATTTGCAGCAGTATCTAAGTTAATGCCTTGCAAAGCCGCTTGAGTTAACAAATCATTTTGTTGTTGGCTTTGATCTGTCATAGCATTTTTATACGC
>TARA_R110000868_G_scaffold9394_1_pt1 | contig 10787 bp, 11 predicted proteins | sample TARA_R110000868 | Tara Oceans TARA_R110000868 (sample SAMEA4397489) | marine metagenome | biome: Polar Biome; feature: [SRF] surface water layer (ENVO:00010504); material: water (ENVO:00002006), including particulate matter (ENVO:01000060) such as... | depth 5 m | reverse complement strand
ATATCAGCGCATTTACCCTAGCCCTGATGGAGCCGTGACACTCAAGGGCAGGTGGACCCTCGTTCATTCTAGTGGCGACAAGGTTCTAAAGACGGTGGAGGGTGACAACGTCATCTGCACCAACGGCAAAGAGTTTCTAGCCAGCTTCCTAAACTCAGCAGCAGCAGCGGCCAGCACGTTCACGTGTAAATACGTGGCCGTTGGCACCGACTCAACTGCCGAGGCTGCAGCTAACACAGCCCTTGGCACCGAGCTTACTAGGACGACGGGGACGGTTAGCTACGTTTCTGGCGGCATCTACCAAGTGACAGCTACCTTTGCCTCTGGCGTCGGTACTGGTGCCATTGTTGAGTACGGGCTTCTCTCTAGCAGCACGGGTGGAACGCTCCTAAGCCGCGACACCGAGGCAGTCATCAACAAAGGTGCAAACGACACTTTAACCACCATAGTGAGAATCACCGTGGGCTAACACTGGAGGTTAGTGATGGCTAACTTTTCAATCACCGTCACTAATACTCTAGACTTTTTTGGTCCTGCCAACACTGACTTGTGGAATGCCTTCACATGGGGTGCTGCAAATTGGGGAGAAAACGCAGACTTTGGGACGGTGGTCACAAAGGTTGTTGACTCAACAGTTTCTCCTGATAGCGACCAAGTTAAGTACGTGCTTCATGGTATCGATTTGGGATCGACTGCGATTGACAGCAACATCATAAGCTATTTCAGCATCACGATAACGAACGACCTGACACTAGTCATCGATATGTATTCCGAGACGATAAAGGATGGAGCAGGTTATAATTACTTGTATCCATCCGATGTTACGAATGCTGAAGACCGGGACATTCCGACGTGGACCAGCAGCGGTAACAACTCAACAACTTGGACACCAGCATCTAACAACTCGACCACGTGGAGTTGACGCATGACACCCAGTGAATTGAACACGTACGTTCGACAGGCCTACAACGCCGTGTCTGACTCTTTTTACGCCGACACCGAGCTTTACAGCTATATGTATGACGCCGAGATGCAATTGGCACGAGAGACCAAGTGCATTCGCGCTGTCTACTCCACGCCTACAGTTGCAAGTCAACAGGAGTATACGCGCCCATCACGTGCCGTCGCGATAAAGAGAATCACCTATGAAGGTGCGAAGCTCCTCAAAATATCGGATAAGATCGACGACCTTTACACGCTTAATAACCAGGCTACGACGGCGACGGGCACGCCAATGTATTACTGGGAGTGGGGCACGACGATATATCTGCGTCCCGTCCCTGATGCCATTGGGACGTTAAATATTTATAGCTTCGACCAACCCGATACGGTTAGCGCTACCTCTGTTTTTGAAGTGCCTTCACGATATCATACCGACATAGCCAACTTCGTCCTGTGGCGTATGGCGCTAAAAGACAAGAACTTCGACATAGCAAACGCTTACAACGCCATTTGGAACAAGAGCCTAAGTGACGCAAAGAAGTATGAGGCCAAGAATCTAAGAGGAGACGGGTTTACAGGGGTGATGGACGAATTCCCACTGCCAACCTCATCCATTGGAGCCCTCTAATGTCTGGACAATACGACATAGTGTTCCCGGCACGGGGAAGAGCTACTTTTGACGGTGGCAAGAACAACAAGTTTCCTCGTTCAGTCATTGCCGACAATGAAAGCCCCGATTGCCTCAACGTGGTCTTCACAAATGGTGCTGCCGAAACTAGGGCAGGTAGCACCAAGCTAAACACAACGGCCATTGGTAGCTATGCAATCGATGGGATTTACACGCGCCATGACTATACGGGTGCCGAGACCATGGTTGTCTTTGCTGGTGGCTCGGCTTGGCAGCTAGGCGTCACGACTTTCACCACCATTGCCAGTGCCCAATCAGTGTTTACGGCAGGGGTGAGGGTTGGCTGTGCCGAGTTTGAAAACCACCTATTCATCGGCAACGGCTACGTCACGCCTTACAAGTATAACGGCTCGGCCTTCACCAGGCACGGTGTCCCAACTCCTGCCTCCGCTGTAACAAGGACAGTTTCGGCCACTGGCGGAAATCTAGCGGCTGACACCTACTACTACAAGGTGACCTACGTCAACTCGCAGTCGGTTGAGGGAAATGTAAGCGCCATTTCCACGGCCACCACGGTCGTTGTGAGCGGATCGGTCAACATCACAGGCGTCCCCGTTGCGCCGCAAAGCCATGGCGTTGGTTCTCGCTATGTTTACCGAGCCAACACGACGACGGCAGGGTCATTTAAACGCATTGGAACCATTGCGGACAACACTACCACGACCTTTTCCGACACCATCTCTACCGGCACTGTGGCTGCTCCAACGGACAACGGCGAGCCGCCAAACTACTCGTTCGCTCTCTACCACCAAGGACGCCTCTTCTGTAATGACCAGGCCAATCCTAATTACATGTGGTATTCGAACGCACTTGAGCCATACACGTTTGCTTCTACCAACTTTCAGCCCATGGGTGATGCCACCTTTGACTTGGTAAGGGGAGCTATCGTTTATGCCAACGGCATCATGGTGCAGTGCGACAACTCACATTTTCTCTGGGACATGCCTTCAACTGATCCAACTACTTGGACAGTGGTCCGAATTCGAGGTCAGTACGGCTCGAAGTCACCATTTGGCGCGTTTCTTTACGACAACAAGGTTATGGTTCCAGCTATGCAAAATAGCAAGTTTTGCGGTTTTGCAGCTATTTCAGGCGTTCAAATAGACCCAGAGAGCACTTACTTAGATACCACCCAAGCTGGTAGCGACTTACAAAGCGATCGGATAGAGCCAGACGCATTTCTAGTGCAAGAAGCCTATGCGAGCTTGATATCGTCCGTTGTTTTCAAGAACAAAGCATATATATCGCTTCCATATGATTCTGGAGCTACGAACAACAATCGAGTTTATCTATTCGACTTTTCAATTTCAAACCTCAGCAAAAAGCAGCGTTCCTCTTGGGTGCCGCTTACCGGAATTCATGCCGCACAGTTTTGTGTTTACGGTGGAAACCTCTACTATGGCGTGTCAGATGCCACTGGCTTCGTATATCGCTTAGAGGCTGCATCCACCTATTCGGACGATGGTTCAGCGATTAACAGCTATTTATGGACTAAGGAATTCTCAGGTAATCCTGGCCATGAGAACCTTGAAAAAGACTTTCGCAAGGTAAAGCTGCTAATCGAAAAGACTGGCGCTTATTACATGAATTTAAGGTTTAGAACTAACTCCGATAGCGGCATTGGCTCCTTAAAGCAAGTGTCACTAGACCCTGGAGCCACCCTGTGGGGAGCTTTGAGTTGGGGTGTTGGATCTTGGGGAGGAGGTACTGACCAAGAGGAAGTGACTGTGTCTTTGGGCCAAGCAAGGGGCAAGCGTATACAGTTTCAGTTCTCAAATCAAAACGCTGCCAGCCAAAGATTCAAGATTCACGGCCTAAACTTTACTTACAACATTAAGGGAAAAAGATAATGGCAGTAACAAGTCAAGACTTACAAAACGACGTCACCGCTCAATTCGACAGACAACGCGGAAGAGCCGCCCAACAAGAACGAGGCAATCAAGCTGCAGCTCAAGAGGCATTGAGACGACGAGCAGCCGCCATGCCCGGAGCTCCTGGTGGGGCTTTCGTAAAGCAAGAACAATTAGCTAATGACGAAAGCGCCAACCGCTTGGCTCAAGCAAATGAAGGAATAGACGCCAACCAGAACGCGGCTCTAGGACAACTTCGACAGACCCAACAAGCTCAAGATTTCTCTGCAAATCAAGCACAGTTAGGACGCGATTTTTCAAAGTCTGAACGTATAGGGTCACAGGATTTTTCTAGTACACAGGCGCAACTTGGTCGCGACTTTGCGCACGGCGAGCGTCTTGGCACGCAGGAGTGGCAGCAAGGTCAATATGACAAACAAAACGAGTTAGCCGTTGCTGGCTTAACTGGCCAGTACCGGGGAGGCTCAACTCTTGCGGCTCAACAGGCCGCCATTCAAAACAAGCTCGCAGAAGCTGGCCTAACCGGAAGCCTAGACGGCCAACAGACAATTCAAGGTCAAACCCTAAGTCACACGCTCAAGCAAGACGACAAAGAATACGACCAAAATACTAAGACCAACATCGTAGCTGTCATGACCAACCTCAAGAACGCTGGCTACACACCAGACCAGATTGGCTCCATGCTTCATGCCATCGGACTCGACAACCTTGGGATCCCTGGCATGGACGTCGGTGGATTAACCGGAGTTACACAGAATAAAAAGCTTCCTTCTGGAAACCCTTACGCAACCAGTCCCTATCCAAGTCGCGGCGGCACTCATAATCCCTACGCCAACGCTGACTTCAGCTTTTTGACACCCCAATTGACGGGAGCAAGCTAATGTTAAGACCAATCCAAATTACTCCCAAGGTAGAGCGCAGTGCTGGTAGCTCTGGTTCTGAAGGTAGCGCCAAGATGGGCCAACTAGCTGGCGCAGCCTTAGGGGCAGCAGCCATCATCGGTACCGGTGGAGCAGCCACACCTGCAGTCGGAGCCGTCCTTGGCGGCGCTGCCACTGGTTCGGCGCTCGGTGGTCTCGTGGGTGGCGCAGCCGATCCAGGGAAAGCTGGAACATCGGCCATGGAACGACGCCTGGACAGCACCCAGCCGCAATTCATTCACTCTGAAAAGTCTGATGCCCTAAAGCAATCACTCATGGCATTGCACGAGGCACCACAAGAGGTGCGAAACCAGTACGGGCCACAGCTCGTCAACGCCTACTTATCATCACTTCATAACGACAACGTCGGGGGAGTCGCCTAATGGCTCTTAATCAAATAAGCATGAATCCTGCTAAGGCTCCTGACCACTTTTACGACACACCGCCTAAGCCAGAGCAAACGTGGCAGGACAAGCTGTTGCTTGGTCTAAACATAGCCAACGGCATTGCCGGAATTTATGACCACGTTGAAAGCGGAAAACAGAACAGCTCAAAGAATGAGCTCAACAAGAATGAACTGACAAATAAGCAAAACAACGTCCTTGAAGCAGAAAAGGCTGCTAATGACATTGCCGCTGGCGCACGAGTTTATGACCAACCCACTCCCGGTGCTGGTGAATTCAACCAACCTAATGGGTTGGATGACAAGGGTAATCCAATCTATCGCAAGCTCTATATGTCTGGAAAACCTTCTGATGGAAAAGCTCCGACCAGGGAAGTCAAATTACGGAATCTTGATGGAACAGAAGATATATTGATCGTTCCAGACGTTGCCGGGAGCAGCTATAAATCTGCCGCAGAGATTCCGAAGGTCGATCCAAATAGGCCGTTTTCTGACACAACAGATTTAAGAAAAGAATACGACAACCACCCAATAACCAAGGCCAGCAATCAGCTGGTTAGCTCGTACAGAAAAATTGACCAAGCTGCGTCTAACAAAAATCCTACCGGAGCAACTGATATATCACTGATTTATAACTTCATGCACATGCAAGACCCTACATCAACAGTAAGAGAAGGCGAATACGCTTCTGCGGAAAACGCAGGGTCAGTAAGTCAGAGAGTAATGAACGTATACAACAGCCTGTTAGAAGGCCAAAAGCTGGAACCTGTTCAACGTCAAAACTTCGCCAATGAAGCTAAATCCCTATTGGAAACGCAGCTTGAAATCCAAGGCGATCAGGATGGAAGATTCTCTGAGTTAGCTAAAGGTCGAAATTTGAAGCCTTCCGATGTTCTTGATCCAACGTTTGAGAAATACCGGAAGAAATTTGCTGAAAGCGTTTCTCTTGTTAACAAGGAGATAGACACAGGTACGGCTTACGCAGCACCTTCTGCAAAAGCGCCACTAACTGCGTCTCAAATTGCGGATGAATTGCTGAAAAGAGCCATGTCAGGAGATCCAGCGCTGAAGGACTACGTAAGAGCGAGGAATTAATATGCCTGAATTATCTAAAATACCGACTGAAGAGCTTTTAAAGCTTCACAACCAGGCATTGGCTGCAGAAACTTCTGACAAAAAAAACCTTGCGCACATCCCTACAGAAGACCTGTTAAAAATGCGCGATCAGGTGTTAGAGACGGAAAGACCAAAATCATCATTGGGTGATTCCTTTATGAGGGGAGCCGCAAACGCGGCGTCTTTTGGCTTGATAGATAAGGCAACTGCCGGAATAGGGGCCGGGTATCAGAAGGCAAAATCTATTCTTGGCCTTAGAGGGTATGCTGATATTGGCAATGAATACTCCACTCTTTTGAATAGAATTCAAGGGGCTGATGATGCTGCTAGGAAGGACAATCCGAAAGCATACTTAGCTGGAGGTCTTACGGGCGGTGCGCTAACGGTGATGGCACCAGGAGCCGCTGCTAATGCACTTGTAAGCAGTGGAAAAGGAGCACTTCAACTTGCCGGTATGCGATTGGCTGGAGCTGCAGAAGGCATAAACACATTTAAAGGCGCTGGGGCAATTGGCGCATTGTCTGGTGCTGGATTTTCAAGAAACAATCCGCTCGAATCTCCAGAAAAAGCCGTCGACTTCGCCAAGGACGTCGGTACTGGCGCGTTAACTGGCGTAGCGGCTCAAGGAGCCTCAAAGGTTATAGGAAGCGTTTTAGGAAGTTTATCACCGGCTGGACTTGAACGAACAGCAAATGTAAAGACGCTTAAAGCTGCTGGATACATGGGCAAAGACTTGAAAAATATGTCTGAAGCTGAAAAGCAAAATGTCGGCCAGATTTTACATGAAACAGGTGTGGTGAAGGCATTCGATAGCTTAGAACAAATAGTTAAAAAAGCAAAACTCGGTAAAGAGTCGTCAGGGCAAGCAATCGGTGATGCACTCGATTCTGTCGACAACCTAGTCTCACAAGCACATTCGTTGATAGACCAAGGAAAACTTGGTGGAAACTTACCTCCTGCTGGAAAACAAGCTCTAAAAGACGCCGTGACCAAACAGTTTCAGTTCAACATGGATCGAATCGGACAGAGAATTGAAAACGAAATAATTAAACCAAACCTGTTGACTACAAAAAGTGGTGGTTTAGCTCCTAATCCGAACCTTTCTGGAGAGATCGGAAAGTTACAAGTATTAGCTGATAGATATAGACAGCTCGTTCCCACCTCTATGAGACAAGGAAATATTGTCAAAGGCACACAAGGAAAGGTTTCCAACTTTGACTCGGATTCCATTCCGAACGCCTTCAAGCGCGAAGTCTATGACATTATCAAAACAGAAATTGACAACATCGTAGAAAAGACCGGCAATTTAGAAGCTGGAGTTGCAGCGGGTCATGGAAACGCAATCGGCAATAGCGCCAACATAGCGCAGAGAAATAAATCAATTCTCGATGGATTTTTAGGGTCTAAACGAAATTATGGGGCTCTAAAAAACACTGTCGATGTAGGCGAGTCAAGGCTCGGCCAGTTGCAAGCAAATCGAGAGGTAAGTTTGACCGACACGATAGCTGGAGCTGCCGGGCTTGCTACTGGAAACCCGTTGAACGCAGTTGCAATTGGTGGACTGAACAAATTAGGCCGTCAATACGGCGACTCATTGATGGCAGTTACTGCGCGGAAAGCTTCCGAAATAATGTCTAAGGCTCCGAAGGCTCTGGGTCCATTTGCCGGTATTTTAGAGGACGCCGCTTCACAAGGATATCCAACGCTAGTTGCAACTGAAGCTAAACTGATGAAAGACCCAGATTTTCAGAGAATAATTTCAAACTATGAAACGAGCCAAAACGCCATAAGCAGAAGGCTTGAAGAGCGTCGCCTAGCTCCTTCAGATAGCGGGCAATACAAACGTGATGTGATCAAAAAGAGAGTTCTAGGAGAATAAATTTTAGTCTCACCATCATTGATGTGACTTAACGATAGAGGGAAAATATGACTTCACCATCACTGACCTACACACTCACCAACGGAACCACGGCGGACGCGTCACAAGTGATGCAGAATTTTAACGATTTGTTAAACGGATACACCGATGGAACCAAAGATTTGTCAATCTCTGCCCTTACATGCGCAGGTACGGCAACACTTAATGGTCATGTAAACCTTGGTAATGCTTCTGCTGACGACCTAACCATTACGGCTAGCTTGGCTTCGTCTTTGCCAATTAAGACGACAAACAGCTACGATATTGGTTCTTCGACGCTTGGGCTTCGTGCGGCCTACTTCGGAGCCAATAGCCAAACCGTGAACATCAAAGGTTCGGCATCCATGTCGGCAACATGGACCATGACTCTACCTGTATCGGCTGGGACAAGCGGCTATGTGTTAAGTACGGATGGGGCTGGTGTGACAAGCTGGGCTTCCTATATAAGCTCGTCGCTTTCTCAATATAATGTCAATGTTGGCAACTCTTCAAATACGGCAGCAGCAGTTAATACCAACTTACTAGGTGATATAACTGGCACGATAAATTCGCAAACGGCGACAATGACCATCGCGACCCCTGGTGTCGTGACGTCTAACAGCCATGGCATGTCAACCGGTGACAAATTCTACTTCACTACTACGGGCGCACTGCCTACAGGCGTATCGGCTAGCACCACCTATTATGCGTCTAACGTGGCTACTAACACGTTCAACATCTCGACAACGCTTGCCAACGCCGTGGCAGGTACTTACGTTGCCACCTCGGGATCACAATCGGGAACACATACGCTCTTCACTGGAGGGCTGAAGTTTGCAAGTAGCGCCATCCCAGGTAACAGCGGCTCATCTGCTGTAACCGCCGGGTACATTGGGGAGGTTATCACTGCCTCTGCATCTGCAGTATCCCTTACCTCGGCAACCGCCAAGACCATTACATCGATTGTGCTAACGCCAGGACATTGGATGGTGACAGGAGGACTATGCTTTGACTACGGAGGTACGTCGACAGTTGCCTCCATAGAGGGAGGAATCTCGACAACCAACAACACCCTTAGTCAAACTCGACCACTTCCAGATTCAAGTGGGCAAGTTGGAGCGCAATTCAATCTGCAGAACACAATTCAAGCCAATGACCCTACAATTACGCTTTTGCCAACCTTCCCTCGGGTAGCCCCTGGCGCAACGTCCACACTGTATCTGGTTGGTAAAACGACATGGACCACTGGTTCAACAACAACGGGCTACGGAACAATCACCGCTGTAAGGATTCGTTGACAGGAATGTCCCTTGCCATTCGCAAGGGGCTTTCTTATGCTCAAATATCACCAAAATTGATACTAGAGCCTTAGGATATTCATGCAATTAATAGTGTTTGCTCTTATTGTCGGCCTTACCGCTTCATTAATATTGAATATTTTTGCCTATTTACAAGGAAAGAAGACGCCAGAACCTAAGCCCCGTCTGGATGTGTCGGCTCTTGATTTGCTGCACGACTTAACGGTGCGTGGGCAAGCCATCGTTCGCATTGAGACGATAGATTCTGAAGCTCTCCTACTCAGGAGGCCCGGTAGTTGAGCGATAGATTTTTATGGCATCGTCGTGCCCTTGACTGCATAGCCTTCGGGTACGCAAGCCGAGCTAAACGACTCGATAGCTTCCTAAAGAACGCTTATCCCAGTCACATTGTTAAAGGACAAGGATGCTACGTCGTCGACACCAGCGGAAAGCGGTATTTGGACTTTATGTCGGGCCAGGGAACGAACCTACTTGGCTACGGGAACGACCGCGTGGCGTCGGCGATAGCGAAAGAGGCTGGCGATGGGTGTTCCTTCTCTCTCTCCTCTACCCTAGAGGTTGAGGTTGGGGAAGCGATCAAGGCCATGTTCCCTTTCGTTGACTGCATACGCTTCTTTAAGGGTGACGATTCAGCCTTAAACGCCGTCATGTCCATCGGTAGGTCAAGGACTGGGAGAATGCCTACCATCGTTGACCCTGGAGAGTTGACGCACGAAGAGCTAAACCTCTTGCGCAGAGAAGCCAACGAAAACTCTACTTTTCTCGTGTTTGACGAGCGCGTGTCTGGCTTCAGGTTCCCCAAATACTCTGCCGGGAACTACTACGGAATAATCCCCGACTTGGTCATATTGGGCGGGGCCATCGCTAATGGGCTGCCGCTTTTCGTTGTTGGCGGCAAGTTTGACGCAATGAAGTTTGACGATACCAAGAACGATAGCTTTTTTGCTGGTGAAACCCTATCCCTGGCGGCTGCAAAATCCACGCTTCATCAACTCCAAACAAAATATGATCTAACCTGGCTTTGGAAGCAGGGGGAGGCCTTTCAAGACGCCTTCAACAAGCTCGGATCAGGCTTACGGCTTGTTGGTTACCCTACCCGTCTAACCTTGATGGGTACGCCAACGGCAACGGCCTTATTTCAGCAAGAGGCCGCTAAAGCTGGAATGCTTTTTGGAAGGGAGACGTTTATGAGTTTCCCCCTAGCCAATGAGTGGAAAGACGCCATGGAGGCTATTCGTGGCATCGTCATGAAAATCATGAGCAATCAAGTAAGGCTTGAAAGCGAACTACCGAAGGAGCTGTGTGTATGACTAAGAAGGCAAAGAAGCTGGAATTCACCTCGTTAAACGATGTTACCGCTCACCTCGACCGGCTGGCTAAGGACATCGCACAAGACGTCAGCAAGTACCGTTCTCAGATTCAGGAATTGAGTGGCCACAATCCAGACAAGCCTGTAACCGCCATAGACGTCATAAAGATTGTTCAAAAGGTGTTTTTCAAGGAGCAAGAGAATGCTTGAAGGCATCATTTTCCTGCTCTTAATATCCAACTTTGCCTTGGCTCTCTGCCTGGTCATTTTGCTCAAGGTTTATAGGTTGGAACCTGTGCCAACCACTCCTCTTCGTCGCTCA
>TARA_R110000868_G_scaffold313316_6_pt1 | contig 10787 bp, 11 predicted proteins | sample TARA_R110000868 | Tara Oceans TARA_R110000868 (sample SAMEA4397489) | marine metagenome | biome: Polar Biome; feature: [SRF] surface water layer (ENVO:00010504); material: water (ENVO:00002006), including particulate matter (ENVO:01000060) such as... | depth 5 m | reverse complement strand
CACCGAGAAGGATTCGAACCTCCGACCCTCAGATTCGTAGTCTGAGTTTCTCGAAACTAGAGAACCGACTAATGCCGAAATAGGCCCATATATATCAACATTAAATCGACACACCCCGACCCGAGACGCCTCTTGTACGCTGTAATGTGGTAGCTATATGGTAGCTATTATGCAGTTAGCTACCACTCAATTGGTGGCGCTCAGCTGTTACGAGGGATTGTGAGGGAAGGATGGCGAGCAATCGCAAAAAGCTGACACTGGCCACTATCAAGACCCTGAGCCCTGGCGAGGTGGTTTGGGATAGCGAGGTCGCTGGTTTCGGGGTTCGCTGCCAAGGGGCCTCAAAGTCCTACATCCTCAAATACCGGATAGGCGGAAGACAGCGGTGGCTCACCATTGGGCGGCATGGCTCGCCTTGGACGCCAGAAATGGCCCGCAAGGAGGCGACGCAGGTTCTTGGGCAGATCGTGTCGGGCAGCGATCCAGCGGCCCACAAAAAGGCTTCTCGGGAGGCTCCAACCGTTAAGGAGTTTGGAAAGCGGTTTCTTGAAGACTATGCGGACGCCAAGCGCAAACCCCGAACGGCTGCCTTCTACCGGGATATTCTGGAGCGCATCGTCTATCCCAAAATGGGGAGTAAACGCCTGCGTGATGTGACCCGCGCAGACATTGCCAAACTCCACACAAGCCTTGCGGAACACCCCTACCAAGCCAATCGCGTCTTGGCGGTGCTCTCAAAGGTCTTCAACACTGCAGAGGCATGGGGAGAGCGACCAGATGCTTCCAATCCCTGCCGCCATATCGAGAAGTTCAAAGAAACGGCCCGCGAGCGGTTTCTGTCTCCCAAGGAGCTGGCTGCATTGGGCGACGCGTTAAGAATATTTGAAAGCCGGTGGATTGCTGCTGAAGGCATCAACGAAAAGATAAAGGCAGCCAAAGCCCGGAATGACGACGCCTTGGCGCAAGCACTCAAGCTTGAATTAGAGGACATCGGGCGGATCGTGACGCCTGGGACGATTGCTGCCATTCGGCTGCTGATATTTACAGGTGCGAGACTATCGGAAATTCTGACACTCGAATGGGCGTGGGTGGATATTGAGAACGGCGCGGCGCGTCTTCCAGACTCAAAGACCGGGGCCAAGACACTTCAACTGCCGCCACCCGCCATAGAGGTCCTAAATTCCCTCGCGCACGTCAAAGACAATCCGTATGTGATCGTCGGCGCGAAGGCCAAATCTCATATGGTCAACTTGCAGAAACCTTGGCGAGAAATTCGCAAAGTGGCCAAACTCCCTGATGTTCGCATTCATGATTTAAGGCACGCATTTGCTTCCGTGGCAGCATCCTCAGGAATGGCCCTGCCTATCATCGGAAAGATGCTTGGTCACTCTCAGCCTCAAACCACAGCTCGCTATGCCCACCTTTCAAACGATCCTCTCAAGGCCGCTGCAAAGACAGTGGCCAACCGAATTGCTGCCGATATGAGAGCCAAACCAACAAAAATCATCAAACTAGAAAAATAGCCGATTGCGAAGAAAGTAGCCTGTCTTGTAAACCGCTTACATGGACAGTTGACGGAGGATATATTCTCCCTAGAGATCTCAGCCCATTTGTTTTGGACTTCAGAATTATGACCCTAGAGCAGAGCGTAAAGAATATCGGAATGTTAGCGGGCGCTGTTGCGATTTTGGCTACTCTTTCTTATTGCAGCGAGCGTCCAAAATATCACTTTGAAAAGGTTGCCGCTGAGGTTGGCAAAGAAATACCAGGGGCACGACTAATTGATTCATTTCAAAGCGGCGACCTAGCATCCCCAGTCTCGTGGATTTGGCCCGCGACAACAACATGGGTATATGCCGTACCTGACCCCCTAATGAAAAATCGCTTTTTGATTGCCACACTTGTCTACGGCGAAAAAGACCTAATGCCCCTCCTTGAAGATATTGACTGCACAAGTGGCAAAAGTACTCTCTATTCAGGTGAAAATGTTGATGAAACCATGCCGCCTGCGCGTGATATCTGGGGAGATCCGGTAAAGGCTGCAAATGGCAAAACATTTCGCGAATTCACATCAAACATAGAGCCAACAAAGAAACGTTTGAACGCCTTCTGTCATACAGACTGGACTACTGAGCGCGCCGCTGTGCTTGCATCGCAATGAGCATTTGAAGCTTATCCAGCGGCGATCAAGAACAACCTAATTCAAACAAATATGACCAGAAGCACTATGAGCTGACATGACAATTTGGCCGAGTGTCGGACCCCATACGCCCCCCCCCCAAGGTAACGGTACGGTTTTGTCTAGCTCCCGTCATTCATCCAGCAGAAACGAAATGAGTGTATTTGCGGGCGGCCTTTACTAACTGACTAATCTGTCCAAACATCAAATTATGGCCTTGGGGGAGATAATTCCAATGAGACAAATACAATTGCTTCTCGTTACGTTCGCCATTTTTTTGTCGCAACCGGCACTTGCTAAAGATCACGAGAAGTGGGTGTCACTCGTTCTTACCTCAGCCGATTTAGCGAGTAAGGCAATCCCCCTGACGGCGTCTTCCGGCTTATCTTGGCCCGATGGTAGGCAGGCTCTAGTGACCTACTGGAAGGATGGGATCGCCACTTATCGCTGCGTTGACTATTTTGACAGTAATATGCAAGCGACCGGCAGCATATGCTATGGACCGTCGCGTATAGCGCCCCCTAGGTAACAGTAAGGTTTTGTCTAGCCCTCACCATTTATCCAGACGATTTGAAACGGGCGGATTTGCGAGCGGCCTTCAGTAAAGGTCTATACTGTCCAAACATCAAATAATGGATTTGGGGGCAATCATGAAACTTAATGGATGGCAGCGGGGCGGCGTCGTCGCGTCGATTGTTTGGGCGATTGTATGGCTTCCATTGTGGGCAATTGTTTTCGACAAAAGTTTGTTTCGAATAAAGTCGAGTGACATTTCGGATATCTTACTCATAACGCTCGGCTCAATCGCCCTAGGCTGGGGCATCGTTTACGGCGGCATCTTCTCCGTTCGCTGGATCAAGCAAGGCTTTGACGACAAGCCCGTCCAATAACGCCTATTCTGTCCAAAGCCGTCTAAAGGCGGTCCAGATCGCTCGAAATCGAGTTTTCGGAGCCTTTCAAGCGTGCAAGGCCGCGTTAGTTTCGGGATCAGTACGCGCAGGCGCGGAGAGATGTCGATTCCTTATGACCTCTGGATCAACAACCGCTTGCGTCCTTCGCTTATCATAAACCGTAACAAAAAAGTTTGAGGCTAGAGAGCTATCTAATTCTGCAATAGGACGGAAACACTAGCTGATGCCCCGCTGCAGTCTCAACAGCTGCATAGCGCCCACCCGAAAATCTCGGGCAATCTCGAGCCAGCCCTGCCGAGATCACGGCTGAACCAACATCCCGGTTATCTAGAAAACAAATCCCGACAAAACGTTCATATGATTTTGTTCCGTCCAGCGAGCAATGCAACACATTTCCGTCGATCATATGCGCAAGAAACTTGGTTGCCTCTGGTCCTCCTGGTTCATTTCTTTCAGGAGCAGCAACTCCATTTAGCCGAACATGAATCCCTGCAAGTGCCACTGTGTCACCATCGATGGCGCGCGCCACTCCTTCAACAACCTTTGAAGTGAACACAAGCTCTTTTGCCGGAGCATGATTTTCAAACAGTGCAAACGAACGGGCCGCCACGAGCGAGGCAGAAAGAAGAACAATCGCCAGAACGACGAAGGATCGTGCGCCTATTCGTCTCTGCACCAACTAGACGCCCCTTTTTTGTCCAATCCGCCCAACGGCCTAGATTAGACTTAGTCCCATCCTCAAGAATTTGTTAGACTAGACTGACAGGGATAGGGGGCACCCGACAAGTGCAGAACCGCACTGCATTTCCCTGCTCATCCTGCGGGCACCGCGCGGAGGTGCTATGTTTTTTTTACCAAGAGGTTTGCTCACGCCGCAGCAAGCAACTATCGAAATCATGGCGACGGCAATTGATGCTATTCGACTGAGCAGCGACGAACTGGAACTAGTACGGCGACATCGCAAGGCTAACCTAATCAAAAAAAATTGCGAACAACTTGGAGTTCCACACCCCAAGGAAATTGAAATTTATTTTGAGGACGAGGTTATTGATGCGATCGAAGAAATTGAAAAGAGAGAAGCCAAAATTCCAAAATGGCGACAATATGCCTTCAATGAATTGCGAAATGCTCTATGCAATGGACACTTAACCGCGCTGATTTTTCAAGACGGAACGCGCGAGCAGCTAGATCTACCTGCATATGTCTGGTGGCAATCGGATGAAGTTAATAAGATTTTCGACGGCGAACATTTCCTGCAAAATCCCGAAGTCCAATTCCAAATAACAAAAACAGAGAGTGTCAAAGGATTTATATTACTCCGCGAGCGAGAAGTTGCAGAGTTTTGCGCGGCGGACCCCTGGACGGTCGATGGAACTAGCCAAACCGAAAATCCTGATGGCAGCAAAGGTAAAAGGCGTGGACCTGCGCCGCGTGTGAAAGAGAGGGTGGTTCAGAAAATGCGGCTGGAAATTGAGGCTGGAATTACTACGGCTACTGAATTGGCAAGCGAAAAAGAAGAAGCTCTTGCTTCTAGATATGAAGTTAGTCGGGACACCATAAGGAAAGCGCGAAACGAAGTGCTGTCGTAGTTTCAAAGCCGAATTCACAACAAATTACAACCTTCGACAATTAGCGACACTTGTCAGAAGCCACGAACCTCCTCATACGCCGCAACGAACGCGGCACAACATGAGGAAGACCGATGAACCACATTCTAACCGTTACAGATGCCGCCGATATTCTCCGCCTCCATGTTCGCACCTTGGAGCGCTGGAGACAGACAGGCGAAGGCCCGCGCTATGTGAAGATGGGGCGGCGCGTAGGCTATCGCCGCAATGATCTGGAAGACTGGCTTGAGGCCAATGTGACCACCTCCACCAGCGAGGTGCGCCCGTGAGCCAGGACCTCTTCAAACGCGTCAACAGAGCCGCTCTTGCCAATCATAAAAACATCCTCGCCCAGTTACTCCCCGATGGGCGGCAAATCGGGACTGAGTTTGTCGCTCGCAATCCACGCCGCAACGATCAACGGCAGGGTTCGTTCAAGGTGAACCTGATGACAGGCCGCTGGGCGGACTTTGCGCTGGGCATAGCAGGAGGCGATCCCGTGTCGCTGGTTGCCTATCTTGCAGGACTCTCGCAGTTGGAGGCTGCAAGGGAACTTGCCCGCGCCTTGGGGGTTCCACAATGAACCACCTCATCCTTCAATCCCCCCTTTTTATAGACGGGAATAATTCAGCGAACGCCGCCAAGCTTACTGATGGCTGGACGCCCATTCTGCCAGTTCCGGCTGACGCCCCGCCTGAAACGCCAAGCCACAGGCTGGGAGCACCAAGAGCCAAATGGACCTATCGCGACGGGGCAGGAAACGAACTTGGACACATTCTCCGCTTCGACCTCCCCGATGGAACTAAGGAGTTCTATCCGCTTACCTATTGCGAGCATACTCATGGGCGCAGAGAGTGGCGCTGGAAGAGTTTTGATGCGCCAAGACCTCTCTATGGACTCGATCAACTCGAACGTGCTCCAGAAGCTCCTGTGCTCCTTACAGAAGGCGAGAAGGCTGCTGACGCGGCAAGGCTGATCTTCCCTCACCATGTCGTGGTCACAAGTCCCGGAGGCTCTCACGGGGCATTGAAGGCAGACTGGAGCCCGCTCATAGGACGGGGCGTCACCATCTGGCCGGACGCAGACGAGCCAGGGCAAGCTTATGCGCGCGATGCCGCCCAATGCGCCCTACAGGCAGGAGCCGCCTCTGTGAGGCTTACAGAGCTTCCTAATGGACTCCCTAAAGGCTGGGACCTAGCGGACCCGCTGCCGGATGGGTTTGGCTCGTTTGATCTTCATGCGGCCCTCACTGACGCATTGCCACTTGAGGCGATGCACGCTGATAACCCCAAACGTCGGAGCCATGTCGAACTCATCTCTGCCGCCGACATCAAACCGGAAGCTATCCGATGGATTTGGGAGGGCTATCTTGCACGCGCTAAACTTCACATTCTGGCGGGAGCCCCAGGCACGGGCAAAACAACGCTCGCAATATCCTTAGCGGCTACTATTACAAACGGCGCTCTATGGCCGGATGGCACGCGCTGCGAACCGGGCCATGTGGTGATATGGAGCGGCGAAGACGACCCCAAAGATACTCTCGCCCCTCGATTGCTGGCCTGTGGAGCAAAGCTTGAGAGTGTTTCATTCGTGCAAGGCTGGAGGGACGACTACGGCGCACGGTCATTTGATCCCAGTACGGACATGGACGAACTGACTCAGGCTCTCACATCCATTCCCGATGTTCGCCTTCTGATTATCGACTCCATTGTTTCCGCTGTGTCGGGCGACAGTCACAAGAATGCCGAGGTTCGCAGAGGCCTTCAGCCTTTGGTTGATCTGGGAACAAATCTCGATTGCGCCATTCTTGGCATTACGCACTTCTCAAAGGGCTCAGCCGGACGCGCTCCGACCGAACGCGTGACAGGCTCGCTAGCCTTTGGCGCTGTGGCGCGCATGGTGTTTGCCGTCGCAAAGCGTGAGGAAGACGCGGAAGGTGGATCACGTCTGTTTGTTCGCACAAAATCGAATATCGCTCCGGACACGGGCGGGTTTGCCTATGACCTCGAGCAGGTCACGCTGGAGGACCACCCAGAAATTGAAACGTCCCGCGTGAGATGGGGAGCGTATCTGGACGGAGAGGCAAAAGAACTTCTCGCACAGGCGGAAAATGACGATCCAGACGACCTCGAGGAAAGGCGGGCCGGTTATGAGTGGTTGCAAGACAGACTCGCCAATGGCCCGGTCGCAAAGAGAGACCTGGACCGAGAGGCCAAGCAACAAGGTATCAGCCCCAAGTCGCTTCGAACCCTGAAAAGGAAGCTTTCCGTCACAGCGCGCAAAGATGGCTATGAGGGCGGCTGGATGTGGGAACTCCCCTCTATCGAAGATGCCCCTTCACGCTCCGGAACCACCGAAGGTGCCCAAGATGCCCGAATACAATGTGCGGGCCCCTTGGGCACCTTCGACGATATGAACGCTAAAACGGATTTGAGCAGGTGAAGACATGACAAGCAAAACAACCAAGACACCCGCCAAGAACAAACCCGCGCAGAGCCATGTCCTCACGGTCCCGGGCGGGAAGACGAAGGAAGAAGACAATCAATTCTTTGCAAAGGCAGTCATATCGCCCGAACTAGCAACATCCCGAGTTATCACAGCGGTGGAGTACAAATCCGGCATCAGTGAACACCTCGACCTGACCACGCTGGTTGCGGAACTGGAAAAGCACACCAAAGCCACAAGCAGCAATGACCTCAGCCACGCTGAAAAAATGCTCGCAAATCAGGCCATAGCATTGCAAAGCCTGTTTGCACGCCTAGTCGAGCGAGGCATGAGCTGCGACACGATTAATCCATTTGAATCCAATATGAGGATGGCATTGAGGGCGCAATCTCAGTGTCGCGCGACTCTGGAGACTCTTGCCACGATCAAGAACCCGCCGATTGTCTATGCGAGGCAAGCGAATGTGACGACAGGGCCGCAGCAAATCAACAACGGCATCAATGTTCCTTCCGCTCGCGCGGAAAAACAAAATCCGCCAAACCAACTTTTGGAGAACGAAAATGACAAACGGATGGACACCGGAGCGACGAGCACGACAGGCAGAGGCGATAAGGCGCTGGAAGCCGTGGGAAAGGTCAACAGGACCGAAGACCGAGGAAGGTAAGGCGCGATCTGCTATGCGTGGCGACAAGGGAGGAAATCATCCATTGCTTCGGGAACTGGGCAGAATACTCCGACTCCAGGCGAAAGAGCTCTCAATTTGAACCATTTCAGGGAACGAACCGAAGGTCAAAATTCTTTCTCTGTACTTATTATCGCGCTAGCATAATGAGCGAAATTATTGTCGTAGCTGGAGGTTGAGATGCGCGTGGCAAAAATTGCAGCAATCGCTTTAGTGGTTGGCCTTTGCTTTTCGACAGCAGCCAATGCGGTGGAAACATCGGTGATTGATGTCGGGGGGTGGCGCATCTCAGCAAATGTTGATGATTCCGGAAGCTTCAAATATTGCGATATGGGAGCTTCTTACATCGGAGGCACATATATCGCATTTATGCTCGGAAATGATTATCAATGGAACCTAATCCTTCTGAATGATTCATGGAATTTAGAACGGGGAAAGCATTATCCAATTTTCTACAAAATTGATCGCGAAGCATATCGAAGTGCTGACGCTGTCGGCATGGGCCCAAATACGTTCATGGTTTCACTTCCCGATGATCCAGCGCTATTCAATCGATTTCGATATGGCAATGGTCTAACAATTTCGACTGTGGCGCGTGAAACGTCATTTCGCTTATCTGGTACAAAAATTGGCCTTACTGCATTGGGGAATTGCGTTGCGAACCGCACGACTGTTGCAGCGGCCCCAAACTCAGCAGCAGGGCTTTTTGCATCAAATCAGGATACCCATTCGAAAGTACAACCAGATAGCGATGTAGCCAATGCCGCGAGCCTAGGTGCTTATAAAGCAGAATCCATAACTTTAGCGGCCAACGTTTTATCTGCGTCGGGCCTCACAGGTTACAAATTTGTTACCCCGTCAACGCCACCTACAACTGGTGCAGACACTTCTGCAATTTGGGTTAGTGGAAAGATTGGCGGAATTTTGAGCATCTACGACTACGGGAATACTCAAACTATTGAAGATACCAAATCGGTTTTAATTTCTAGCGATGCAAAGAACTGCAAGGGAAAGTTCGTTTCTGGAGTCGATCCATCGGCGAACAATTCCGGTGCAGTTGATATATTCACCGCATGCGATGACGAGAGCGTCCCCACAGCAACGTACACACTACTCAAGCGTCAGGCTGGTGGAGTCTATGTGTTTGGCGTTTTCGATTATTCAAAGTCAGGCGGAAAGTCTGATGGAGCACTATCCGATTCAGCGCGCTCTGCAGCCGAACATATCCGTGATGCGAGCTATCAAATTCTCACAAGCAAATGATGATACGCACTGGCTTATTACTTTGAGGTCGGAGGGAATTGGGTACGGCTTGGTCAAGGCATAGCCACAGGTTTTTTGTGGTTTGGGAGGTGAGCTAATTCCGCCCAGGCCATTGCTTGTAGTCTGGACAGACAGCGGTGTGCCTTAGCCCGCACCGTGTACACCGCATGCGGGCCGCAAGCCCGTCCAACGTCAAAGCCCCATATCGGTAGGCCAGAGATACGGGGTCCAGTCGCTTGGTATGCCCACAATGGCGACACAGCGCCCATAGCAAAACCCGCGCGATTACGGCATCACGCAGGCTTCCAATGTGCTTCGTGTTGACATATCGGACCATGAGAACGAATAGTGAATCTAGACCGGCAAGAGTCGAGTCGAAAAATCTTGAATTTAATGAAAAACGCAATCGAGGAAGCCAGCCAAGTCCTGGCAAGGCAGAGCGCAACGTCTAACAGCGGCCAACCGATGGTAGCTATGTGGTAGCTAGACCCATGAAAGACCGATCCAGAGACATACTAAGTCATTGAAATGATTGGTGCACCGAGAAGGATTCGAACCTCCGACCCTCAGATTCGTAGTCTGATGCTCTATCCAGCTGAGCTACCGGTGCAGACCCGAAATGCGGGCGGCGCAAGGGGCCGCTTCGTGTTTTCGGGTGGGCAACTCTTAAAGGGAAGCGCCAGCGAAGGCAAGTCCCCTCACGAGAGTTTTTATGCGCCATCAGGCTTTTACCATGTCGCGGTAAGCAACTGAATCTCCAAGCGTTTCTGCCTCATACACGCCGCGGGCGACGGCGCGGGCGACGCAGTCTGCGGCAATCGCGCCCAGCCGCAGAATCTCGCGGGGGCGTATTTCGTCGCCGAGCGCCTTTGTGCCTGTCGCCAGCACAAACAAAACATCACCGTCAAAGGGCGTATGGATGGGGCGGATCGCGCGGGCGAGCCCGTCCTGCGCCATGATCGCCACGCGGCGCGCTTCGGCAGGCGTGAGGTCGGCATTGGTCGCGATGCAACCGATCGAAGTATTGCCGCCAGGGGTTGCTGCCGCCTCCCCTTTGGTGCTGACAAAAGGATCTTGCGTGGCGATGCCGCCCATGTCGCCGGGCCATCCGTGTCCGCCGAATTCACCGTCGAGCTCGTAAGGGGCCGCCCAGAAATGAGTGCTGCCGGGCACCAGCACAGAGCCATAAGGATTGACTGCGATAAGCGCGCCAACCTGCAATCCGTCATCCGTGATCGCCGACGCTGATCCCAATCCGCCTTTGATCTGCCCTGCGCGTGCGCCGAGCCCCGCGCCCGCATTACCGAGTGCAAATGACTTTGCAGCCGCCGCGACGGCCGCACGGCCAAGCGCATTATAGGGCGGCGTGTCGCCCCAGTTCTTGTCGCCGCCATTGCTGAGATCAAAAAGAATGGCGGAAGGCACGATGGGCGCGACGAACATGCCGTTGCCCATGCCATAGCCGCGTCCTTGTGCGCCGAGCACGCCCGTGACACCCGATGCCGCATCCAGCCCGTAGACGGAACCACCCGACAGCACGATGGCATCGACCTGATCGACGAGGCAGGCGGCGTCCAACAAATCCGTTTCGCGTGTGCCTGGCGCACCACCGCGCACGTCACCGCCAGCGATGGCGCGCATCTCCGGCAAAATAATGGTCACGCCGGTTCGCATTTGCGCATTTTCGGCATTGCCGACGA